>Ga0206822_1188_pt1 | contig 11120 bp, 7 predicted proteins | sample Alteio_BWOrgCont_83_FD_152913 | JGI IMG/M metagenome (GOLD analysis project Ga0206822, IMG submission 152913) | Enriched cells from forest soil in Barre Woods Harvard Forest LTER site, Petersham, Massachusetts, United States -... | ecosystem: Environmental > Terrestrial > Soil > Temperate forest > O... | reverse complement strand
CGAGCTGGCAGGACAGAAAGGGCCGGCTTCCGATGCGCCCGCCATCACTATCCGGGAGCTGCTGACGCATAGCGCCGGTTTCCCCGAAGACAATCCATGGGGGGGGACCGACAGTTGGCCGACAGCGATACGGAGTTGCTGGCGATGATCAAAAAAGGGCTTTCCTTTTCCAACAGCCCCGGCATCGGGTATGAATACAGCAATACGGGTTTTGCCATCCTGGCTTATATCCTGCAGAAGATCACGGGCAAGACGTATGAAGAGTATGTCACCACGCATATCCTGAAACCGTTGGGGATGACGCATACTTATTTCGAATATGCCGATGTTCCGGCGGCGGCGTTGGCTCACGGTTATCGGCGGCTGGGTGGGGAATGGGTCGAACAGCCCATGTTGCATACCGGCATCTTCGGGGCGATGGGCGGCATGATCACCACGGTGGAAGATTTTGCGAAGTATACCGCTTTTCAACTGGCCGCATGGCCGTCGCGTAGTGGCGCCGAGCTGGGGCCGTTGAAGCGGAGTTCCTGTCGGGAGATGCAGCAACCCTGGGTCTTCAACAATCTCAACGCTTCATTTACTTATCCGGATGGCGCCGCGTGTCCGCTGGTCTCCTCTTATGGCTATGGCATTCGATGGGCCAGGGACTGCAAGGGAAAGACCATGGTGGGACATACGGGCGGGTTGCCCGGTTTTGGCAGCAACTGGATGATCCTGCCGGACTATGGCATCGGCGTCATCTGTTTTGCCAATCTCACGTATGCGAACACCTCTTTGATCGATATGGCCGTGCTGGATACGCTGGTGACGCTGGCGCGGCTTCGACCGCGGTTGGCTGTGCCTGCGCCTGTTTTGCTGGAGCGGCAAAAAGAGTTGGTCGCGTTGCTGCCAAACTGGGATCATGTCTCCGGCGGCTTCGGCGGCTCCCGTGGCTCCGTTGGTTCCGGCGGCTCCTCCGGCTTCTCCGACGGCGCCGGCAGCGACATCTTCGCCGTGAACTTCTGGCAGGATTATTTTGTCGATTCATTGCGTGCGGAGGCCCGGTCGCTTTTTGAGCGGGTAGGGAAGATCGTTAGCGTAGGCGAGATGCGCGCCGAGAATAATTTACGGGGATCGTTTTTATTGCGGGGGGAAAGAGGGACTCTGGAAGTCCGGTTTACGCTTACGCCGGAGAATCCCGCGAAGATCCAGGAATATCATATCCGATTGGTAGATGAGCTATAAGTTGACGCGTATTGCCCCCACGCCCAGTGGATATTTGCATCTGGGGAATGTTTTTTCTTTTGCGTTGACGGCCGGGATTGCGCGGCGCGCCGGTGCTTCTATTTTGCTCAGGATCGACGACCTCGACCGGGAGCGGGTTCAGCGCGGGTATTTGGAGGACATCTTCGAGACGTTGCGTTTTTTGGAGATCCCGTGGGATATCGGTGCGCGTGACACTGAGGAGTTTTTTGCTTCTTTTTCGCAGGTACACCGGCTGTCGTTGTACTCCGAGGCTTTGGCTCGGTTGCGGGCTGCTGGCGCGGTCTTTGGCTGTAGTTGCAGCCGTGCGGAGGTCTTACGACTTAGCGCCGAGGGCGTGTATCCCGGGACCTGCCGGGAGCGTGGGTTGTCGCTGGATGCGGGTGAGGTCGCCTGGCGGTTGAGGACGGAGGATGATGCGGTCTTGCGGGTGAACAGTTTTCCTGCCGGGGAGATCGAAGCCCGGTTGCCTGCGGAGATGCGGGATTTTGTGGTGCGGAAGAAAGATGGATTTCCGGCATATCAGTTGAGCTCGGTGGTCGATGACCTGCATTATGGCGTCGACCTGATCGTGAGGGGCCAGGATCTGTGGGCGTCTACGCTGGCGCAGTTGTATCTAAGCTATCCGCTGGATGCGGCTGTCTTTCGGGATATCCGGTTTTATCATCATCCTTTGCTGACGTCGCCCCTTGGCGAGAAGCTGTCGAAATCGGCGGGGGCCACTTCCATTCAATATTTGCGGAAGCGGGGGTTGAAAGCCGCGGACGTCTATGCAATGATCGCGCGGGCTTTTGTCGGTGGCGATCCTTCGGCTTCGCCCGGCGGGTTATCGGATGTCGCGACTCGGGGTGGTACGGTTGCTGATGCTGCGACCTTTGCTGAGTCGACCGCCGGGGATCGGGTGGATGCTGCGTCGGCGGTGCGCGACTGGGCCGGGTTGGCGGCGTTGGTATTGGATAACGAGGCTGGTCGTTTCTCCCATCATCAATGAGCATGTGGGCGGAATTTTGCAAATCTTTCCCGTAATTATATAACTGGGGTTTCGGGAAAGTTGATAGCTTTGTGGCATCATCCATGAAAAGGATTGCCGCGTTCATATTAGCAGTTATCTACCTTTCGACCTCCATGGGGGCCACGGTGCATTTCCATTATTGCATGGGCCACCTGGTGGGCTGGGATCTGGCAGACCGGGAAAGTAGGGATTGCATTTCCTGTGGGATGGCTAAAGAGCGGGCCACAATGGGGTGCTCGGTGGGCATGAAGAATTGCTGTCATGACGAGCATAAACACATTCAAAATAGCCGGGCTCAAAAGCCTGCCCAGGGCTGGGCCGAATGGAAGACGACACCGGTTTTGGCCATGCTTCCTTCTGCCGGATGGAATGTTCAGGTGGTGGCGGCCCCGGCGATCACCCATCCGGTGGCGAATGGACCGCCTCTGGCGTATAGGATTCCGATCTTTCTACGTAACTGTAATTTCCGCATTTGATTTTTCTTTGAATGCCTGACGTCCTGTTGGGCTTTGTCGTCTGCGAGCTGATGTAGACGGCTGTTTCCTATTTCTTATTGATTTTATTTTTAAACATTGACGCATAGCGGCGACTAAAGCGGCGTGCAATGCTACAACTATGGTGCAAAAATTAATTACATGGTCGCTGCATAACCGGGTGCTCGTGCTCCTGGCGGCGGCGGGACTGCTGGGCTGGGGCGTTTACTCGGTCCGACAGAATGCTATCGATGCGATCCCTGACCTGTCGGATAACCAGGTGATCGTGTTCACAGAGTGGCGAGGGCGGAGCCCGCAGATCATCGAAGACCAGATAACCTATCCGCTGGTAAGCAACCTACAGGGTATCCCCAAAGTAAAGAATGTACGAGGGACGTCCATGTTCGGGACGAGTTTCGTGTATATCATTTTCGACGGAGGCGTGGACGTGTATTGGGGAAGGAGCCGGGTCCTCGAGCGGTTGAGCTATGCGCAACGGCTTTTGCCGGCGGATGTGGTGCCGACACTGGGACCGGATGGAACGGGGGTAGGGCATGTATTCTGGTATACGCTGGATGCAAAAGGAATGAACCTGGGGGATCAGCGGGCCTTACAGGATTGGTATGTGAAGCTGGCCCTGCAGACCGTTCCGGGGGTCGCGGAAGTGGCTTCCTTTGGTGGCTTTGAGAAACAGTATCAGTTGGTGGTCGACCCGCTCAAGCTGCAGTATTACGGACTGTCGATGGGAGATGTTGCGCGGGCGGTTAAAGCGGGGAATAACGATGTAGGCGGCCGTAAAATGGACATCGGCGACGCGGCATATATCATCCGGGGCCTGGGCTATATAAAAGACAAGACCGACCTCGAGAATACAGCCCTGGGGAATAACAAGGGTATCCCGGTGCGGGTAAAAGATGTAGCGGCGGTCCAGATGGGCGGCGACCTGCGGATAGGCATCTTCGATCAGAACGGACAGGGCGAAGTGGTCGGCGGCATCGTAGTCATGCGCTCCGGGGAGAATGCGGCGAGGGTGATCGAAGCGGTGAAGCGGAAAATGGCGGATCTCCAGCACGGACTGCCGGCGGGAGTGAGCTTTAAGGCGGCCTATGACCGCAGCGGACTGATCGATGGAGCAGTCGCCAACGTAAAAGGTAAACTGGTAGAGGAGATGGTGATCGTATCCCTGGTCGTGCTGCTGTTCATGCTGGACTGGCGAAGTGCACTCAGTATCATTATCCAGATACCGATCTCGATCGCCACCAGCTTTATCCTGCTGAATGCTTTCGGGCTTTCCTCGAATATCATGTCGCTAACGGGCATCGCACTGGCAATTGGCGTGATCGTCGACAATGGGATCATCATGTCGGAGAATGCGCACCGGCGGATTGCGGATGCGCAGACGGCCTTGCCTCCCGGTGGCCGGTTGGCGGAGGTGACGCGCTTGGAGCTGATCAAACAGGCCTGTATCCAGGTGTCGCGGGGCGTATTCTTCTCAACGGTGATTATCATTGCTTCCTTCCTGCCGGTGTTCCTGTTGACGGGCCAGGAAGGCAAACTGTTTCACCCGCTGGCCTATACGAAAACATTCATTCTCGCCGTGGATGCCATATTGGTAGTGACATTGGCGCCGGTACTGATCTCGCTGTTTATGCGCGGACGCTTTCGTCCGGAAGGCGCCAACCCGGTGAACCGGCTGCTCGAACGTGGCTATGCATGGGTGATCCGCGGCTGTCTGCGTCTGCGGTGGGTGACGCTGGGAATCAATGTGCTGGCGCTGGCGGTTTGTGTGCCGTTGGTGCTAAGCCTGGGCCGGGAGTTCATGCCGCCGCTGGATGAAGGGTCTATCCTCTTTATGCCGGTTATGCTGCCGGATGTGTCGAATTCAGAGATCAAACATCTGCTGCAGGTGCAGGACCGGATCATTGCGGCTCAGCCGGAAGTGGCGAATGTCCTTGGCAAAGCGGGACGCGCCAACACAGCCACCGATAATGCCCCGAACGAAATGGTGGAGACCATCGTTGAGCTCAAGCCGAAGACACAATGGCGGCCCGGAGTGACCAAAAATAGCATTATCAGGGAGCTGAACGCGAAGCTGCAGATACCCGGAGTAACCAACGGATGGACACAGCCGATCATCAATCGTATCAGTATGCTCTCGACAGGTATCCGAACGGATGTAGGGGTAAAGGTATACGGGCAGAACCTCGACACGATCGATGCGTTGTCGCAGCAGATCCGCACCGCGTTGAACGGCATACCCGGTGTCAGGGACTTATATGTGGAGCCGATCACAGGCGGTAAGTATATCGACATTGGCATAAAACGCGAGGAGATCGGCCGCTATGGGCTCAGCGTGGACGATGTGAATGCCGTCGTAGAAAGCGCACTGGGCGGGGCGCAGCTGACGACGACCATAGAGGGACGCCAGCGGTTTTCGGTGAATGCGCGCTACGGGCAGGACTTTAGGGATAATCTTACGGCTTTGAAACATCTATCGGTGGCGACCAACGGCTTTGGGCCGGTGCCGCTGGAAGCGATCGCCGATATAAAGATCACGGAGGGGCCGGCAACGATCAATTCAGAGAATGCCGCCCTTAGGGGTACAGTGCTGTTCAATGTGCGGGACCGGGACCTGGCGGGGATGGTAAAGGAGGCGCAGGAACAGCTCGACAAAGTGCTCCCGGGACTGCCGAAGGGGTACTATATCGAGTGGAGCGGCCAGTACGAGAACCTGATCCATAGCGAGCAGACGCTCACCTGGATCTTGCCGGTCGTTTTGCTGATCATCTTCGGGGCGATGTATTTCGCATTCCATTCGGCGAGGGAGGCCTTTTTCTCGCTGGTGTCGATTCCGTTTGCATTGATCGGGGGGGCGGTCATGATCTATATGTGGGGGGTGAACCTTTCGGTGGCGGTGGCCGTGGGCTTTATCGCGCTGTTCGGGCTGGCTGTGGAAACGGGCATCGTGATGGTGATCTATCTGAACGATGCGATGGCGCAACTGGTAGCGGTGAAGGGGAATAGTGCTGCAACGATCACGCGTGCGGATTTGCGGGAGGCGGTGATCGCTGGCGCGGCGCGGCGGCTGCGGCCGAAGCTCATGACGGTGTCGGTGGCGTTGTTCGCACTGGTGCCGATCTTGTGGAGCAATGGGATCGGGAGCGATGTGATGAAGCCGATCGTATTGCCGATGGTGGGCGGGGTTTTAACTTCTGCTACGCATATCCTGCTGGTGACGCCGTTGATCTTTTTAATGACAAAGGAATACGAATTACGAAAATATGGACGCATCCAGGTGCTGGATGCTAAACACTAATTACATGAACAAGATATTCATCATGTTGATACTCCTGAGCAGCGTGAAAGGATACACCCAGCCAGTGCTGCGTATAGACAGCATCCTGGTGGTGATCGGGCACAACCATCCTTCGCTGCGGTCGTCGGATGCGCTGGCGCGTTCGCTCGACGAAGGGGCAAAGGGCGCGCGAAGCTGGGAGGCGCCGCAAGTAGGCACGGGCTGGTGGATGACACCTTATGACCCTTCGTTTTGGAAAAAGCAAAGTAACGGTTCCCCGGGGATAGGTCAGTATATGGTGTCGGTGGAACAGCAATTTCCCAACAGACGGCGGCAGGACGCAGAAGAAGCGTATTTGCGGGGCATGTCGGCCGTCGAACGGGCAAAGAAAGGCGCTACGGCCAATGAGCTCTATGCGGCAGCAGGCCGGACCTATTATCAATGGGTGGTGGCGGAGCACCGGATGGGCGTGCTGGATGAGGATGCGAAGCTGCTGGACTTTATGATCCGGGATGCGGAGCTGCGGTATAAGAACAACCTGGGAAAGATCAGCGTATATTATAAGGCCAGGGCAGAGCTCGGGAATATTGCCAGCCGGCGCATCGGGTTGGAGAACGAAGCGGAACAGGCGAAGATCGCGCTGAATACCTTGATGGACCGGGATAAGGCGACGACGTTCGAGGTGGATACTTCCGCAAACTCTTTGACGATAACAGCGCTTTTGGATAGCGCTGGTCTGCTTGAGCGGCGGAGCGATATACGTGCAGTGGGTGAGAGCATCCGGCTGGCCGGGTTGGAGCAGACGGCAGAGCGTGCTAAGCTGCGACCGGAGTTTGGACTACACTATGATCATATGTTCGGCTTTGGCGGGACGCCGGCGGAATATACGCTGATGGCGACGGTGCGACTTCCGATGTTGTCCTGGTCGGCGAGGGCTTCGAAAGCGAACGTGGAGAGTTTGAAATGGAAAGCGGAGTCGTTGGAGGACGAGCGGCAGGCGATGGTGAATGAGGCGTCAGGAGCCGCGTATGGCTTGCAGCGGGCGCTGGAGGCGAAGCGGAAGCAGGTGGAGGTGCTGGAAGAGCAGGTGTTGCCGGCGTTACGAAAGAATTTCCAGACGCTGGAGCTGGCGTATGAACAGAATACGGAGGATCTGCTAAGTGTCTATGATGCCTGGGCGACGCTGGATAGCACGCAGCTGGAGTATTGGGACGCCGTAGAGCAGGTGTTGTTGATGCAGGTGGAACTAAAACGGGTATTGGAGATAAAATAAATACGTATGAAATGGAAAGCATTAACGAGCACCGATAAAAAAGACATTATGACTTCGAGTAAAAAGATTTTTTGCGGCGCTTTGGCAGCCGTTATAGTATTGGCGGGCTGCGGACAGCGTGGACATAGCGATGACAAGCCTGGGGTGATGAAAATGGGTAAGACAGCGCCGGCTGCGTTGCCGGTGACAACCATGCGGCGCGAAACGATTCGGCCGGAGCTTCGGGTACTGGGATCGGTAGGATATGATACGCGGCGGATGAATACGATCTCCGCTCGCGTATCGGGTCGGATCGAACGATTGTATGTACATTATCGCTATCAGCCTGTTCATGAAGGACAGCGGATCATGGATCTCTATAGCCCGGAGCTGGAGACCGGGGAACGGGACCTGCTTTTCCTGCTAAAGAACGATCCGCAAAATACTGCATTGATCGACGCTGCCCGCCAGCGGCTTTTACTGCTGGGGGTAAGTAGTAAACAGTTGTCGGAGGTGGAACGAAGGGGCGTGGCGTCACCTACACTGGCCGTGTTTAGTCCATACTCGGGACATATTCACGATGCCGGAAATGCGATGCCGGAATCCTCCATTACCGAGGAACTTCCGATCAAGGAAGGGATGTATGTAGAGAAGGGGCAAATGATCTTCCAGGTATTCAACATGAATAGGAGCTGGTGGCTGTTAAAGGTATTTCCGGGGGATGCGGCGATCGTACGAAAGGGCGACCCGGTGCAGGTGGTGCCGGAGACGGCGCCGGACAAGGCTTTCGAAGGTAGGGTGGATGAAGTACTGCCGTTATATGGGAAAGACGAAAAGACGCTCACAGTGCGGGTGTATTTTGATAATAGCATGCCTGATATTCCCATCGGGAGCCAGGTGAAAGCGGTGATCCAACCAGACGCGGTCGCAGGAAACTGGCTGCCTGCCACCGCGGTATTGTCACTGGGGATGGACCGGGTGGTTCTTTTGCGGGAGGCTGGCAGCTTCCGCGCGCATAAGGTAGTGACGGGCCTAACATACAAGGAGCAGGTGCAGGTTCTGTCCGGTCTGAGCCCTACAGATTCAGTGGCCGGGAACGCACAGTTTTTGATAGACAGTGAAGATTTTATAAAAGTAAAAAAGTGATCATATGCGGTATGTAATAATGATCCTGGCGGCGACCGTATTGTTGGCTGCCTGCCAAGAACCAACAGCGGCGTCTGTGATTCATTCGGATACGGCGTATACCTGTTCGATGCACCCGCAGGTGATGCAGGACAGGCCGGGGAAATGCCCGATCTGCGGGATGGAGCTGGCGCCGGTCAAGAAGACAGCGGGCATGATGGATGGCTCGGTTCAGTTGAGCGACCAGCAGATGCAACTGGGGAGCATCCGGTTGGATACCGTGGGGAGCTCGTCGTTCGGGGATCGAACCGTGCTTACGGGGACGGTGACAGCGGATGAAACGGGAACCTCCACGGCGAGCGCCCGGCTATCCGGGCGGATCGAGCGACTGTATGTGAAGACCACAGGAGAACTGGTACATAAAGGCGAGAAACTGTACGACCTGTATAGTGAGGAACTCAATACGGCGGAACAGGAGTATCTGCTGGCACTGGAACGGCAGGAGACGCTGCACAGTAACGTGGTTGACTTGAAGCAGCTTGCCGAAGCGGCAAAAAGTAAATTGTCGTTATGGGGATTGAATGAGGCGCAGGTAGCCGACCTTGTACGGATGCGGAAACCGCAGCCCGTGACCTCGTTCTATAGTCCTGCCGGGGGTGTGGTGACTTCGGTGGAGGCGCACGAAGGGGACTATGTGGGCGCCGGGACGGTGGTGTTACGGCTGTCGGATCTCTCTACGGTTTGGGTGCAGGCGCAGGTCTACACTTCGCAGTTATCGGAAATAAGCAAAGATGCACCGGTGTTGGTGCGGCTACCGGATATTCCGGGCAGGGGATGGACGGGTCGGATATCGTTTATGAACCCAGAGGTGGACCAGGCCGCCCGGATAAACGAGGTGCGGGTTGCACTACGGAACGGGGATGGCGTATTCAAGCCCGGGATGGCGGCGGAGGTAACGGTGATGAGCGGTCGCCACCAGTCCGCGCTGACGCTTCCGGAGACTGCGGTGATCCGCAGCACGATGGGAAACATGGTATGGGTGGCATCAGGGCATAACCTGTTCCGGCCGGTGATGGTGGAGACAGGGGTGGAATCTGAAGATCGCGTGGAGATCCGCACCGGGTTGAAGGCAGGGGATATAGTGGTGACGGAAGGAGCCTATTTGGTGAACAGCGAGTATTCGTTCAAGCATGGAAGCGATGCCATGGCAGGGATGAATATGTGACCGGAATGCGCTTCGGGAAAAATAGCGCATTCCGGTCAAAACGCTAATGTCTGTCCTTCGGACAAAGACGCTACCGCGTCTTTTATGTGAAATATGAAAATGTAAAAAATCAATTTATGGAACATATGATGCACGATCACGCGGCAATGTCAATCGACCCTCACATGGGTATGTCTCAGCAGGATCATCACCGCATGATGATCGCGGATTTCCGCAAAAGATCTTGGATAGTGCTGGTGCTCACGGCGCCGGTAATGGTTTTGTCGCCGACAGTGACGCACTTGCTGGGGATACACTGGACTTTTGCCGGTTCGGGCTATGTGCTGGCAGGAGTGTCTTCGGTGATCTTTTTATATGGCGGATGGCCCTTCCTCAAAGGCTGGTGGGAGGAGATGCGGGAATGGGATCCGGGGATGATGACCCTCATCGGGGTTGCGATCACCGTGGCGTATGGATACAGCGTGGCGACGGTGTTTGGAGTACAGGGCATGGATTTCTTTTGGGAACTGGCAACTCTGGTCGGGATCATGCTGCTGGGCCACTGGATCGAAATGCGGTCGGTGGTGGCCGCGTCGAAGGGACTGGAGTTGCTGGTGCGGCTGATGCCGGATGAGGCACATCTCGTACAGGGAGAGCAGATCATGGAGGTGAAGACCGTGGACTTGAAAGTTGGAGATGTGGTGCTGGTGAAACCTGGCGAAAAGATAGCAGCGGACGGGTCGGTGGTGGACGGACATAGTTACGTGGACGAGAGCCTGCTCACCGGCGAATCCCGTCCGGTCGATAAGAACAAGGGAGATAAGGTCATTGCCGGAGCCATCAATGGCAACGGTGCTTTACGGGTGGAAGTTGCACATGGGGCGAAGGAATCCTATCTGTCACAGGTAGCGCACCTGGTGGAGGAGGCACAAAATGCAAAATCGAAGACGCAATTACTCGCTGACAAGGCTGCGCGGTGGCTAACGGTGATCGCGCTGGGAGCTGGATTGTTGACCTTTTTGGTCTGGTATCTTTCAGGGCATGATCTGGCCTTTTCCATCGGGCGAATGGTAACGGTGATCGTAATCAGCTGCCCGCATGCATTGGGGCTTGCAGTGCCGCTGGTGGTAGCGCGTTCCACGTCCCTCTCAGCGAAAAATGGATTGTTGATCCGAAACCGGACAGCATTTGAGAACGCGCGCAGGATCACCACCCTGGTTTTTGACAAGACCGGGACGTTGACGATAGGTAAGTTCGAAGTAGTGCATATGCTCGTGTGGCAAAACGGGCTTTCAGAAAAGGAGTTGCTACGGCTGGCGGCAGGGCTGGAACAGTCATCCGAACATCCGATCGCCACGGGTATTCTGCGGAAGGCGCAGACCGAAGGCGTAGCCGTGCCCAACGCGGAGAGCTTTAAGGCACTCACGGGGCTCGGGGTAGAAGCCCGGATCGAAGGCCAAATGGTAAGGGTCGTAGGACCCGGATATATCCGGGAGCAAGGGATAGGTTTACCGGCC
>Ga0206822_1187_pt1 | contig 11191 bp, 4 predicted proteins | sample Alteio_BWOrgCont_83_FD_152913 | JGI IMG/M metagenome (GOLD analysis project Ga0206822, IMG submission 152913) | Enriched cells from forest soil in Barre Woods Harvard Forest LTER site, Petersham, Massachusetts, United States -... | ecosystem: Environmental > Terrestrial > Soil > Temperate forest > O... | reverse complement strand
GTGCTACGGGCTCGACAGGTTCTACGGGTTCTACCGGCGCAACTGGACAAACAGGTGCTACAGGACTTACGGGTGCGACTGGATTTACAGGTGTTACAGGAGCAACAGGTGCTACTGGTGCGGGTAACACTGGAGCAACAGGACTCACGGGCGTAACAGGACAAACAGGATCAACGGGTACAACGGGCGCTACGGGCTTGACAGGACAGACTGGATCGACCGGAACGACAGGACAAACAGGTGCTACAGGACTTACGGGGGCGACTGGATTTACAGGTGTTACAGGAGCAACAGGCTTGACGGGTGTAACCGGACAAACAGGTGCTACAGGACTTACGGGTGCAACTGGATTTACAGGTGTAACGGGTGCAACAGGAGCGACTGGTGCCGGAAATACCGGTGCAACAGGCTTGACGGGCGTAACCGGACAAACAGGATCGACTGGAACAACGGGTGCTACGGGCTTGACAGGACAGACTGGATCGACCGGCGCAACAGGACAAACAGGTTCTACAGGACTTACGGGTGCAACTGGATTTACAGGTGTTACAGGAGCAACTGGAGCGACTGGTGCTGGTAACACTGGGGCAACAGGCTTGACGGGCGTAACCGGACAAACAGGATCAACAGGTACAACGGGTGCTACGGGCTTGACAGGACAGACTGGATCGACTGGTGTAACCGGACAAACAGGTGCTACAGGTCTTACAGGAGCGACAGGGTTTACAGGTGTTACAGGAGCAACGGGAGCGACTGGTGCCGGAAATACCGGAGCAACAGGACTTACAGGATTAACCGGTCGTACTGGTGCAACAGGTTTAACTGGTGCAACTGGGTTTACGGGTTCTACAGGTGCAACGGGAGCAACTGGTGCTGGAAATACTGGTGCAACAGGCTTGACGGGCGTAACCGGACAAACTGGATCAACTGGTACAACCGGTGCAACAGGACTTACGGGTCGTACTGGTGCAACAGGTTCTACGGGAGTAACAGGATTTACCGGTTCTACAGGCGCAACAGGAGTAACTGGATTTACTGGTTCTACTGGACTTACCGGTATGACTGGTGCTACTGGTGCAGTTGGAGTGTTTGGAGCCTATGCGTTAAGTTGTTTTGGAGAACTTATTACGGTGCAGCCTACAGGACGCATTCAATTGAAATTTCCGTATACTCAGTCTCCTTTGAACTCAGCTTATGTGAACACATCTACGACAGGAACAGGTACCGTTACTGCTGCAACTAACTTTGCAGTGGTAACTACAGGTGGAGCGAGTTCAAGTGCTATGGTGACGAGCAAATATCGTTTAAATTATCAACCTGGTCAGGGAAGTTCCTCTATATTTTCTGCGATATTTGGGCCACCTGAGACTGGCTGTCTACAAATTATCGGGATGGCTAACTTTAACACCAATACAGCTCCTACCTTTGCAGACATAAGTGATGGATTCTTTTTTGGATATTTTGGCACTGCGGGTTTTGGTATCTTTCAGTATATCAATACGACTGCAACATCATTTGTCCCGCAAGCAAGTTGGAACGTAGATCCAATGAATGGAACAGGACCGAGTGGTATGATACTCAATCCTGCCGAAGGAAACGTTTATAAAATTCAATATTGCTGGCTTGGTTTTGGTGTTATTAATTTTTTCATTTACAATCCAGGACCAGCCAATACTACAGGTAATCCTGGAGCCATTAATCCAACCAGTGGTAGCTTCCAATTAGTTCATGTTATTCAATATCCAAATGCCAACACCGTGACATCACTTCTCAATCCATCTTTACAATTGATGGAAGGAGTAAGCAGTTCGGCTTCAGGCCCAACAAGTGTAACGGTAAAAACTTCTTGTATGTCAGGTTTTATTGATGGACAGGTGAACACTGCAATTGATACAAGAAACTCAGTACTGAGTGCAAGTACATCATTGACAGTTTCAAGTACTGGTTATACCAATGTGATTGCAATACAGGATAGTCCAACATTTCCTATTGCTGGAACTATAACAAATCAAGTGATGGTATACCCAGATGAAATAACGGTTTTAAATAGTGGAAATATTGCTGGCGTATTTACCTTGTATCTTAATCCAACAATTACAACTCCAACCTACACAAATATTAGTACAAATTCAGTTGTGCGATCGACCGTGACAAACTTTGCAACACCTACCAATGTTGCGTCACTTGGAACAGCATTAATGACCTTTCTAGTACCTTCTTTATCAACCATTAATATCGATCTGGCTGATTATGGTATTGTGCTAGTCCCTGGAGATATCTTGGCTGTTGCTGGTACGGCAACAAGTTCCACAACAACCGCAATCGTAGGATTGAGTTGGCGTGAAAGATTTTAGGAGGGGTTTATCATGCAATATCATGGGATTTTAAAGTTAATTTGTTTATTTTTGATAGTTGGTCATTGTATGCAAGGAAGTAATCCTACGGCTGCGGCTATTTTTGCTTCGTCATACCCGACTGACTGTTTTGGAGAAATTATTTCGGTACAACCGACTGGGCGCATTCAGTTAAAATTTCCTTATAATCTTTTAAATTCAGCGTATGTAAATATATCTCAGGTAGGATCAGGTACTGCTGTTCCAGCTTCGACAAACTTTGCAGAGGTAGCTACGGGTGCTACAGCTGGTTCAAGTGCTATGGTGACCAGTAAATATCGTTTAAATTATCAGCCAGGGCAAGGGGTTGCTAATATATTTACTGCGATGTTTACAACTCCAGGAGGAGTTGCAGGTACTACGCAATTTATTGGGATGGCCAACTTTACCACCAATACGACACCAACTTTTGCAAACATTAGTGATGGATTTGGTTTTGGGTACAGTGGAACAACTTTTGGCATCTTTAAATATACTAATACAACGCAAACATTTATCCCGCAAACAGGTGTAGGTGGTTGGAATGTGGATCAAATGAATGGTACTGGGCCTAGTGGTATGACACTTGATACTGCTGATGGGAACGTTTATAAAATTCAATATAGTTGGCTTGGTTTTGGTGTTATTAATTTTTTCATTTACAATCCAGGACCAACCGGGAATCCACAGAATGCGAGTTTTCAATTGGTTCATGTTATTCAATATCCAAATGCCAACACCGTGACATCACTTTTAAATCCTTCAATGCAACTCATGGAAGCAGTGAGCAATGGGGCTACAACATCAAATGTCAGTATGCAAACTCCTTGCATGTCCGGTTTTATTGAAGGATATGTCAATACTGCAATTGATGAAAGAAACTCTGCATATAATACAACAGCAGTTACAACTCCTACGGGAATATCATTTGTAAACTGTCTTTCGATACAAAATCTTCCGACTTTCAATAGTATCACTAACCAGGTTATGGTATACCCCGATATGTTGATGTTGCTGAATAATGGTGCAAGTGGAAGTGATTGTATATTTACGTTGTATTTAAATCCAACATTTACGACAAGTCCGGCATTTCCTGCTATCAGTACCAATTCTGTTGTAGGAACAAATACAACTGCAGTTTATTCCAATACCACCACACCTGTTGGGACTGCGCTTGCAACATTTTTTATACCAGCTACTTTCACATCTATGTATGATTTTGCCTACATTGATCTTTCTGATTTACAACTAGTCCTAGCTCCTGGTGATGTGCTTAGCATTGCTGCCTCATCCATTTCATCTGCTTCATCAGTATATGTTTCTTTAAGTTGGGTCGAAAGGTTTTGAGGAAATAAAAATGATACAACATTCTAAATTAAAGCTCATGTCAGCTCTATTTTTGTTTGGACAAATAGGGTACGTTTTTAGTTCAGACCCTGCACCTTTAACGTCAGCCCTGGGAGAGCTTATCAGAACGCAGCCCACCTCGCGTTTGCAGTTAAAATTTCCGTATACTCAAAATCCTTTAAATTCAGCCTATGTAAATACAGGTTTGATAGGATCTGGTACAGTTACGGCCTCAAGTAACTTTGCGGTCATATCAAGCGGTGTCACCGCATCATCAAGCGCGGTGATGTCAAGCAGGTATCTTTTAAATTATCAAGCAGGTCAAGGATCTGCCTGTACATTTACTGCAATATTTACTACTCCTGGAATTGCAACCTCTACACAAATAATAGGGATGGGTAATTTTGGTAGTACAGTTGTTCCTCCTACGGGTAGTTCTTCTCATTTTGGAGACATTCAAGATGGATTCTTTTTTGGATATAATGGAACTTCATTTGGTGTATTTCAATACACGGATAAGGTGAAAACATTTGTTGCCAGCACAGCATGGAATGTGGATCACATGGATGGAACAGGACCAAGTGGTATGACGCTCAATACTGCAGATGGAAATACCTATAAAATTGAGTTTTGTTGGCTTGGTTTTGGAATTATTAATTTTTACATTGCAACTCCGGGATCAACAGGCGATCCAACCATTGATACCTTTCAATTGGTGCATGTCATTCAATATCCCAATGCTAACACGGTAACATCAGTTTTGAATCCATCTTTGCGATTGTTTGTAGGAGTGAACAATGGTTCTACAACATCAAATATAACAATACAAACTCCCTGTATGAATGGTTTTACAGAAGGAAAAGTTAATACCGCAATTGATGTCAGAAATTCGATATACACGACTGCGGGAACAGCTGTGTCTAACTTTGCTTATAACACATCACTTTCAATATACAATAAATGGACCTTTGGTAATCCTAGTGGCACCATAGTTAATGAGACTATGGTATATGTTGATAAGCTGAGTATTTTGGTTTCTGCCAGTGTTAGTACAGTTTGGACACTGTATCTCAATCCTACACTGGGAGCTACACTGACATTTAACGATGTAAGTACTTCGACATCGGTTGTGCAGTATTCTATAACGCAAACGAGTGTTACATCTGGTATAGCGCTTGCAAGTTTTTATGTTGATTCAAATAGAGCACAAATTATTGATTTAACTGACTATGAAATAGTACTTGCTCCTGGGGATGAATTAGTTGTTGCAGCTAATGCTAATGGAGCAGTTACTGTTTATACCGCCTTAAGTTGGCATGAAAGATTTTGATAGATATAGAACTGAAAATAAAAAAATAGGAAATGATGATGAAGCAATTTATACAATTAGGGACATTTTTTTGTATATTTTTTATGATGCCAGAATTTTTGCATACTGATAATGGAGCATTTACTTTTTATTATGGTGCAGCACAATTATCAGCAACTACGCTTCAAATTAATATGACAGGTTCGTATGCATTTTATAATAATACACCCTATAATTATACTCCTACAGGTGTAAGCACCAGTGTTCCGATGATCAAAATTGTAGCATCTAACTTGATAATTGACTTTAATAATATTGGGGTGACCAATACCGATACGACTCATGCTGGGTGGACAGGAATTGAAATTGGGTGGACACCGGCTGAGCTTGCCGCTAATCCAGCACTTGTGCAGCCCAATAACATTATTATTAAAAATTTGTCTTTGTACAATTTTGATGCTGCCATTCTCATTCATGCAGGTGTACAATCAGTAACGATTCAGAACTGTTATTTTTATGACATTGTGCTTGGTATTGGTGTTTTGGGAACAGCGACAAATCTTTGTCAGAACGTGAATGTAAATAATGTGAGTATGTTTGGGTATGGTCTTAATTTTCATACGGCATTGATGAATATAAAAACGTTGATCGAAACAACGTATAACTATGGTACTAATTATTTTATGCCGTTTCAGCCTGATCCATTGAACTCGGGAAGTGTTGATGTTTCTACCTATTTTGGTATGTGGGTAAGTTCTTTGCTCATAGGTTCTTTCAACTCCGTTGGTATTCATCAAATTGGTTATCAAGATTATTTAACGGTCAGTGAAGGAAATGGACAACGTAGTGAAGGTGTTGCTTTGCATGTTCAGCAATCAACGCGACTGAATATGAACAACATCATTACATCCGAAGTTTTTTCTGAAGTAAAAGCGGTTGGATTACAGTTGGATGGAGCGACTGAGGTTACGATTCAAAATAGTAGTTTTTCATACAATACGAGTGCAACTCAGGCAGTAGGAATTGAAGTTATTAATAGTAACAGTTTACCTTATTCTGTTCAGGCACTGACGCTGGAGGGAGTAGAAGCTAAAAGTAATAATGCGACCAGTGGAACTGCCATAGGTCTGAATGCAACGTCAGTACGTGGACTGCATTGTACTGATCTGACTTGCAAATATAACGTGGGAGCTATTCAAGCATTTGGTATATATTCAACGAATTTATATACCGTTGATATTAGAAACAGTACGCTCAGTGAAAATAGTGCATCACAAACAGCAAATACCGTAGCAACCAATCAAGGTATTGTTGCAGCAGCTTTTTATGGTGTTAATGTTGATTCAATGCAGGTAGGCAATGTTGATTTCAGTTCAATTCAAGCGTTAAATTCAGCATACGGGCTCTATTTAAATAGTTCGACCAGTTGCCAATTTACGAATTGTCGTTTTGTTGCAAACATTGCAACGATGATGCGCAGTGGTGAAGCTGCAGCAATACGATCGCAGCAAGATGCTCAAGAAATTTCAAAGTATGGACCTTGTGTGGCTGCCGCATCAACGGGGGGCTATGGAGCATACATGGCGGGATGTAAATATATTAAATTTGAAGAATGTGAAGCATTGAGTAACACGGGGCATAGAGCGATTGGTTTTTATGCACAAAACTCTCAAGCCATTGCATTGTGGGATTCTTTTGCATCAACGCAAAATGCAACAGGGCAGATGCTTGATAGTTCATTTTTAACTGATAACGTAGCAAATCCTGGAGCTATTTCGATTCTTCCTGTTCATATTCCATTGTTGTTTGGAGATTTCACCAAATCACATGTTGATGCAGTAACAACGACCGATTTATTTTTAAGTAATATAGGAACTATTCGTGCTGCACAGCTTGCAGGAACAACTCCTGCATACAGTAATGTCACGGCGATGCTTGCAACAAGCGCGCTCTTGCAATCGATGATTGCTCGGTACCGCATATGGAGTGTTGCTTTTGGTGTACAAGCCCATAATGTTACTGGTTTTTTACTTAAAAATTGTACTTGTGTTGGTCAAGTATCATTATTTGATAGTGCTGTTGGAATATGTTTTACGGGACGTAACGGTGGTCATGTCGTTGACAATTGTGACTTAGCATTTAATGTTGGTGCATATGCTTCGATGCAGACACCAGCAACGAGTCCGTCCTCATTGTATACGAATTCGTACAATTTACTGGGATTTGAATTATTTTGGAATACGCTGTTCATGAATAAAACACCATGGTCACTTGCTGATACGACTTCGGTGGGCGCGAGTGTCACATGCATGAGTTTTAGTCCAGATGGTTCTATGCTTGCTGTGGGAGCATCAGATACCAATGTCCGAATTTATAGCACTTCAAATTGGGCACTCACTCAAACGCTCACGGGACATACCACGCCGATACAAGCAGTGGCATGGAGACCAGATGGTACTCAGCTTGCATCAGGTGATACTGCGGCGAGTAATAATATTAAAATATGGAATACGTCAACGTGGCTTAATGTAGAAAATTTAACGCAAACATCTGGTACGGTCTATGCTTTTGCATGGAGTCCTGATAGCACTCAGCTTGCATCGGGTGGTACAGGAGGAGCTACGAATATCATAATTTGGAACAGCAGTGCTTGGACAGCGTCTCAAAATCTTGCACACGGGTCGGCAACCGTGCAAGCTCTTGCATGGAGTCCAGATGGTACGACACTGGTATCTGGTTCGTCTGATACATCAAATAATATGATGGTTTGGAATACATCTACATGGTTATCCACCAATACGTTAAGTGGTCACAGCAATAGTGTTACATCACTGTCGTATAATGAAGCTGGCACTCTGCTTGCTTCAGGATCTGCTGATACTACGGTCAATGTTTGGAGCACAACTGCTTGGACGGTGAGCCAAACATTGTCAGGTTCTGCTGGTGTGGTTAATGCGGTAAAGTTTAAACCCGATGGTAAATTGATTGCAGCAGGGTATGCAAATAATTCAGTGATTGTATGGAAAACAACGATTTGGGGTGCAATAGAGGCAACTCTTACTGATGCTACCAACTCAGTGCTTTGTCTTGATTGGAATTTTAATGGTCATTTGCTGGCGACAGGAAGTAGTGATGATTCATATCGTATTTACAATACCAATATTTGGAAACAGGCCGCAACAACGACTGCTGTTGGGATTTATACAGGCTCTTCAAATTATATTGCACAAGATAGTTTAGTATTTGGAAGTGCGATCAATGGAAACTCTGTTTTTGTCGATTTAAAAGGAACTCAGCGTAACTTGGTATCACCAATTGGTCCTGTCGGGGCTGGGCTGGTGATGGGTGATTTTATGCTTGAAGGACTTGTTCAAGATTGCAAAATGTTTGGTAATCTAGGAAACTCTGGGCATTCATATGGAGTGGTTTTAGATAAAGCTTTTTCAATCACCCTGGAAAACAATTTTATTTCGGGCAACATTACCAACGCGCATGGCAATGTGTCAGGTATTTTAGATGTGACGACATCGAGTCCAAATTTGTATATGGAAAACATGTTAGATGGTAATAAATGTTCGATTTATAATAATGCAAATTATATAGTTCCATTTAATCCTGCTGATTCTAATGTTCTTGCTTTCCCTGCACAAATAATCATGAACGGAAAATTTTTGGGCACAGCAACGACGCTTTATGATAATATTGTGACCGAATATTCTCTAGATCCAACATTTTATCCATTTGAATCATTGACCAGTAACCCTATTGATTCAAATTTAAGAGCTTACATGACCACCAATGATTGTTGGTCATAAACAGCTCGTTTTTTGACCTTGACAGTTATATTTTTCGATTCTACGTTAAACTTGCACGTGATCATTTCGCGTGCAAGTTTACCATTATGAGTTTAAAAATAAATTGTAGTAGGTTGCATATGTTAAAATTGTGTTTTTTTATTTTTACATTATTAATGCACGGTTCAATGCTAATTTCGCAAGAAATATTAAGCACGTCTTTTCAGGATGTATCATTTTTTTCGTATGCTCTTCTTGCTCAGCAAGAACAATATGAATATGATGTGGGTTTACAGGGTCCTCGAGGTCCACAAGGTGGACGTGGTCGACGAGGTAAGTATGGCATGATGGGTCCTATCGGGGCTACGGGTTTAACCGGAGCTATTGGAGTTATTGGAGCTACTGGGGCCACTGGAGCAACTGGAGTTAAGGGCGCGACAGGTCTAACAGGTGTTGGTTGCACTGGTGCTACTGGTTTAACAGGACTGACGGGTTCTACGGGAGCAATGGGTCTAACGGGAGCAACTGGATCTACCGGACTTACAGGTGCGACAGGTCCCATAGGCGCTACCGGTCTAACAGGTGCTGCAGGTCTTGTCGGTGCTACCGGAGCTACGGGAGCTACCTTTGTGAATGCTAATTATGCATATATTTATGATACGACCTCTGCAACTATTACCAGTAGCAGCTCTGTGCTTTTTAATTCGAATGGTCAATTGTCTGGTATTGCGCATACCGCAAGCTCTGCAAGTATTACCATTGCAACGGCCGGGGTTTATTTTGTTTCATACACGCTACAATTATCAACATTAAATTTAGTTGCAGATGTTTTTCAGATTTTTGTTAATGGGGTTGGAAATGTATCAACCATAAGTCATGCTGCTCTTGGAGACTCTAAAAACGTATGGTCAGGGATATTGTCATTTAACGCAGGAGATGTTGTGACATTGCGAAATATTACTGGTTCAACAATCATGACAACTTCCTATTCCAGCGGCCCATCAGCAATAATTATTTTGAGTCAATTGGCGTAATTGTTATTGTATTCGGCGTTAGCCTGATGTTAACCTGAAGAAGCTGTAAGCGAAAACAGGAGTAGCCGCGTAGCCCGACAAAGCCGAAGGCGTAGACGTGGTAGGCGTAGACAGGCGTTTTATTCTATGCAAATTTGTTGACAAACGACAGCTTCTCCATGTAATCTCGGAATGTGAGTCCGAAATTGCATGGAGAAATCATGAAAAGAACTATATATCTAGAACAGATCAAACGACATTTACGAGTACAGCCTGTTTGTGCGATTTTAGGGGCCCGGCAGGTTGGAAAAACGACTTTGGCTCGGCAGTTTGCTGCAGAGCAGTCCTTTAAGGTTGAATTTTTTGATTTAGAAAATCCGTTGCATTTAGCAAGTCTTGAAAACCCGATGTTGACACTCAGCAAGTATGAGGGATATTTAGTCGTAATTGACGAAATACAAAGAAGACCAGATCTTTTTCCTGTTTTGAGAGTACTCGTCGATGATCCAGATAAAAAATATCAATTTTTAGTTTTGGGTAGTGCATCTCGTGAATTGATACATCAGTCGAGTGAAACGCTTGCTGGTAGAATTGGGTACATAGAGTTACCTCCTTTTACGTTATTTGAAGCACATGACAGTGAAAAATTATTGATTCGTGGTGGTTATCCCCGTTCATTTTTGGCAGAGTCAGATGAAGATAGTTTTTTGTGGCGTGAGGGATACATTACCACATTTTTAGAGCGCGATTTGCCCAGTTTTGGATTTGATGTTTCGCCACAGGTGATGCATAGATTTTGGATGATGCTTTGTTTTTATCATGGACAAGCATTTAATGCTCATGAAATTGCTCAGTCTTTAAAGGTGTCAGATAAAACCGTATCGAAATATTTGGATATTCTTGCAGGAACTTTTATGGTACGCGTTCTGCAACCATGGTTTGAAAATATCAAAAAACGACAAGTAAAAACACCAAAGATTTATTTTCGCGATAGTGGTATTTTTAATACCTTGTCATCAATTCGATCAACTATTGAGATTGCTAAAACTCCTAAAATTGGATCCTTGTGGGAAGGATTTGCTTTAGAATCGGTGATTAACTGTTTGCAAATTCGATCACATGATTGTTATTTTTGGTCAACGAGCAATGAAGCTGAACTTGATTTGTTAGTATTTAAAAATGGAAAACGAATTGGTTTTGAATTTAAGTACAGCGATAGTCCTAAACTTACTAAGTCGATGCATGTTGCGTTGTCTGATTTAAAACTTGATCATCTGTATGTCATTTTTCCGGGTAAAATGAACTTTCCATTGCATGAGCAGGTTACTGCATGCGGAATTGATTTACTGCATGAGA
>Ga0206822_1186_pt1 | contig 11256 bp, 11 predicted proteins | sample Alteio_BWOrgCont_83_FD_152913 | JGI IMG/M metagenome (GOLD analysis project Ga0206822, IMG submission 152913) | Enriched cells from forest soil in Barre Woods Harvard Forest LTER site, Petersham, Massachusetts, United States -... | ecosystem: Environmental > Terrestrial > Soil > Temperate forest >... | reverse complement strand
AGATAATGTTATCTTCAGAAATTTCATAAAACCTTTAGTTTTTTGATATTTTGGAAAGTTCTCAGATATACTTAATATTCTGTTGCCAACGGCAATTATCATGGGAAAAGTAGAAACTTTTTATTTCTTAAGATATTACAGTATCGGTCAATGCTCTGAGGATTCTAGCTTGAGATTAAAAAAATCAAATAAATCTTTACAAGATTTAATTTTTTTTGAAAATAGAAGAAATTCTTTGGAGGATTTTTCATTTTTACTTTTATTATGAAGACTGAATTTCTTGTTATCTTATCACTATCTTGCTTATCAATATTCGCTGAACCTACTGAAGTTAATGAGTATAGAGAAATGCAAAAAAAATCTTGTGCCAATAAAGTACTTTCAGACCAAGAGTATTATGATGCAGCTTTACGTGGAGAACTAATAGATAAGAGTGAACCTAATAACTTTTTGAATTTTTCAGAATTGAAGTTTATTGGAGATTTCAATGTCTGGAATGCGGACGATTTCGAAGAATATTATTACAAAAATATCTTAGCTGGTAAAATCTCAAGTAGTGCAAATGATTCCGAATTATCTGCTTTTTTTAAGAAAAAAGAGAAAACAATTCCTGAGGATAAAGAAGGTTTGTATCGAGATTCAGAAGGTAATCTTTGGTTTATACATAATGAAGAGAAAAAGGAAAAATTCATCATAGGAGGTTCGTATTACCATCCGAATAAAAAAGAAAAAGAAGTGATGTTAGCGTTGAAATATATAGCATTCAAAATAATGAATTTACTAGTAGGATCCTGGGTATCAGAAGTAACGCTATTGAATGATATGCCCGGATATATTGCCATTAAGCCTCTTTCTGGATTTTCAAAGGAATTAGAAGAATACGAACAATTCAGTGAAAACCGGTTTAAACTCGAAATAGCCATGGACTTTGTTGGTCTTAGAAAACGTCATTTTAGAGATCACCATGGTATCAAAAGTTTTTTCGCATTTGATAATTCACTTATAAATCCTTTGCGTAATGATTTTAATTATGCATTATTTGAATTTGACTGTTTGAATGAGGAAAATGAATGTTTGTATTGGTATGAAGGATTGGATTTAGAAGCCTACATGTATATTTGGAATGATATTAAAGGAGCAAAAAAGGCTATAGAATCCATTATCAATATAGGGGATGATACCATTCTGCATTTGCTAGGTGATTGTTATAATGATTTGCATAAAATAAATGTCAAATTGAATAATAAACTATCCGCAAAATTGGGATCTTTATTAATTAAGAAAAAACAAATATTAGAAGAAGAAATATATAGATATTTTACTATTATGGAGAGGATAGAAATAGATCCAGAATCATTTACGAGCGAGGATGAGAAAGAATTACAAAAATGTATTAACATCACTTTTTTAGATTATGCTTCGAGGCAGGGATTGATGAATTTTTCTAAATTATTGTTAGCGAAACAAGAAGATAATGATACAGATAGTGCGCTGAATAAAGCAACTGAGCATGGTCATTTAGAAGTTGTAAAATTCTTATTTGAAAAGAATAAAATTGATGGGGCTGCCTTAGGTGATTGTTGTTATAAACCTCTATTTTTAGCTTTTAAAGAAGGTCATTACGATATAGTAAAGTTTTTTTTAGCAAATGGTACTAATCCTGATGGCTGCTGTTATGATGGATCCTATTTTGGATCATGGTTAACAGAAGCTGTTCAAAGAAGCCGATTGGATCTTATAAAATTATTGCTAGAAAAAGGTGTCGATCCAAATAAGATAGATGTATTTAAAAGAACGCCTTTAGGCCTTGCTGCAAAAAATGGTAATTTGGAGGCTATAAAATCATTATTAGATAAAGGAGCAAATCCAAATATTAAAGATGGTTTTGGTAAATTTCCTTTAGAATATGCAATTGAAAGTAATCATTTGGAGATTGCATTATTTTTGAAAGAACTCTTAAAAATTGAATTGTAAGATTTGAAAAGTTTTCTGAGATTCAGAAAGTATGTCCAATGCGAGAATAAGTTTTTGACGTAGGATTTTGGGGTATAGGGAGCAATGGAACCTAAGAACTCTATCTAATTAGCGAGAAATAAGTCTAAAATTGGCTTTTTTAATCCCATTTAGACCTAAAGTCCTATGCCCAGCAATTTATCGAACATTATCTATTGTAGAAATTTATATTGGAGGTATAAACAGAAATTTCTTAAAGAGATTATCAATCAAGGGGTTAGTAATATATAATTTTTTGGATTTTTGGGAATTAAGGCTTAAGTGCTTTTACTGTTTCGTTGCTCCCTATATCCCAATAACGGGAGAGGATTTTACGTGATGATCCCAAATGTAAAACACGGCTTGGATGTATTCCTGGAAGAAATGTCGGAAAGCTTAAAAAAAGAAGCGATAATAATTATGGATTGTGCTGGTTGGTATAAATCGAAGGATCTGAAAGTGGCAGACAATATGCATATAGTGTATTTACCAGCATACAGCCCAGAACTAAATCCTGTAGAAAGATTATGGCAATATATGAAATCGAATATTCTGAAAAATAAAATATACGAAACAATTAGCGATTTAAAAGAAGTGGTTTGTGGTTTTATTAAAAACTTATCGAAAGAGATACTTCAGAGTGTCTTCTGCAATATTGATTATTAGATTATTTATTTTCGGGAATTGATATTACTTCGAACTGAGCCTTTTAGAAAAATAAATAAGAACGATTCCGCCCAAAATTAAAAAAATCGAATAAAACTGTCCAGGATTTATATGCAAAATGAGCGGTGCATCGGGTGTTCGGAAAAATTCACAGATGATGCGCATAGTCGCATAGCCAATTAAGAATTCACCTGCAAGTTGGCCTTTGGGTAAAGTTTTGCCTTTAATCCAAAACCGAATTTGAACATAAATAAATAATAATAACCCTTCTAAAAAAGCTTCATAAAGTTGTGAAGGATGACGGGGTGGAATGAGTTTGATAGGGAATCCCGGAGCACTTGTTGGAAAAATAACTGCCCAAGGGACGTAACTTATTTTGCCCCAGAGTTCCCCATTAATGAAGTTTGCAATACGTCCTAGAAAAATACCAGCCGGGGCAATTGAAGCAATGATGTCACAAATTCCCAAAAATGAAGTTTTCGTCTTTTTTGAAAACCAAAAAATCGCTATGAAAATTCCTAAAATACCTCCATGACTCGCCATCCCCCCTTCATTGACTTTGAAAAACGTAAGAGGATGATGCAAAAAATGATTAAGATCGTAAAGTATCATATACCCCAAACGGCCGCCAATTAAAGTGCCTAGAATAACCGCAGTAACCAGTGAAGTTTGTTGATCTGGATTATAGGGTGAACGTTTTTTCAAGTAGTAAAAATGCAAAAGCCCAAAAGCAATTAAAAAACTAATAACATAAGCTACCCCATACCAGCGAATGCCATCTACAACCGAGCCTTCAGGAAAGTGGATCATAAAGGGGTCCAGGTTATTAACCCAATGAGCAAAAAATGTGAAAGGAGTAAACATTTACTATGGCAAAGGTTTGGATGGCTTTGAGGATTCAGATTGCGTGGAATGTTGTTCGGAAAGATTTTTTTTCATCATCGCTAGGTCTCGCATGTTAATGGCAACGTCACTTTCTTCAAAAATTTGTTGTCCAAGAATATGTTCAAAAATATCTTCCATACTAATGACCCCAGATGTGGAACCAAATTCATCGACCGTAACAGCAACTTGCTGATGATTTTTAAGAAAGTTTTGCAAAGCCACGGCTGCAGTAGCTGCATCAGGTATAAAGATAACAGGCTGCATCAGGTCTTTAACTTTAAGATTATCTTGGGTATTTACCATATCACGGCGTCTTACAATGCCAATGACATTATCAAAATTACCTTCATAAACGGGTAGACGTGCGAAAGGGATTGAGGGATATTTTTCGAATATCTCTTTTAAAGTAAGATTGCCATCAAGAGCGGTTACAACTTGACGTGGCGTTTTTAGTTTATTTACAGTAATGTCATCCAAAGTAAGAGCATTAGAAATCATATTGCGTTCATCTTCTGTGAGCACACCTTCTTGGGCACGTTTTTCGGCCAAAAGAATGATTTCAGTGTCATGATTTTCTTGAGAAGGCTTAATCGGATGGATTAAAATTTCAACAGTTTTTTGACCAATAATAGAAATAGGCCGCATAATAAAGCGAACAGCATACATGGGATAAACGAAGTACCCTATTAATTCTTTCTTATAAAGAATACCAATATTTTTGGGCAAGATTTCAGAGAATAGCAGAATTCCAAAAGTCATACCTAAGGAAAAATAAATCAACGTATCTTCGCCAAAAATTTTTATAGCAAATCCACCTACTACCGTTGCGCCTAAAGTATTTGCAATCGTATTCAAGGCAAGAATAGCAGAACTTGTTTCCTGAATATCCGTTTTAAATTGTTCTAATAAATTTCCCTTACGTAGATGCTGTTTTTTCAGAGCTTCGACGTCAGATGCAGTCGTGCTTAAAAGCATCGCTTCCAATATAGAACATAACGCAGAAACTCCGAGTGTGACAGCCATTGCTATGAGTAAAGTGAACATATTTTAATTTCAGATAATATCAAAGTAGCTCATTATATGTTAGGTTCAAGCCAATATTTATGGTTTTAGGGCCTTTCTTTGATGCTTTTAATGAGTAGGATAGGATCATCAATGGATAAGTTTATTTTTCGCTTCCTCTTATTCGAATTGCCAGATTTTTAATGTTTCTTGCTATTCTTTAACTGTTTCTAATAAAACATCTCGATTATTAAAGGACATAATAGGGTTTTCATGATCATTTTTCAGAAATTGATCAAAAAATAAACGAATTAATGCTGTGATAGTGTGGTATTTTGAAAAATCAAGTTCACTTTCTTCTTTAAAAAAAGGTATAATTTTTTCCAATACTTCATGATCTGCAAAAGAATTATGTTCTGTATCTACAATAAATGCTTTAAAATTATTTACTTTAAGTGAAGTCTTGGAATAACTATCTTTATTAGCAAATAAATGTAAAAATGGCTTATCAAAACCTTTTGACCCATCCTCATACGCTGCTAAGTCTTCAATTGGAGCATCAAGGCTGACAACTGACTTGATTTGAGCGTTAGTTCTGGCTATGACCATCGAAGTTATTCCTCCAAGGGAATGCCCCAATATGCCTATTTTATCTAAATCCATAACCTCATGAAAATATTCTATTTCGGGCAAAAAAGATAAAACGAAAGTAGCATCATCAATGCAAGTATTTACAGCAGTTTCGTCTTTCTGTGCTTTTCTAAATAGTTTGTCCTCATTTTGAAAAATTACTGTATCGGCTATATAAGGATTATGAATTGCACATATAATATAACCATGACTTACCAATTCCTGAAAAAGGCTCTGATAAGAACCAGCTGTGACACCAAATCCATGATTGAAAACAATTACAGGGTATTTTCCGGGCAATGGTTCAGCATTTAAAGCTTTATGAATTCTTAAAGTTCTAAATTCATTCATAATGACATTGAAATGCTCTTTTAAAGACGGTACCGCAGTCAACTCTCTATGCCAAAAAAGTGTTTCCTCTTCTCCATAAGGTTCTAAATAAGCGGAACTTGCTGTCGAAGGATAATAAAGTGTAATTTTAAGTCTTCTTTTTCCAGCATGATAAGGATCATTTCGACTTGTATCAATTAATTCAATATTTTTATACCCCATAACGAAATCGCCAGAACTTTTAGGAAATAAAATAATATCATTATTCTGCCCTTGGTCAGATTCGAATAAACATTCTGATAAACTTTCTTCCTTTGCTGCGTTCAGTTCAGCATTCGCATTTTCATTCAATCCAAATAATGGATTAAAAAATAAAAATGAAACAAGTGTTAAAGAAATAATGAATTGTTTCATATATAAAAGTTTTTTCATTAAATTAACGATACTATTTTATTGGTTGGAAACAAGATTTATTTATCAAACATTTGGATTTGCAAAAAAGAAAACTTATTTGGTTGTGTGATATAATGTCCTGCATCGAATGCCAAAAATCAAAAATCTATTATTGCTTCTTAGTTATTATTGTGCATATTTATTAAACAATCATGAAGTTAAAGTATTTTGGAACAGATGGTATACGCGGGCTTGTCGGTGGACCTACGATGAATCCGGAGTTTATTAAAAAATTTGCAATTGCATTGGCTCGTTATCTCAGGATTAGGCATCCCAAAGGTGAAGTTCATTTGGTAATTGGCAGAGATACTAGGCAAACAAGTGAAGAGTATGAAAAAATTATTGCTTCTGTTGTGTGCCCCTATGGCATTAATGTTGATATTCTTGGTGTTGTACCTACACCTGCAGTTTCATTCTGGGTAGAAGAAATGGAAGCTGATAATGCCGTTATGATTACTGCTTCCCATAATGATGCATCTTATAATGGGGTAAAAATATTTAATGCTTTCGGCGAAAAGCAATATGAAGACAAGGAAGCGATGATAGAAGCTTTGATTGATGATGAAACCCCTGTCGAATTATCCCCATATAAAAAGTGTGAGTATGTTTATTTAGAAGAAGCAGTTAAAGGTTATGTCGATAATGTTTCAAAAGTAATGCCTCGTGGAGCCTTAAAAGGATGGAAGATACTATTAGATTGTGCAAATGGAGCAGCCTACCAAACAAGTAGAATGGCATTTCAACTTTTAGGTGCAGATCTTATATTAAGAGGCGTTGAGCCAAATGGTCTTAATATTAATGAAGGAGTCGGCAGTGAATATCCCGAAGAATTTGCCAAAGTTTTTAAAGAAAGTGGCGCACGAATTGGAATTGCTCACGATGGGGATGGAGATAGGATTATTATGTGTGACGAAAATGGCGAAATAGTCCCCGGAGATCAGATTTTAGGAATTATAGCCCTGAATGCTTTGGCTAAAGGACAACTCGCAAAGAAAATTTTTGTAGCCACTTTTTATAGTAACAAAGGCTTAGATGCGGCTATCGAAAAAGCAGGTGGTACTGTCGTACGTTCTAGCGTGGGTGATCGCAATCTTTTCCAAAAAATGGAAGAGCTTAAAGCTAATATAGGTGGAGAGGCATCAGGACATATTATTTTTGCAGAACACAGTAAAACTGGAGATGGATTGTTAGCAGCAATTAAAGTTATAGAAACAATGATCGATACTGGAAGAACCTTAGCGGATCTTCGGCAAGATATTCCGCTCCTTCCACAGATACTTGAAAATTTGAAGATACAAGAACGCAGGCCAATGGAGGAACTCCATATTTTACAACAGACCATTAAACAAGTTGAAGACCTTTTGGGCAAAGATGGACGTGTATTTGTACGTTTTTCTGGAACGGAACCTAAAATTCGGTTGCTAGTAGAAGGACCTGACCAAGAAAAAATTTCCGAAGGAATAAATCTTCTCAAAGCCGCTGTGATGCAGGAATTAAAGATTATCGAATAACCTATGAATAACTGTTTTCAAAGGAATTTGGATTTCGCAAATAGAGGTCTGAAAGATGCTCAATTTATCTATACGGCTGAGATTTGTAAGAATATTCTTATAGACCAACCCAATTGTATACAAGCTAGGAAAATCTTGCAGACTGTATCGAAGAGCATTTATGAAAATAAAATTTGGATCACTAAAATTCTAGCCCAGGTCATGTCCATTGTTTATCTTTTTCTTAGTATCCTTGTTTGCAAACACAATAAGCTAAAAATGGTTCAACAAAGTGTATGCTACTACCCAAAAGGGAAACTAAGTTTAATTTTACTTGCTCAAGCTGCACTGGATGAAGATTTGTTAGAAGTACTGCTTTTTGCTTATGAGGAAATGAAAGCATTGTTCCCCGAAGAAGCGAAATTTGCCTTAGCATTGGGTAATGTTTACATAAGTATGGGGAATTATCAAAAATCTTTAGAGATAGGACACCAGATATTGGAAAAAGATGCTTCTAACATCGAAGCAATGGATTTAATCGAGCAGGCCGTATTAGCTCGAATGCAGATACAATTGCAAACGAATTTGCCAGAAAATAAGTAGATAAGACCAAATAAATTACTGATATCTCCCCTTTTTTAAATCAATTTTCTTAAAATGTCTGAAAAATAATCTTTTTTCACAAAAAGTAAGTTGCTTGTGTGGTCTTATGACTCCAGATCTCGATATGCTTTTAGTGGTCCCATTTTGAATTTTTATGGAATATCCTTCAAATAAGCCTTCTCAGTCCATAATAGCGGATATTGAATTGAAATATAAAGAAAACTTTAACAAGAAATAGTTCTGATTTATAAACTCTATTTTTTTTGCTTATAATTATTTTCAATATAGTCAAACATGGCAGCAGCGACATTGATGCCGGTAGTTTTTTCAATGCCTTCTAGACCGGGAGAGGAATTAACTTCAAGAACTTTTGGACCCTCCGAGGATTCAATGATATCAACACCGGCTACTTGAAGTCCAAGAGCTGCAGTCGCTTTGATGGCCATTGCTCTTTCTTGAGCGGTTAATTTCACCGCAGAGGCTGTGGCTCCTTGATGGATGTTTGCTTTAAATTCACCTTTTGGAGCTTTTCTTTTCATTGCAGCAACCACTTTATTACCAATAACAAAGCAACGTAAATCTTCCCCCCCGCTCTCTTTGATAAATTCTTGAACAAGAAAATTAGCTTTTAAGCTAGAGAAAGCACTAATTACGCTTTCAGCAGCTTTATTCGTTTCAGCTAAAACAACGCCAATGCCTTTGGTACTTTCAAGTAGTTTAATGATTAAAGGAGCTCCACCTACCATTTTGATAAGTTGTTTGGCATCGCGTGTAGAGTTAGCGCAGCCTGTTATCGGAATATGAACTCCTTTGCGTGAAAGTATTTGGAGCGATTGAAGTTTGTCCCGCGATTGTTTGATCGGAAGAGTCTTATTTAATACAAAGATCTCTTGCATTTCAAATTGGCTTAAAATAGCGGTTGCATAAAATGTAATAGAGGGCTTGATCCGTGGGATAACCACGTCAATATTTTCTAAAATGGCATCGCCGCAATGAACTAGAAGATCAGAAATAGAAAGTTTCATGTAACACTGATGTATATGCGCAAAGAGCATTTCGTGTCCTCGTAATGAGCCTTCTTCCATAATTCTTTTGTTGGAATAAAGATTTGGATTTGAAGCTAAAAGTAAAATTCTCATAAGTTTAAAGCTCTATGATGTTATTGCGGGATGAATTTTTGATAACATTAAGTTTGAAAAGGAGAGTGGGTGATTCTAAAGTTTCTCTAAGACTACACTTTTAAATCTTTTTGTCTATCAAAATATTTATATTCTTTCTTTTCTTCTATTTCGCTCATCTATCAGTCAATAAATACTGAAAATTAGGGAAAAATGCTCAATCCTTTTGCTTTCTTCAAGGGACCTCAATCAGAGGACTTACTGTTGAATAAAGTATTTTAATATCTTGCTTTGTCATTTTTCCAACGAGACAGGATTTGGAGGGATCAACAATCAAATGACCTTTCCTAATAGCTTCACGGCCAAGTAGCATCCTAAAAGCCAAGTTTTTTCGTCTGGCTAAGGTGAGTTCAATTAACCATTGTTGATGATTAAGATTAATCATTGTTTTAATCACATAACGCTTTTCTCGTTGTCCAGTCGAACTTGTAATATAACGATAGTCAACTAAAGGTGAACAACACTGAACTACAATTTTTGTATTTCTTTGAATCGGGTAGATTTGAAATGAAACATAGGTTTGACCTTCTTTAATAAAAGGTTTGATGTTGGTAGCCGCGAGAGCAGAGGTTTTGGCTCCTGTATCTGCTTTAAGTTTAATTGCATGTATCCCTAGATCGGGCAAGGCGCACCATTCTTCCCATGCAATTATTGTTTTCTTTTTCATGAGTTAATTGTACCTTACCTCATCTACTCATTTTTATTTTCAGAAAGATTGAGTTTAGCTTCGAGTTCTTCAAATCGTTGATGGAGACGAGTTAACTCTAATTCCATTTTCAGGCACACTTCATAATTGGCATTCGCGCTGATGCGATCTTTTTCAGACTGCCGGTTTTGGGACATCATAATGACAGGTGCTTGCAACGCTGCAACCATCGATAACACTAAATTAAGAAGAATAAAAGGATATGGATCCCACGGAGTACTCGTAATTTGCTTTAAATTTACAAAGATCCAAATAGCCAGAATGATTAGAGAGAGAATGACGAAGGTCCAAGACCCGCCAATTCGTGCAACATCGTCAGCCAACTTTTGCCCAAAAGTAGCAGTATGGCTATAGGTAGTATTAGGATTTTCAGCAATACTTTCATTATCGGCAATGTGCTCGATAATTTTTTGATCCCCTTCAGAAAGTTCATCGAAATCGGAATCGAGTAGATCGTGCGCTAATTCATTGAGTTCTTCATCCAAAGGATCGGAAAGATCAGAACCATCCGGATAGTTTAATGGATTATGTTTTACTTCTTCTTTGTTTTTTTCGTCTTCTTGCATGGTTTATGATTTTGATTATATAAGTCAGATCAGGGTAGGGGATTACATCTCAGGGGGAACTTTTGACAATTTTTCTTTAAATAAAATATTAAAAAAATGATACTAAATTGATTCATTACAATAGCTTTCTACGGCATTATCTTTTCTTCCTATAATGGGGGGGCGTATTTAATAATAGTTTTTTGAAAAGTTAGATTATTAGGAATATGAGCAATACCACCATCTTCAAGTTTAATTTTGATATAAAAAGTAGTCATATCTTTGACTTCGCCTTTAATACTATCATTACCATCTTTTAAAACAATTATATCGCCAACTTGAAAAGGTTCACTGAAAAATAAAATGTAAGCAGCAAGTACATTACTGAGTAAACTCCAGACGGCAAAAACGGCGACGCCTATAAAGCCAAAAACTAAGGTACTGAAGACCCAAATGTCATTAATATCTAATCCCCAAATTAAAAAAAGGACGAAAATAGTGACTAGACCTATAAAAAGTTTTGATAGGCGAACGATTTTAACTCTTCGTTGTTTGGATACGCGTTGTTTTATCCCGTGACGATTGATGAATTTTTGTAACCCAATAGTTACAATGAAATAAGCAAGGATGGTTAAGATGCTTAATAGTGCATCAAAGTTTAAAATACTAAAAGTCTGTGTAATGGTTTCTATCATCCTTCTTAAGAAATCTTAAGACGATATTTTTTGAGTTTCAATAAAATTGATGCGATTTTTTGCAAATTGCATTGATTTTTT
>Ga0206822_1185_pt1 | contig 11531 bp, 8 predicted proteins | sample Alteio_BWOrgCont_83_FD_152913 | JGI IMG/M metagenome (GOLD analysis project Ga0206822, IMG submission 152913) | Enriched cells from forest soil in Barre Woods Harvard Forest LTER site, Petersham, Massachusetts, United States -... | ecosystem: Environmental > Terrestrial > Soil > Temperate forest > O... | reverse complement strand
TAGATTTGCCTTCATGACCAGATCATTCGTCCTCGTGGCCGCCCTGTTGCTGGCCGTTGCCACGCAAGTAAAAGCCCAAACTAACTCCGGCCTGCCGGAACAGGTCAACTCACCGGTCTATGACCCGGTGGCGCTCTTTGCACCCGGCTTCTATGGCGACCTGCACCTGGCGACCCGCTCACCTAACGGCGCCCCTTCCCCGGCCTACTGGCAGAACCGCGCCGACTATACCCTTTCGGTGAAGTTGGACACGGCCCTCAACGAGATCGAAGGCTCCGCTATCATCCGCTATACCAATAACAGCCCCGATAGTCTGCATACCCTCTGGCTTTATCTCGACCAGCAGACCTATCGCGTCGATGCCCGCTCCAATTATTTCACTGGCATTGCCCCCGGTGGGCACACCCAGGGCTACACCCTCTCCTCCGTCAGGACCCAACTAGGGGCTATAGCCGCCGATGCCGACTACAGCATCAACGACACCCGGCTTCAGATCCGGCTGAAACAGGCGCTCCCCGGAAAAGGCGGCCGCATCACGCTTGTCATCCGCTATCGTTATGTCGTTCCCGGCGACTTCGGCAACCGTACCGACTATGTCGAAACCCGCAACGGCAAAATATTCGAGATCGCTCAATGGTATCCCCGGATGTGCGTGTATGATGACCGAGGGGGCTGGAACACCCTGCACTTCCTCGGCGCCGGCGAGTTCTATGATGAATATGGCGACTTCGACTATTCCGTGACGGTCCCCTGGGACCTGATCGTCGCCGGTTCGGGAGAGTTGGTAAACCCCGACCAGGTACTCACCGCCAAACAACAGGAACGCCTGGCCAACGCCCGTGGAAGCGATAAGACCGTGATGATCCGGAGCGCCGCCGAGATCGGTGACCCCGCCAGCCGGCCGGTGAGATCGGGCAACCTCACCTGGCATTTCAAAATGCAAAATACCCGCGACGTCGCCTTTGGCGCCAGCCGCGCCTATATCTGGGATGCCGCCCGCGTCAACCTACCCGGCGGCAAAAGATCACTGGCCATGTCCGTTTATCCTGTGGAAAGCGCCGGCCCCGGCGCCTGGGACCGCGCCACGGAATACCTCAAATATTCGATGGAATATTTCTCACAGCAATGGTTCGTATATCCCTACCCGGTAGCCATCAACGAGGCCGGTATCGCCGGCGGCATGGAATACCCCGGTATCGTCTTCGATGGCATCACGGATAAAGGCGCAGAGCTCTACTGGGTCACTGCGCACGAGATCGGCCACAACTGGTTTCCGATGATCGTGGGCTCGGACGAAAGAACCTATGGCTGGATGGACGAAGGCTTCAACACCTTTATCGACGTTTACGCCTCGGATGTCTTCAACAAGGGCGAATATGCGCCTAAACGCGACGGCGAATATGCTCCCGGCGGCGGCAACCCCGTAGATGAGATCCTGCCTTATCTCAAGGATCCGCAGGCGCCTATCACCATCACCCGCGCCGATGCCATCCCAGAGAAATACCGTCATCCCATGGTCTATTTCAAACCCGCCCTGGGCCTCGTGCTTCTGCGGGAACAGATCCTTGGCAAAGACCGCTTCGACTATGCCTTCCGCCGCTATATCCGGTCATGGGCCTACCGGCATCCCAGCCCCTACGATTTCTTCAGGACCATGGAAAACGAAGCAGGCGAAGACCTCTCCTGGTTCTGGCGCGAATGGTTCTTCCATAACTGGGGCCTCGACCTCGCCGTACAGGACGCGCACGCTTCGGCCGATGGCGTAGATGTGACGATCGCCAATCTCGACCGGATGGCCCTTCCCGCCACCCTCGAGCTCACCTGGAAGGACGGCTCTAAGCAACGCGTAGCATTGCCCGTAGAGACCTGGTTGCAATCCGGTGTCCGGACCCTGCATTTCCCGGCAACGCAGCCGCTCGTTGGGGCCACCATCGACCCCGACCATGTGCTGCCCGATGGCAACCGGGCTAACAATACGTGGAAGAACTAATGCTTCAACGATATCTTTTCCTGATCCTCGCGCTCGCTATCTCCTTCGCCGGGTTTGGCCAACACGCCGGGCGAGTCCGCGATAGCCTGACCAAAGCAACGGCCCGGATGACGCAGGTCGTCGATTCTTTGAGGAAGGAAGTGGATCGTCGTTATGCCGTGGTCGAATCGGTCAAAAAGATGGTTGAGTTTCAATCGTCGGGAAAGATCAGCGATACGTCCGAGCTGCCGGGTTGGCGGAATATCTATGCGGCACAAAGCCGCGGATTCGACTCTACGCTGGTCTTGCTGGATAGCTCCCTCGGCGTTCTGAACATGCTTACCGCTCAATTGGATTCCCTGTCACAAAAAAATCCAAAAAAAATGCCCAAGAATTAATTTTCCCCCTTATCTTTGCACTCCTTTCACCGGAATACCAACGGTTTAGGGAAAAAGGGAGTTTAGCTCAGCTGGTTCAGAGCATCTGCCTTACAAGCAGAGGGTCGGCGGTTCGAACCCGTCAACTCCCACACAGAGAGCCTCGATTCGTCGAGCTTTTTTTTATTTTGGCATGGGCATGTTCATTACTCAATTGCGACTCCTGATTGCCAAATGTTTGCAAGCAGGTGACCAACTAAAACCCTTTCCTTCAAAAGCTCGAATGGCCCAATGTATCTTCCTTCGCATCACTGCTTTGACCACGTCGTTTCGGGAAATTTTGAAATTTGCACACCGAAATTGCACCTAAAAAGCATCTGTCTATGTTAATTTTCGCAATATATTGACATTCAGTATGCCTAGAAAAATCGAAGAAAAGAGGTAAATTTGTAGAAAGCCAGACTTATGGATCTCATAATCGATTTTGACGGCATTCAGGACTCCTCGAAACAGGATTGGTTACTTCGTACATTGAAACTAATGGGCATAGGTTATCAAACTGCCGAGAAGCCGCAAACTATTGACGAATACAACAATGATCTTGAAGCAGGAAATGCCGAAATCGAAAAGGGTAATTTCATGACTAATGATCAATTGAAGAAAGAGATCAAATCATGGTAACAGTATGGACGCCTCAAGCCATAGCTGAGTTAAGAAAAGCCTACGATTATATTAGCAAAGATTCTCCCCAAAATGCCAGAAAGGTCGTTGACGAACTGACCGCCATCGCTGATCGATTACCGGCGCAGCCTGAAATGTTTCCTCCCGACAAATTCAAGAAAAATAACGACGGCACTTGGCGGGCATTTGAAAAGTATCATTATCGCATTTCTTATAGAATAACTACTGCAGAAATTCGCATTGTTCGGATGAGGCATACGAGCAGGACGCCGCTGCAGTATTGATGGTTTCCACACCGCAGCCAAGCAGATAGTAGCGTAATTTACGATAGGAAGAAGGGAATATCGCAAAAGCAGATATGCGCCGCTCCGAATTATCAGGCAATATAGGTGAAGGCAAACTGTCCACCTGGATCCGACACTGCGAAGTCACTGCAAGGAAAGGCAGTATAATGCTTATACCTCGCCGGATCCCGCATACATCTGATCATATTGGCGCCCTCCAGTATCAGGTGCCCCGCGTCGACCGCCGACCGTGTCAAGGCTAAGTTCAATCCCTGATTGTCTGTCATCGAACTCGAATAGAGGATACCTAGCTGATCTCCGTAACGTTCCTGCAATGCGTGGAAAAATGCCGTTGTCAGAAGATAGCTTGTCAGTGTATCCTGTTTCTGCGCCGCCCGCTTTGAAAAGAACTCCTGGAACTGTTTCCAAATAGCAAAATCGTCGGCCGACATAGCCTCCTCCATGTTCCGGAAAAAATTCCGCTCGATCCTCATGGCGTCAGGGCAATTCCTCCGCGCAGACTCGTAGAACGTAAGCACCACCACATTGATGGGAATGACCAACCCCCACTTTCCAACAGTAAACTCATAGCTCCGCTCGGTGCTGCTGGTATCGAAGAGTTCCTTTGACGCTTCGCAGATCGCGCCCGCGTACCCTTGGGTAGAAGAAGACGATAACGGCAGAGATGCATAGAACACCGCCTCTCCCGTCAAGTTAAATCGGCCGTGTTGGATCTTGTCCGGATAGGGATTGTAGCTGATGTCAGCCGCCTTCCGGAAGACTTCCCCATTGAAATTCCGGCGACTTCGAAGCACAAAGCCATGCGTGAACTGCCAAATCGGTAAGGGTAGCCGACACAAAAGTTCGAAGCAAACCGACCTGAGCCGGTCAAAATCCGGACTTCCCGCTTTTATCTCGCCATCCAAAGCTGCCAGATACTCCTTAATCTCGGCGTAAGGTGTATTAATCTTCATCCTCAGCCTTGCCGGGTCGTGCCCATCGTGCGGCAATGGGACTACTGCATAGTCTTGACGCATTTATCTCGCGTTTTCATAACTCAAAGATACCTAAACGTTTTCATTTCAATGTCGAACCACATGGAAGCCATGCATGTTTTTACCCCACTTATAATCAGCACAAAGGCTAGTATGCCGACGGTTCGAACGCCGGCATACTGCGTGAATTACACCATCAACGCTATATCAACTATTATAAAATAATAGCAACTACTCAGGATAGCACCATCTACAACATTCGGACGCACACGGCTAGCCCCCTCCGCCGTCCCTCGAAAACCTCCCCGCCTTTTGCATATCCAAAGTAGGTGCCGTCTTCTCCGGCTTAAAAGCATTAATCAATTTCATAGGGAATTATAAATTGGTCTTTTCCCGTTTCCAATTGAAAAACGATATCTCCCCTTCCTGCTTCTGTTGACTGTTGGAACAGTTCAAAAGCATTAACCATCGTCGATCTAATCCTCTCAGCATTTAGATCCATAATATAGACCTTGCTCAAGTGAGGCATTTCCGCGAATAACTGACGGTCAACCGCGCGATTGAAGACCGGAAATGAATATCCAATGACGACCAGTACCTGGGTATTTTGGGCGATATGGATAGCTTGACGAAGGTTGTTGGCGTGGCCAGCGTGCTTGTCACTGAAATTCTCATCCCTTTCCCAAGCAAAATTGAAATAGCTAGCAGTTCTTGTCATCAGCCCTCCACGATTTGCGTTGAGCCATTGATATTGCCAGGCCAACTCTGATACTACGTCCAATGGACGATTTGTTCCATAAAATTTATCAAAAATGGTGGTTTTCAAGTCTTCGCCCGTTTCGGAAGGGTTATCCCAGAAAGCGTTTCCATTTAGCTTTACCGCTGCAAACGAACCAAGATTAGCCAAATCGCCAACCGACACGTCAAAAGAATTGTGATTAGGAAATATCTGAAACCGCTACTTAATTTCGTAAATTTTTATTGGAACGTATCTTTTAAAGGCGAGTTCCAATTGTAAATCGTAGTTCCAAGTGAGTATCTTGATATTCCCTGGCAGCTTAAACCCACTGCGGTCGCGGGTGGCAATAGTAGCAATAAATGAGTCGTATCGGCGGTCGAGCAGTTTTTCAATGGGCGAAGGCGCGTTATGAAGGGGATTGGTTTGCAATACGCACAACTGCTGTAGGACGAAATAGGTAATCAACGCTTTCTTTAGTCGAATTAACGACTCGGCATTCCCAGTCAGATAATAATATTTAGCCAACGTATCGATCGTCTCATGAAACCGAGCTTCTCCAAGCAGCCATTCCAATTCTCTGACTATCTGAGCTACATTTTCAAGGCGGTTTTGAAATTCGAAAGAGTATTGCCGGAAAGTTTCGTCATTTATTTGGTCTTGTACTGACCCCTTATAACCTGGACAGTTTTCTAAAGGTAGTTTAGTAGTTTTTCATTTTCAAAAGGGACCGGATTAATATTTTTGAACACGTGGTTCGGAGTTTGCCTATTGAGAGCACCGTGGCGCCTTTTTTCATTGTACCATTCGTAGTAGCGATCCAGGATCATTTGCGCATGGTAGATCGAGTCAAACTCATAACGGTCGATCACTTCCCGCTGCAGGTTAGAGTGGAACGCTTCGATGTAGGCGTTGTCCTCCGGCGTAGCTACATGTGAAAACTCCTGGTAAACACCCTTGTCCTTCAGATATTCCCGGACAACCTGTGCAATGAACTGGGAGCCATTGTCATTGCGGATGGACATCCCTTCGGCCTTGTATTCCAGCAGCATGAGCGACAGCAGCATCAGCACATCACCCTTTTTGATGTGGCTCCTGAGCAAATAGATCAACACTTTCCGGCTGTAGATATCGATAACCGTCAGAAGGAGAACATTTCTGGCCGTCCCGTGGATATGCACATATTTGATATCCATCGCCAGGTACTGCAACGGTCTTTCCGGCTTTAAGCTCCGGAACCGGATAAAATTCCGCTTAAACGGTGTGGGCCTGATCCTGGTCCTATACAACAGTCTGGCTTCTTTCATGAGTCGGTAAACCTTTTTGTGGTTGATGATCCATCCCAGCTCCCGGAGCTCGGCCGTCATATTTTTATATCCATAGCAGCAGAATTCCTGCCGGAGGACCTGTTCTATCTGGAGCACGACGACCTTATTGTCCACCCTTTCGCCCTGGGCAGTAAGACTGTCAATACTGGGCCTTATGCCCCTGCGGGCACCAGAGCGTTTGTAATAAAAGCTGCTAGCTGCCAACCCGGCCCATTTCAACAGGCTTCGTATCGGAACACTCCGGAGCGCGTACACCTTCACGAGCCCTTGAGCCTCCGCTCGTAGGCCTCGTTTTTTTTTAATAATTCAGTTTTGAATTCCAGCTCGAGGGCCTGGTTGCCGATGATCTTCTTCAGACGGGCGTTTTCGTCTTGTAAGGCCTTTAGTTCCGGATCTACCTTGCGGTACTGAGGCTGCAACTTGGCTGGGCCACCTTGATTGAACTGAGTCTTCCAACGCAGGAATACAGAGTGGGATAAATTGTGCTTACGAAGCGTCTGGGTAACCCCTTGTTGATCGGCCTCCTGGATGATTTGAAGCTTTTGTTCGACAGAAAAGGTTCTGTACTTTTTTGCCATAATACCCTAAATTTAAAGTGACTAAATTGATTTACCAATTCAGTCCAGCCTTTTAGGGGGTCAGTACACGCTCATGCTCTCCCGATGAGTCAATTGTCCAAAGGCTAGGCAGAGAAACTGTTTCCAGCAACTAAATTCCTTTGTCTTATGGTTACCATTATATCGCTTTACACAGACTTTGAAAATATCCTGGGAGGCAAAATCCATGATTTGAGCAAAAGTCATTCGTCCTTGATTCATTATCAGGATTTTATGACAAAGGACGGCCGAATTAATTTCAAATCAACGCCGAATTAAAAACGCCTGAAACAATGGCCAGTCAAGACTTTCAAAGAACTTTTATTAAAAACAACGCAACGCTAGTGATATACTTTCATTAAAATAGTCATTAGCCAATGGGGAGAAGGATTTCGCCTTTATGGTTCTGCACGATCTTTTTGCATAAGGCCAGTCCAATGCCGGTACCTTCACATTGCTCCCTTGCATTCAGCCGTTCGAAGATCATAAAGATCTGCTCGGAATGTCGCTCACCCGGCCGGTAAAACTTAAGTGCATCACCAATTAAATTATAAAAAAACTGATTCATTTGCAACGATACGCCTCGGATCGCCGGAAGTTCGGAGCAGTTAATGACCGCCCTTTCCTCGATCAGCAAATCGAATTCTGCGATGACATTCCCAAGATTGCGTTGAGATCTACGCTGTCAAAGACTTTGGCGTCCAACACCCTTGAAAAGTTAAGTATGTCCCGGATCAGTTCCTACATCCGTCGCGCGGACTGGCTGATCTTATTGATAAAACGGCATTTCCATTCCTCCGTAAAGATGAGGTCATATCTACTCAAAAGCGTTACAGCTTTCTCGTTAAAAATTGTATTATTCACATTCGGCTAACGCCGGCCTTTTAGAAAATGTGAATTCTATAATTAATTCACAAACACGTGTAACACTTATGTATAAAAGGCGGGTCATCTTTACCTATTAGACAGGCACGCGCCGCTCAAATGCTAAGGCGCACCAACTACTGATGATCGCAACCATCCCAGCCACCAACCCATACGAAGCAAAGACCGTCACAGCCGTATTGAACGAACTCTCCGTGCAGGCGGACTCCGGTCTCCCCGCAGCAGAGATCGCCGTACGGCAACAATCATACGGACTAAATGAGGTGCCGGAAGACCAACCCTCCATGCTATTGATCTTCGCCAAACACTTCTGGGGCCTGACCGCCCTCATGCTGGAATTCACCATCATCGTCTCCTTCTTCCTGCATAAATATGTCGACGTATACCTCATCAGCGGGTTGATGCTCTTCAATGCCGTGATCGGGTTCGTGCAGGAGCGCAAAGCGGCCAAGACAGTCAAGGCCCTGAAAAGTTCTCTCCAGGTTATGGTCCGCGTCCTGCGCGGAGGGCAATGGGGAACCATCACCGGCAATCAACTGGTTCCCGGCGACATCATCCGCGTCCGCACAGGCGACTTCATTACCGCAGACTCCAAACTGATCAACGGCACAGCAGCAGCGGACCAATCCGCCCTCACCGGGGAATCCGCCCGCATCGATAAAAAAGAAGGGAATATCCTCTATGCCGGTTCTTCCGTTAAAAGCGGTGAATGTACGGCCGTGGTGATCGCCACCGGTATCAAGACCTTTTTTGGCAAGACAGCCGAACTGGTGCAAAAGGCCAAACCTCGGCTTCACATGGATGATGTCGTCGCCAGCGTCGTGAAGATCCTGTTCACCATTGTATTGCTGTTCATGGCTATTACGATCACCATATCTCTGCTACGCGGCGAAACCTTCCTGTCCAGCCTGCCCTTGATGCTTATCTTGCTGATCTCGGCCGTTCCGGTAGCCCTTCCCGCCATGTTCTCCGTGAGCATGGCCCGCGGAGCCCGCCAGTTAGCCGGCAAAGGCATACTGGTCAGCCGGCTCACCGCCACCGAAGACGCCGCTACCCTCACCGACCTGTGCATCGATAAGACGGGCACGCTAACGCAAAACAAACTATCCGTCCAGGAGACTATCGCTGCCGACGGTTTCACCGTCACCGACATCCTGCAATATGCCGCGCTTGCCTCCGTCGCCGCCGATAACGATCCCATCGACCTGGCCTTTTTACAGAAGGTTACCGACGACAAAATAGACCTCAGTTCTTTTAAACAACTATCCTTCACCCCGTTCACCGCCGCCCTGAAAAGGACAGGAGCCCTCGTCCAGCACGACGCAAAATCCTTCCAGGTGATCAAGGGCGCCTATAATACCATCAAAGACCTCTGCAAGAGCCCGCAGACCGGCTTCGATCAAAAGGTAGAAGAATGGGGAACAAAAGGCTTTAAGACCATGGCCATTGCCGTGACCCTGGACAACCTGACCAAATGGGTCGGTATCGCCGCGCTCATAGACCCCCCTTTGGCAGATTCCGCAGCCATGATCAGCCAGATCAAGGCGCTGGGCGTGACCGTAAAAATGCTCACGGGCGACGCCTTGCCGATCGCCAAAGAGATCGCCGTCAAAGTGGGGATAGGCGACAACATCGCCGTAGCCAGCCTGTTCCGTAATGAACCCGACCCTACCAAAAAACTGCAGATAATCCAATCCCATGAAGGCTTTGCAGAAGTCCTGCCAGAAGACAAATTCGATATCGTCAAGGCCTTGCAGCAGGCTCATGCCATCACCGGCATGACCGGTGACGGTGTCAACGATGCCCCCGCCCTCAAACAGGCGGAAGTCGGTATCGCCGTAAAAGCGGCTACCGACGTTGCCAAACAGGCAGCCAGCGTCATCCTGCTGCAGGAAGGGCTGGAAAACATTATCAACCTGATTACCACCGGCCGTGCCATCCACCACCGGATCACCAATTGGGTGACAAGCAAAATAGCGAAAACCTTTTTTACCATCGTATTCGTCTGCACGTCCTACTTCATTACCCGCCAGTTCATCGTGGGCGCCTTCGACATGATCCTATTGTTATTCATCGTCGATTTTGTCGCCCTGACCCTGTCCACCGACAACGTCACCGGCTCTGCAAAGCCGGGAAGCTGGAAAATAAAACCATTGGTGAAACTGGGATTTGTCCTGGGCCTGGTGAACAGCGCCGAGGCGTTCGCCTGGTTCTTTCTTGGCAGAAGATATTTCCCGGTCACCGGCATCGACAAAATACATTCCTTCGGCTTCGCCATCCTCTTTTTTACCGGTATCATCAATATCCTGGTTGTCCGCACACCCCTCCGTTTTTATCAACAGCCCATCGGCAAGGTTTTGCTTTTTGCCGTCATTGCCGACGCCCTGTTCGCCATCTTTATCCTCACGTTCGGCATACCCGGTTTTACCCCATTGCCCATTCTCATAACCTCCGGTAGCCTTGCCTATTTCGGAACTTGCGGATTCCTGGTCAATGATTGGATAAAGGTTCGGGTGAACCGCCGAATGGCGAACGTACCACGTCCTTTTCATCCAGCCCCTTTTGAAGTGTAACCACCTTCGATACCCCGAACTTTCCTTCCGTCAACGTGCCCGTTTATCGAATACGACCACCGTGATCTTCCGGGAATTTTCAAACGCCGTCCCCTTCTTAGCAATCATTCGCGGAATAGCCATTCTCATCCGATCATTTTTTCTCATTATCCGGTCTCAGCGGCACAAGGATCCAGTTATTCCCGTCCCGCGCAATCAGTGCCTCGGCGTCCTGCGGCCCTTCGATGCCCGACGCATAATTGGGAAAGTCACTGGCAGAATTTTCCTTCCAGGCCCGGATGATGGGCATTAAAATGCCCCATGCCGCCTCCACCTGGTCTGCCCGCATAAAAAGGGTGGCGTCGCCTTGCATCACATCCAGCAAAAGTGTTTCATAAGCTTCAGGAGTACCGCTGGTATAGGAGGCGCTATAATCGAACACCATATCTACGGCATTCAACAACATCTTCAAACCAGGCTGCTTACCCTGAAAACGAAGCCGGATACCCATGTTGGGCTGGATGTTCAGGATAAGTCTGTTAGGTTCCCAGCTTTTCCGCGCGTCGGGCGGGAAAGAACGATGGGGAGCGGCCTTGAACTGAATGGCGATCAGCGAGAGGGACTCATTCATCCGTTTACCGGTCCGCACATAAAAGGGTATGTCCTGCCAGCGCCAGTTGTCTACAAAAAATTTGATGGCGGCAAAGGTCTCGGTATTCGATGCCGGGTCCACTCCGGACTCCTGCCGGTACGCCTTTACCTTTTTGTCTTCTATCCATCCATGGTCGTATTGTCCCCGTACGGCGTTCAAGTGTATTTCGTCTTTTTTGATCTCCCGGATGGCGCGGAGCACCTCCACCTTGTGGTCTCTTATCTCATCGGCCTCAAAAGAAACCGGCGGCTCCATGGCGATCAGGCAAAGCAGCTGCAACAGGTGACTCTGGATCATATCCCGTAAGGCGCCGGCCTGCTCATAATAACCTCCCCGGGTTCCGACACCCAATTGTTCCGCCACGGTGATCTGGATATTTTCGATATAATTCCGGTTCCAGATGGGTTCGAATAACGCATTGGCAAAGCGAAAGGCGAGGATATTCTGAACCGTTTCCTTTCCCAGGTAGTGATCGA
>Ga0206822_1183_pt1 | contig 11700 bp, 7 predicted proteins | sample Alteio_BWOrgCont_83_FD_152913 | JGI IMG/M metagenome (GOLD analysis project Ga0206822, IMG submission 152913) | Enriched cells from forest soil in Barre Woods Harvard Forest LTER site, Petersham, Massachusetts, United States -... | ecosystem: Environmental > Terrestrial > Soil > Temperate forest > O... | reverse complement strand
GCGACGTGCGCCCCATCCTCATCCTGCGTCGCGCTGTCGAAGTGAATGACGATCCCTTCGCTGCACGTCTGCGCAAGAAGCTCGAAAAATCCGCAGCGCAACTGGTCGCGATTCTCGTGATTCTCGCCGGTCTTTTGCTGCTCGCCTGGCGCGTCTCCGATTCCATCCCTATCGGTCTCACCTTTACCATCGGTCTCGCCATCGTTCTGTCCGTGCTGCTCCTGCTCTCGTGGCTCACCTTGCGTGTGCTGCGTGCATTCCTGGCGCGCACCCGGCTCAGTCTGCCTTCATCGCTGCGCCACGGCCTCGCCAACCTCTATCGCCCCGGCAATCCCTCCGCCGCTTTGCTCGCCGCCCTCGGCCTCGGCGTCATGCAAATCGCCGCGGTCTACATCGTGCAGCGGTCGATTGTGAATGAGATGCAGGTAGCCACAGCCGAACGTCTGCCCAACATCTTTCTCGTCGACATGACCTCTGACGAAGTCGGTGGCGTCCGGGCTCTGCTTGCCGCGCAACCCAGTGTGCAGGGCACGCCGGAAATTCTTCCCATTGCCGGCGCGCGCATCGTAGCTGTTGACGGCACACCTATCGCCGACCTCAAGCTGCCGCGCATGGGCCGCAACGGCCTGCGCAACGTCAACCTCACCTCCGCTCCCACTCAGGATGCGCCGCCACCAGGAGACACGGTCGCCGACGGCCAATGGTGGACAGCACAGCAGGCCGCCGCCGGCGCCACGCATCCTCTCATCGCCATCAGTCAGGAAATGTCGCTGCGTCTGCACGCCCACCCCGGCCAGCAGATTACCCTCGCTGCCGCCGACACCCAGATCGTCGCCACCATCTCTGCTACCTTCAAATCCGACGAGCGCCACGCCTTCTCCCGCGCCGCCTTCGTTGTTCCTTCCGTCGAAATACAGGGCCTTCCTGTCGTGTGGTACGGCGGCGTGCACTGTGACCCCAACGCAACTGCGCAACTGCGCCGTGCTCTCTACGAGAAATTCCCCACCGTCACCGTCATTGACGTTGCCGCCACGCTGGAACTCGTCCGCCAGATTATCCTGCAGGTCACCTTCGTCATCCAATTCCTTGCCGCCTTCAGCATCTTCGCCGGCATCGTCATTCTTGCCAGCGCCATCGCCGGCACCCGCTACCGCCGCATTCGCGAAGTCGTTGTTCTCAAAACTCTCGGCGCCACGCGCCCGCGCATCGCCGCCATCTTCTCCATCGAGTTCGCCGTGCTCGGCCTCATCGCGGGATTCGTCGGCCTGGTCTTCGCCAACCTTCTCGGTCGCACGCTGCTCTTGCACCGCTTCAACTTCGATTATCACTTCCAGTTTCTTCTCACCTTGCTCGAATGGTTCGGAGTCGCTGCTCTCACCGTCGCTGCCGGCTGGCTCGCCAGCCATCGCATCCTCGGCCAGAAGCCGCTCGAAGTCCTGCGCGAAGAGTAACTCCGAACGATGTTTCGTTAAGGTCATGGCTTCAGCCGTGACGTATAGCTGCATGAAAATGAAAAAGGCTTTAGCCCCTGAGGCACGTTTGACCCGCGCTCCCGCAACCCATACACTTAATGAGGCGGCTGATCGTGGCTCCCGCCGAGCCTGCGGTCGCCATTGCCAACCTGTGTTGCCCTCTCGTTCAATGGTAGGACTAGCGACTCTGACTCGCTCAATCGGGGTTCGAATCCCTGGGGGGCAACCAAACGCCCGCGCGTCTGGTTGCTAATGCAGCTCCGCCGTCCGCAGAAAATCGAACGTTCCGCCTGGATTCAACACCACCCCCGTCAGTCGCGTCGAATGCACCACCTCCACATTCGGATACCACAGCGGAATCCCTGGCAGTTCCGTCGCCAAAATCTGTTGCACCTCTACATACTCGCGCCTGCGCGCTTCCTGGTCGATCTCGCCCGCGGCTTTCTCCAGCAGCGCGTCCACGCGCGGATTGGAATAGCGCCCGCGATTGCCACCCTTGGGCGGAAAACTCCCCGACCCATATGCGTAGCGAAAAATGTCCGGGTCTTCGTTCGACCCGATCCAGCGCAGCATATACATCTGGAACGCCCCGCTGGTGATGTCCGCATAAAATGTTCCGAACTCCGCCGGTCGCAGCGAAAGCTCAATTCCCGCTGCGCGCAATTGCTGTTGCACTGCTTGTGCCAGCAGACGCGTCGTCTCATCCGTCGAAGTTTTCAGCGTAAAGCGCAGCCGCACGCCATTCCTGTCCGGCTTCAATCCCGCCGCATCCAGCAGCCTCACCGCCCTCGCCACATCATGCGGATACTGCGGCAGCATGGCATCGCTTGCTTCCGCCCAGTGCCCGCGCGGCAGCAGCGTCTCCGCCGGAACAGCCTGCCCGCGCCACAGCGCAGCGATAAGCAGATTTTTGTCCAGCGCGCATGCAATCGCCTGCCGCACGCGCACATCGCGCAGCACCGGGTCATTCACGTTGAAGTTCGCATACATCACCATCGACCCCGGCCCGCTCTCAACGCGCACATTCGGTACGCCCTCCAGCGCATGCACCTCATCCAGCGTGATGGCGTTGCTCTCCGCGTCGCCCGAGCCCTTCTTCAACTCCAGCGCGGTCGTAATGTTGTCCGGCACCACCTCGAACCGCACCCGCAAAATATTCGGCGCGCCTGCCCAGTAATCCACATTGCGCTCCACCACCACTTCCTTGTCCTGCACCTGGCTCACAAACTTGAACGGGCCAGTGCCGACCGGCTGCAGTCCCTCATCGCGGCCCGCACCTTTTTCCACCACACCAAAAAGTCCATCGCTCAAGTTAAAAAGCAGGCTCGCATCCGGATGCGTCGTGCGCACTGCAACCGTCAACGGATCGCGCACCGTCACACTTGCAACATCTGCAAACGCTCCACCCTTGGCTGTAATCAGCGCGCCGTTGGTCATGCTTTCAATCGACCACGCCACGTCATCCGCCGTCATCGGCTTGCCATCGTGGAAGCGCACGCCGTTGCGCAGATGAAAAATCCACGTCAGCGCATCGGGCCGCTCCCAGCTGGTCGCCAGCCAGGGCTGCAGGTTGTAATGGTCGTTCTTGCGGACCAAGGCATCGTAGATCAGCGCGCCCACGCGCTCGCTCTGCGCATCCGTACCTTGCCGCAGGTCCAGATTATTTGGCGAGCTCTCAATCAAAAAGTGCAGTGTTCCATTATCTTTCGCTCGATGGCACGCACTCAGTGCCAGCAGGGAAGCACTCACCGCCAGCGAGATCACTCGCCTCATGCCCGCGTCACCTTGCCCAGTATTACCGCACGCTTCGCTCCTGTCGCGGAGGGCACATTTCCCGGCAGCCCATGCCACGTCAGCCATCCCAGCAGCGCAAAAGCGGCAGCTTCCTTTGCCTCCACGTCGATTCCAGCTTCAGCCGTCGTTAGGACCTTCACGCCGATTGTCGCGAACCGTGCTTGCAGCCGCTCCATCAGCCTTGCATTTTTCGCGCCACCGCCGCCGACAACTAATTTCGTCGCCCGCGCCAACGGAGCGCGCTGTCCAAAATGCGGCCAGCAGAAGCGCACGTAGGCAGCAAAGATTGAGATGACGGTCAGCTCCATCGCCGTCGCCACGGCGTCTTCCTTGCGTGCGCTCAATTTTTTGCACTGCTTCACAAAATCCGCCGCAAAATCCGCACCAAACTCTTCGCGGCCGCAACTCTTCGGGGGAAGGGCAGAGAAGTACTTCATCTTCATCGTCCGCTCCAGCACTTCACTCAGCACGCGCCCGCGCGAGGCCACGCTTCCATCGCGATCGAAGCGCTTGCCGTAAAGCTGCTGCATGCACGCGTCCATCACCATGTTCGCCGGCCCGCTGTCGAACGCCATCACATCATTCACACCGCACCCGGCCGGCAGCGCAGTCATGTTCGCAATCCCGCCCAGGTTCAGCAATATGCGATTTTCCTTCGCGTGCCGAAATACACAATAATCCAGCATCGGCACCAGCGGCGCACCTTGCCCGCTGGCCGCCATATCTGCGGGACGAAAGTCGCTTACGACCGGCAAGCGCAACTTCTCCGCAATCACCGCGGCCTCGCCTATCTGCCACGTCGCGCGCAGCGCCTTGCCCAGATATTTCTCCGCAGCCCCCTGGTGATAGACCGTCTGCCCATGGCAGGCCACAAGCTGTGGCTTCAGCTTCAATTCCTTAGCAGCCTTCGCCACGCACTCCGCATAGACTTCGCCCAGCCGCCACGAAAGCCGCGCCAGCTCCGCCGTGCTCGTTCGTTTTGCATCCATCGCGGCCAGCACTGCCGCGCGCAGCTTCTTGTCATACGCAAACCCGCGATGCCCCAGGACCTTCACACTCGGCGTAACTTTTCCCGGCGCAACTTTACAAATCGCAACGTCCACACCATCCGCCGATGTCCCGCTCATCACCCCGGCAACGATCATCGACTTTGTTGTCGTAATCTTCATTCGCCGCCCTTCAGCTCCCGCTGCAACTCCGCCAGCAGCTGCAACGCCTCTCGCGGAGTCAGTCCATCCACATCCACGCCCTCAATGCGGTCCACAATCTTCTGCGATAGCGGCGTGAACATCGTCATCTGCATCGAGCTCGCAGGGGTTGCCTCGCGCACCTGTTGCGTCTCTGCGCGCTCATGCAGCTTCAGCACCTGTCTCGCCCGCTCAATCACCGCACCCGGCAATCCGGCCAGCCGCGCTACTTCAATGCCGTAGCTTTTGTTCGCCGCGCCCGCCTCCACCGTATGCAGAAACACAATGCTTCCGCCGCTCTCGCGCACCGTCACGCGCACATTCTTCAACCGTGCAAGCCGCTCCGCCAGCAGCGTCAGCTCATGATAGTGCGTCGCAAACAGCGTGCGTGCGCCAACCGCATCGTGCAAATGCTCCACCGTCGCCCATGCCAGCGAGAGACCATCGTACGTCGCCGTCCCGCGCCCCATCTCATCCAATAGAACTAACGACCGCGCCGTCGCCGTATTCAAAATCGCCGCCGTCTCCGTCATCTCCACCATGAATGTCGACCGTCCCCGCGCCAGGTTGTCACTCGCCCCAATGCGCGTGTAGATACGATCCACCAGGCCCAGCCGCATCCGCTCCGCCGGCACAAAACTGCCGCACTGCGCAAGAATCACCAGCAGCGCCGCCTGCCGCAGATACGTACTTTTGCCGCCCATGTTCGGCCCGGTAATCAGCAGCAGTGAAGGACCCGCCAGTGATCCGGGTGCCCCATCCATGACAGTTTCATCGTCATGGGTGGGATGCGATGCTTCTGCGGCTTCCAGGCTTAGCGCATTGGGCACAAATCTGCCACCGCCCTGCTCCTCCAGCCTGCGCTCCACCACCGGATGCCGTCCACCCACAAACTCCAGCACTCCACTCGCATCCACATGTGGCCGCACCCAGGCTCGCAATGCTGCAATATGCGCAAAGCATGCAATCAAATCGATCTCTGCAACATGCCGCGCCGTCTCGCGTACACGCGCCGCATTCGTCAGCAGCTGCCGCCGCAGCTCCGCAAAAATCCTGCGTTCGATCTCGCCGGACCGTTCCTGCGCGGTCAGGATTTTTACTTCGAGCTCTTTCAGCTCCGGTGTTGTGAACCGCTCTGCATTCACCAGCGTCTGTTTCCGCTCGTAGTCCTCGGGCACAGCTTTTGAATTCGCTCGTGTCACTTCAATGTAATAGCCAAACACCGAATTGAATCGCACCTTCAGCGACCCAATCCCCGTGCGCGCCCGTTCACGCTCTTCAATGGCTGCAATATGTTGCCTTCCGCTTGTCGAAAGCCCGCGCAGCTCATCCAGCTCCGCATCCACGCCCGCGCGAATGGCGCCGCCATCGCTTAGCGCTACAGGAGGTTCATCCACCAGGGCACGCGCAATCATCTCGTGCAGATCGTCCAGCGTGTCCAGCTTGTCGGCCAGCCATTTCCATCGCGCAGCTCCAGTCGCAAGCTCCTGCACGCATTTCAAAATTCCCGGCAGTCGTGCCAGCGTCGCGCCAAGCGCCACCACTTCGCGCGGCCCAGCTGAATCCAGTGCCACGCGCCCCAGCAGCCGTTCCAAATCCAGCACGCCTTCCATCGCTCGCCGCAAATTCTCGCGCTTGCGCAAATCGCTTACTGCAACCCCCACCGCGTCCAACCGCGCATGAATCGCCTCCAGCAACTGCATCGGTCTCAACAGCTGCGCGCGCAGCATGCGCTTGCCCATCGGCGTCGAGCACGCATCCAGCGCATGGAACAGCGTCGTCTGCGGTCCTTCATTCTGAAACAGAGGATCGACAAGCTCCAGGTTCCTCACGCTCACCGCATCCAGCTCCAGGCAGTCCCGTTGCTCGTAGTACCTAAGAGTGTCCAGGTGCTCCAGTGCCCCCTGCTTGGTTGCGCGCAGGTAATGCACAATAGCGCCCGCGGCCGCAGCGGCTGCATTATGCCCGCCCAGCCCCATTCCATCCAGCGAGTGCACTCGCAACTGCTGCCGCAGCAACGGAACCGCATAATCCTCCGTAAACGCCCACTCCTCCACCTCAGTCCGCGCGCCGCCAAGGTCCGGCGCAGCCGCCTCCTCTTTCGACTCCGCTTCATGGAGCGAAGTCTGTTGCGCTCCTCGCGTCGTCGCTCCAAACCCGCTGCCCCTCGCAAAAATGGTCTCCGCGGCGCGCATCCGCGCCAGCTCATCCATCGCCAGCGCCCACGCGCCTGCTCCGCCAAACTCCGTCGCGCGAAAATCCCCCGTCGACAAATCAATCGACGCCACACCTACCCGCGCATTCTCGCCTGCACCCGTCGCCGCCACGCTTGCCAGCCACATGCTCTCACCCGGAGCCAGTGCCGCATCCATTGCCGTGCCGGGAGTCAGCACGCGCGTCACCTCACGCCGGACGATCGTCTTCACGGTCTTCGGGTCTTCCATCTGCTCGCACAGCGCCACGCGATAGCCCTTGCGCAGCAGCCGCTGAATGTAGCTCCCCGCAGAGTGGTAGGGCACGCCGCACATCGGCTGCTGCTTCTGCTTGTCGCGCGCCGTCAGTACCAGCTGCAGCTCGCGAGCAGCCACAATGGCGTCCTCATAAAACAGCTCGTAGAAGTCGCCGATCCGGCAGAACATCAGGCAGTCCGGGTGCTGTTCCTTGGCTGCAAAATACTGTCGCATCACCGGCGTCTGCGTCTGATCGTTAACCGCCGCAGTCTTCGCGCGCGCATCCTTCTGCGGCGCGCCTGCGCTCGCTTCTGGCTCGTTCGTCATGGCAGTCGCGTCTGTCACCGGAAGAGCCTCAAGGATATCGCAGCATCCCCTGTGCGCTCCGCGCATAGAATCATCCCCATGCGTCTCCACCTGCTCTGCGCCCTCTTCCTCGCGCCTCTTTCCGCAGCCTGCGCTCAAAATCCTGAAACACCGCCTGCGGTCCAGGTTGTCGCGCCGCACTGGGTTGCTCTTCGCTTCGCACCGCAATATCCTCACGGGCGTCACACCCAGAACCCGCTGCCGGACAACAGGCTGCGTCTGCCTTTACCGGACGCGCAACGCATCACCGGCCAGGCCGGACAGAATTCCGACAATAAGATGGACGTCGCCGAGTATCGCATTCCTGTGCCGGATTTTGCTGCCGATGCACAGGTAGACCAGGCAATCCTTCTCGCTGACATCGCCTCCGACGCCCAGCCCGTTCCCACGCTCGAAGGCGTCACTGCCCAGGCCACACCCTGTATCGCGGAGCCCTGCGGCAAACTCGGCATCTCAACTGTGCAGCTCGCCTCGCTTAAGTCCTTCCAGGCGACGATCGACCACACTCTCAACCCCGCCGAGTTCGCCATCGAGTTCAACGCGTCCAGGGCGCATCCGCTCGAAATCTTCGACAACAATGGCCCGGCGCACACTGGCCCCATCCTTCTGCTTCACACTCGCGGAATGTTGCCCGCAGGTTTCAGCTCCGCTGAGCAATCCGGCCTGGCCTTCCCCAAAATCCACCCGCTCTTCGACCAGTTTCTGCGCGACACCTCCATCGTCTCTGCGCCCGACGGCATGTATTACATGACCGGTACCACCGGCGGCCCGGAGATGATGGTCGTCACCTCCGATCTCTCCGTCTGGAAGTCCCCTGACCTCGTGCGCTGGTCACCGGTTCGCGATCTTCCTCGCCAGACCACTGTCGTCTGGAACCTCGACCGCGACGGCCCTGAATGGATGCGCTCCATCACCATGCGCGACGGCGAACCCTTTCGCCCGCTCTGGGCGCCGGAGATTCACTACATCAATCACACCTTCTGGATTCCGTTTTCCGTCCCGCGTCACGGCATCACCATCCTCAAATCCACCACCGGCAAAGCCGAGGGCCCTTATGAAGTCGCCATCAAGCCGGACTCTCCGCTCTCTACCGGTATCGACGCTTCGCTCTTTCAGGATGACGATGGCACTGTCTACTCACTCTACGGCGGCGGCTGGATCGCAAAGATGAAGCCCGATATGTCCGGCCTTGCCGAGCCTTATCGCCACATCACCAGCGCCAGCGGCAGGGAAGTCGGCTTCGAGGGCGTCTATCTCTTCAAGGACCACGGTCTCTACAATCTCTGCGTCGCGGATTTCGTTCTTGGCGAATACAACACCTATATTGCGACCGCCACGTCACTCAACGGCCCCTGGTCGGAGCGTTACCTCGCCGTTCCGCACGCCGGCCACGCCAACTTCTTTCGCGACAAGCAGGGTCGCATGTGGTCTACCTTCTTCGGCAACGACCGTCACTCCGCCTTCACCGCCGAACCCGGCATCATCCCGCTCATGCAGGATGCCAAAGGCCGCTGGCGTCCCGACCCCACCTACATTCAGCCTGCTCAGGCGCCGCGCCCCATCGTGCAGGTTCCTGGAGCCATTGGCCCGTCCGATGGCACACCGCAGCACGTCGGCATCATGCCCGCCAAACCCCATTAAAAATGTGCGAGAACGAATGCCTGGGTGCCCCATCCATGCGCTCGCACTTGGCGCACGGGTGGGAAGTAAAATTTTCATGCGCCGCAGTACACTCATAAGAACGATGATCACCATCCCCATGTCCGACGCTCAGTTTGCCGCCGCCACCACACGCCTCCGCACCAATGGCATTGAACTCACCGGCCCCACCGGTACTCTCACCAAGGATGGCGTCACCGCCAAATATGAGCATGCTGCCGGCGTCCTCAAGGTGGAAATCATCGGCCGCCCGGACTTCCTCCCCGTCTCCCTCATCGAAGGCCGCCTGCAGTCGTATCTCGAGCAGAGCATTGCCTATGACGCAGATCGCTCGGCCCTGTGACCAAAATCACTTCCGGGCAATGCAGGCCCGATATACTGTAATCCTGCCGCTTTAACTGGCGTCTCACCTTATCGATGTCTCTGCTCTGGCTCCGAGTCGCGGTCCTGCTCTACGGTGTCGCCGCTCTCGCGGTGCTGCCGGCGGCCCTCTACAACCAGCCGCGCTGGCGGCACGTCGCATTTCCCGCCGCCCTCGCCGGAGTCTTCTTTCATTTCGTCGCCCTCACAGAAGCCCTCTCCGCCGCTCACCATGCGCTGCCGGTCGATACTCACGAGACTCTCTCGCTGCTCGGCCTCCTGCTCGCTGCCGCCTTCGTCCTGCTCGCGCTCAGCTATCGCACCATCTCCTTCGGCATTTTTCTTCTTCCCATCGCCGTTCTGCTCACCCTCGTTCCGGCCTTCCATCCCGGGCATGAAACCATCCTCTACATCCACTCGGGCTGGCTCTTCCTGCACATCGGTCTCCTGCTCACCGCCTACGCGTCGCTTTTTCTCTCTCTCATCGCCAGCCTTTTGTATTTAGTCCAGGAGCGCCGCCTCAAGCGCAAGCTCACCACCAGCAACCGCTCATGGATCCCGCCGCTCGAGAGCCTCGATCAGATCGCCCTCAACGCGCTCCTTTTCGGCTTCCCCTGCATGACCCTCGGCCTGCTCATCGGGTCAGTCATTGCGCTCGAATCCATCGGCCCCACCTTCTTCGCCGATCCCAAGGTGCTGCTCTCTTTCGCCATGTGGATCGCCTATTCGCTGATGATCTTCATCCGCCGCCATTCCGGCCTGCGCGGACGCCGCGCTGTCTATCTTTCCAGCTTCGTTTTCCTCGTCGTGCTTGCCGTGTGGGCCGCCAATCAACTCTCCGTCGTGCACAGGTTTAAAGCCCCATGAGCGAGATTAAGACTGCCGGCCCCAACACGAACCTGCTTCTCCTCGGCGTGAACCACACCACCGCGCCCGTGGCAGTCCGGGAGCGCCTGGCCATCCCCGCTGCCCGCCTTGCCGACGCCACGCGCACTCTCGCCCACCAGCCCGGCGTGCGTGAAGCCCTCATCCTCTCTACCTGCAACCGCGTCGAGCTGCTCACCGTTTACGAAAGCTCCTCAGAGCCCAGCCCCATCACCCTGCGCTTTCTTGAGGACTACCTCAATGTCGGTGTTGCCGACATCCAGCCCCACGTCTACCAGTACCGCGAGCTCGAAGCCATCCGCCATCTCTTCCGCGTCGCCAGCTCGCTCGATTCCATGGTCATTGGCGAGGCGCAAATCCTCGGCCAGGTAAAACAATCATGGTCCGTCGCCCGCGAAGTCGGAGCCATCAAATCCACTGAGTCCTTCAGCTCCACGCTTGACCCTCTCCTGCAGCGCGCCTTCTCCGTCGCCAAGCGCGTGCGCTCGGAAACCAGTATCGGCAGCTCTTCTGTCTCCATCGCTTCGGTGGCTGCCGAGCTCGCGCGCAAGATATTCGGCTCGCTCTCCGGCAAGACGGTGCTCATCGTGGGCGCCGGCAAAATGAGCGACCTCACCGCCCGTCACCTCATCCAGCAGGGCGCGAACACGCTGCTCGTCTCCAATCGCACCCAGTCTCGCGCCGAAGCCATCGTCGATTCCCTCCGCAACCCCTCCATCACCACCGGCGTTCTGCCCTTCGAAATCCTTCACGACCACGCTCATCGCGCTGACGTGATCATCACCAGCACCGGCGCCGCCGCAACCGATCCCGGCGCCGCCCAGATTTTCACCACTGCCTCTGCGCGCGCCCTGCTGCGCCAGCGCCGTAATCGCCCTGTCTTCTTCATCGATATCGCCGTGCCCCGCGACGTTGAATCCGCCGTTAACGAGGTCGAAGGCTGTTTCGTCTATGACATCGACGACCTCCAGCAGGTCGCCTCCGTCAACCAGGCTTCCCGCACCCGTGAAGCTGAGGCTGCCGAGAGCATCGTCAGCAGCGAGGCAGCGCGCTATGCCGGCCGCCTTGCTCAGGCGCCCGCTACGGAGGCCATCAAGCAGCTGCTGCAAAATGCCGAGGCCGTCCGTCAGAGTGAGCTTGCCCGAATCGCCGCCCGCCTCGCCGCGCAACCTCTTTCCCCAGAGCAACAAGCGGCCGTGGACGCCCTCACTCAGTCCCTTACCTCCAAGCTGCTCCACGCCCAACTCGCCGCTCTGCGCGAGTCCGGCACGGGAATCAACCCAGCTTCCCCTGCGCAATTCACAGGGCAACCCGGCAAGAAGAATCGGATACCCTGAATTAGATTTCAGCTCAGAATCTACGAGGACCAGAATTATCTCGTGCCGGGATCCCATCTCGTTGGAGTTTCACCTGCTGGAAGGAGCGCACGCCGCATGACCTCCTCCGCGCCTGCACCCCGCAACTACCTCACGCAAACGCGCCTGGCATACATTCTGGCTTGCACGCTGCCGTTTTTGTGCGGATACG
>Ga0206822_1181_pt1 | contig 11743 bp, 3 predicted proteins | sample Alteio_BWOrgCont_83_FD_152913 | JGI IMG/M metagenome (GOLD analysis project Ga0206822, IMG submission 152913) | Enriched cells from forest soil in Barre Woods Harvard Forest LTER site, Petersham, Massachusetts, United States -... | ecosystem: Environmental > Terrestrial > Soil > Temperate forest > O... | reverse complement strand
GTATTCACAAAAAATGTGTCAATTAAATTAAAAGACTATGTTAAAAATGTTGCAAAATGTTGGGTGCCCCAAGAAGAAATTGGATGGTTTTGCTTATGATAATAGGTTAGTCAGTTTGGGCAAAAACCAATTCAGCCGAATAAATCAGCTAAAGAGGCCGTATTCTGTGGATACAAAGCCGAAAAGGTTTGAGTTTCCAAATAGTTTTGATAATCAGAACAGGAGAAGGGAGGATAATGGAGAGAAAAGCATTGCCTGGAATATTTATCCTTGGTTAGCAATGGGAACAGGTATTGTTGCGTATCTTTTAGTGAATAAGGATTCGAGTGCAGAAGAAGACAGTAAACCTGTTGATCTGGTAGATCCGGTAGAGACGAAAGTAACGAAAAAGAATTTTGAGGAAATAATCGATAAACTAAAAAAGGATAGTTCATTAATTCATACATTGGAATTTGAATTTGTCCTATGGGAAAAGGAAGTTAATGAACTTTCTGAAGCAATAAAAGATAATGTAGAATTAGGCTACGTTGGATGGCATCAAGATCAAATTATATATAAAGGCATAAGGAATATTGAGAACAAATTGATCGAGAATAATAAAAATTACAGATCCTATCCGAATGATTATGTGCATGGACTTTTGGCTAAACATGCCTATAAGAATTCTCAAGAAGGGGGTTTAGTGAGTTTAAATTCTAACGTTGATACCTTTTTAAAGAATTGGCAGGTAGCAAAAGTTTTTGATGATACAAAGAAGAGTGGTTATTACAGTGCGATTTATGTCAATGAAAAGACCCATCAAGTGGTTTTAGCCAATAGGGGAACAGAAGGGATTATCGACGGCCTATATAAGGTGGATAAAGATTGGCAAGTGAATTTTGAAGAAATACTCGGTGGAAAAATCATTGTTGGACAACAAGCACGAAATTTGCAAGCTACTGCAGAAGCCATAAAAATAGCAAAGGAAAAAGGATATCGCTTATCGTTTACAGGACATTCGTTAGGAGCCTGGCTAGCAGAGCTGAGTGCTTTCTATAGCTATGCCTATTTTAATTACCGGAATATAAAAGCTGTGACGTTTGATAGTCCAGGATCAGCGCCGATGATGGATAAGTTACAGTCGAATATTAGAAATAAAGATGCACAAGTTAAGTTGGAAAGTATAGACATAGTTACGTATTTAGCTCAACCTAACCCTGCAAATTCCTGCAATGGACATGTAGGTACGGTATATAGGGTGGAACCGAAAATGGAATTGACGACGTCAGCAGAGAGTCGAATGCCAAACGTTGTAAGAAATGCATATGGCGATAAGATAAAAGCAGTACTGAGTGTTGAAGGGCATTTTTTAGACGGAATATTAGAAACATTTGATCCCGGAACTGGAAAGCCTAAGACATATAAAAAAATGTTAGATTGGCCTAAGGTAAAATATGAAGGGACCCAAAGTTTTTTTACGCAAGGAAAAGAGGCTATCAAAGAGGTGTCAGCAAATAGTAAAAATATGCCTGCTGGAATACAAACTGCTTTAAATTTAGCATTGGATCATGTGATTGAAGATAGTACGCTTATGACGATAGTGGGTTTTTTAAAGACCTATATAAAAGGAGGAATAGATGCGGAGCAATATTGGGCGTATTTTAGCCTCATTGATATAGAGAAAGAAGGCGAGGGAGGAAGCAAGGTAATGGATTTTGATCAACGATTTAAGGTAATTACGTTGGCAAAATATCGAGAAGGTGAGGATATGCATTTGATGAAGCTTACAATAGGAAGTGTTGATGAGTATTTGTTTAGGCTCAATGAACGTAGAAATAAACTAAATGAAAATAATATGCTTCCAATTATAAAAGAACAGTTAGAAGACATCTTGTCTAGCTTTGAAATAAAGTCATTGAGTAATGACGGTAAAACGTATGCTTTAGTTGCTAAAAACAAAGGTGACGAAGAAGCTGTTCGGGAAAGAATGCAACGGTTATTGATGGTTGTTCCTAAACAAGAGCGAGATCTTTCGCGAATAAATACCCCTAAAACAATATTGACTATAAATACATCAGCAGATGTGGAAGTGCAATATGAAAGAGTATCAAAATTGCCTGATAATCTACCTTTGGAAGCGCCTTTTTATGTAGAAATTAGAAATAAGAAAGCAGAATTAGAAAAAAAATTAGAGACGGAACAAGTAGTTGTACTCAGTGGTATAGGAGGAATGGGGAAAAGTACTTTAGCAACAAAATATGGAAGGGATAGGAAGCAAAGAAGTGAACAAGTAATATGGTTTGAAGAGAATCGAATAGAAGAAAACTTTTTAAAGCTTGCAAAATTTATGAAAATTGGGACGCAAAATTTAAGTTCGGAAGAACTTCGAGATTTAGTATATGCAGGATTTGAAAGATATTCCCCAAATAGGCCGATATTACTGATTTTTGATAGTGTAGACAAAGAAGAAAAGATAGTAGGCTACTTAAAAAGCCTTCCAAATAATGTAAAGGTTATAATAACTTCAAGAAATGATAGTCTATTAACTACAACTCATACAACGCAACATATAAAAGTTGAAGGTTTTACGCAAAAAGATGCACTGGAATATTTGAGCAAGGCATTGGAAAATAATGAGAGAGGAGTGAATGCTAAGGAAATAAAAAAACTGCAAAATAGGGTAGGTACATTACCTTTTGAACTAGCCGCAGCAGTAGGCTATCTTAAAACGCATCCTTTAATCAGTATAACGGATTATATTGACAAATACGCGCGTATTACTAAAGATCAGCCAGCAGCTATATTGTTATTAAGAGATTTAACAAATCCAGAGAGTCGAGAACTGTTAAACTACTTGGCCTACTTAGACATTGGAGGAGTAGGGGTCCAATTGATGGGAAAAATAATGGGAAAAACTCTTGGTGAGCTGGAAAAATATGTAGAAGAATTAAAGCAATCGTCATTAATCAGCGTAATTAATGACGAAAATGGAGGTAGGTTGCTAAAAGTAAGTCATAAAATAGTAGAAGAAGAGACGCAAAAAGCTTTAAGTACGCAACATCCTGAACAAATTCCAATCATATCAAAAAGATTAATGCAAGAATTCGATAAAGAATTCCCTGATATTGAAAATAACCCACAAAAATTGGAAGGAGCAATAAAATTAGTCAATCATGTCAGATTATTGGTTGAATATGAGGAAAATAGCCCTGAGAAAGAAAGCCTATTGGCTAAGATAGGGTATTACGACAGTGAAATTGTTTTTAACTACAAAGATGCGATCTATTATTTTGAAGCATTATTACACTATAGGCGGTCGATATATCCAAATAATCACCCTGAAATAGCAAAAGTATTAGATAATCTTGGAAGCGCTTATAAAAAATTAGGAGGTGATGAACATATTAATAAAGGGTTAAAGTATCAAAAAGAATTATTAAAAATACGTAAAGAAATTTTCAGATATTTCAAAACGATTTATGGAGATAATCATGCAGAAACAGCAAAAGCATTAGATAATCTAGGAAATGCACATCTGGCATTAGGAGATAAAGATCATGTACGCAAGGCATTAGAGCACTTGAACAAATCTCTAAAAATAAAACAAAGTTTGTATTTTGGGAATCACGCCGATATAGCAAGCTCGTTACACATAGTTGGTAAGGCCTATCAAGCATTGGGTGGGAAAGACGACATCCTTAAGGGGCTCGAATATGAAGAACGTTCACTGCAGATGAGTAAAGATTTATCTACAAAAAATGATAGAGAAATGGCATTGTTATATGATAATATAGGTCTTGGCTATCAAAACTTAGGTGAAAATCAGAATATACGTAAAGGTATCAAATTCCAAGAAGAAGCCTTAGCAATAAAACAAAAGTTATCACTTCCTGGAGTAGCATCATCTTTTAAAAGGATAGGAATGGCCTATGCAGAATTGAGAGAGAAAGAAGATTTATCAAAAGGAATCGATTATTTGCAATCTTCCTTAGAAATAAGAGAAGAATTATTTCCTGGCAATCATGCAGATATAGCAGATTTACTCAGTACAATAGGGATATTGCATGGAATATTAAGTGGTAATCATCATGATAAAAAAAGCTTAGAATATTTAAAGAAGTCTTTAAGCATGTGGCAAGAATTAGATAAAAGTAGTCCAAATGACAGGGAAATTTTATTAAGAATGGCCATGACATTAAATAATACTGGAAAGGCTTCCCAAAAATTAAGCAGTCCATATGAGCTTAAAGAAGGGTTAAATTATCTAATAAATTCTCTAAACACGCGAAAAAGAATCTTTGAGACAAATCATCCCGATATTGCTAAATCACTTGATGATGTAGGAATAGCTTATTTAGCACTAGGAGGTGAAGATAATTATCGCTTGGGGCACAATTATATAGAACAGGGATTAAAGATGAGGCAGGAGTTGTTCTTAGGCAATCATGCTGACATAGGACAATCTATGGATAGCATGGCAAAAGCCTATGAAAAATTGGAAGACAATGATAAAGCCTTAGAATACAGGAAGCAAGCAATGAGTATCTATAACTCTTTAGATAATACAAAAAAACAAGGCAAACATTCTTCTGAGCATGATTGGGCTTCATTAAAGGCACAATCAATTCGGGAAATTAATGAGCATCCGGATGAATTGGCCAAATTAATATTAGCGATAGAAGGAACGCAACCCAAATTTTTTGCTGGCTCTGGAAAAAGAGAAAGGCAGAGTTCTGGAAGTTGTTTGGGAGGTAACCCGATAGGGAGTTCTGAATGCCGATGGATAATTACTGAGAGAGGGGAAGGTAAAGAAGAATTAATAAGATTAAAACAGAAAATACAAAAGAATATTCTCAATAATATAGTTAAAGCAGTAGATGCGAAAGGATGGAGTAACGTGAATTGGCGTTGGGCAGATGAAGGAGTAAAAGGATATGTAGAAGAAAGTTATCTTCAGAAAGAATTAGGAACCAAGGATAGCAATCAAATAGAAATGGCAAAAATGCTATGTTTTGAGTCAATGAATTTGGGGATAATGAAATTGGAACAAAAGCCCTATCAAATAGTGCAAGAATTTACTAAAAACAACCCTAATTTAGTGAGAAAGATAGCGGAAGAACATCCGGAGTTTTTTGTAGATGGATCGATAGCAGAAGAATGTATTAAAGCAATGCCCGAAGATGCAACATTTGCTAAGCATATATTAAAACATGTGAAATATATGGGAATGGAAGCAAGGCAAGAAAAAGGGATTTTAAAAATCAAAAATGATCTGAATAAAATCACATAAGTATCCATGTTAAAATTGATCACCAGAAATTATAAATCTACAAAAAAACATGATTGCGCTATATTAATAAAGTCTTTTACCAGCCGTAGGAACGTGTCAATCGGTAATCATTATTTGGAATTAAGAAGGAGAATTAACTTTTCGAGACAGCAATATTATGACAATAAAACCTGTAGTGAAATCATAAGAGCAAATAAAAATAATAATCCCTATAAAAACATGGCGAACTGGAATGTTGTAAGTTACTTTTTATTGTTAGTAGGGATGATGGGGTATCTATTAGTCAATAATAGAGCGAATGCGGATGCAGAAGAGAATGACAACAAAATAGATGATAGTGATTTACAATTACGAGAAAAACTCAAGAGATTATCCATAAAATTAATGGAAGGACTTCCTGAGCCAGTCGAGAACTATGTAGATTTTCAAGGTAAAAAAGAGCTTATTGATGAAAAACTAAAGCAACAAAATATAATAGTAATTAGCGGAGCAGGAGGTATGGGAAAAAGCTCTTTAGCAGCTCAATATGCTCATGAATGCCAGCAAAAAGGAGATCTACAAGTGATATGGATTAAAGGAATGCAGATAGAGGAAGAATTTTTCCGATTTGCTGGTCTTTTGGGAATTGAAACAAGTGATTTGAATAGTGAAATTATTAAGAATTTGGTGTATAGCAACTTAGAAATGTTTTTTGATAAAAGATCTTTACTATTTATCTTCGATAATGTGGAGACCAAAGAGAAAATTAGGCAATATTTAATTAGCCTACCTTATACAGCCAAAGTAATCATCACAGCCAGAAATGGGGATATATTGGATGGAGTAGAACCAATTCAAATCAAAGGTTTTAAAGAAGAAGAAGCTGACTTCTATTTAAGACAAGCTCTTAAAATAAGTGAAGAAGAGGCGAGAAAAATAGTGAATGTTGTAGGTGATGAATCACCATTTAGATTATCGATAGTAGTAGGGTATTTAAAAAACCATCCATTAACGAGTATTGAGGAATTAACTAAACAATATCATGAAATTAAAAGTGGCTACAGTGCCAATGAAGAAATCTACCCTGAATTTAAAATGTTATTTAGAGATTTAGAAGAGGATAGTCCTAAGGCATGGGAGTTATTAAAATATCTAGCCTATCTGGATGCAGAAGGGGTGTCCGTGCCATTAATTGGAGAGATTATGGGACAAACAATAAAGGAACTCCAAGAAACAATAAATAAAATAAGGGAATTATCATTAATAAAAGCAAATGATAGAAATGTGCAAGTTACCCATAGAATAATCCAAGAGGAAACCAAGAAAGCGATAAGAGAAGAAGATAAAGAACAAAAAGAAGAAGAAAGGATATTAGCGAAATTAATATGTAAATTGAATGAAAAATTACCGTATATTGATGCTCAATCAAAAGCGCTGGAGGATTTGGCTGAGCTAGCAAGGCACGGCCAGAAGGTGATAGAAGTAGTAGGAAATTTTGAAATAGAGAATATAGAAAATTTACTAGAAAAAATAGGAAATTATTACTTTTTTAGAGTATTTGATTTCAAAAAAGCAATAGATTGCTTAGAGAAAGCATTAAATAGGAGAAAACACACCCTTACCAGTCAATCAGATGATGTGGTGCGTTCATTAAATCATCTTGGAATAGTTTATCAAAAATTAGGGGGAGAAGAGAATATTTTAAAAAGCCTAAAATATCACAATGAGGCGCTTAAAATGAGTCAAGCATTACATCTTGGCAATGATCCTCATGTATTACAATCACTAAATAATGTTGGTGTAGCTTATCGGAAATTAGGAGGAAAAAAGAATATTTTACTAAGCTTAAAATATCACATAGAAGCACTTAAGATGGGTCAAGCATTGTATCCCGGCAATCATCTTGATGTAGCAAGATCATTAAAGAATCTTGGTTTGGCTTATAAGGAATTAAAAGGAAGAGAGAATATTTTAAAAAGCTTACAATATCAAGAAGAGGGACTGAAAATGATTCAAGCATTATATCCAGATAATCATCCTTATGTAGCAATCACATTAAATTATGTTGGCATAACTTATGAGACATTAGAAGGGGAAGAGAATATTTCAAAAGGCCTAAAGTATCAAGAAGAGGGACTGAAAATGAGCCAAGCATTATATTCCGACAAACATCCCTATGTAGCAATCTCCTTAAGTACTGTTGGCAGAGCATATAAAAAGTTAGGAGGAGAAGAGAATATTTTAAAAGGCTTAAAGTATCAAGAAGAGGGACTAAAAATGTTTCAAGCCTTATATTTCGACAAACATCCGCATGTAGCAATCTCATTAGCGCATGTAGGCGGAGCTTACCAAGAATTAGGAGGGGAAGAGAATATTTTAAAAGGCCTAAAATATCAAGAAGAGGGACTGAAAATGTTTCAAGATTTATTTTCTAATAATAATCGAGATCTATTAGAATTATTGTGTTTCACTGGAAAGGGTTACGAACAATTTGGGGATAGGCATAAAGCACTTGAATATTACAAACAAGCCTACGGTATGTTTTTTGAAGATCAAGATTACGAATGCATACAATACGTAAAATCCAGAATTGAATCATTACAACCCAAATTCTTTGATGAACAAAATTTCGGAAACTTACTAGAACAAATAGACTGTGGAGGAGGAAGTCAGGTAGGACCGGAATGTCGGTGGATGATCAGTTCGAGAGGAAAGGTTGACAATGATCTATTAATATTAAAGAAAAAAATTCAAGAGAGCGTTTTGAATAATATAGTCGAATCCGTAGATAAATATGGCTGGAGTCGTGGATGGTCCCGATATGACAGGGGAGTTAAAGGATATATAGCACAAAACTATCTCTATCGCAAATTAGAAGAATTAAGAAAAAATAAAGACAAAATAGAACTTGCACAAATGCTTTGTTTTGAAGCAATGAACCTAGGAATAATGAAATTAGAAAAGAATAAACCTTATTCAATCGTGCAAGAATTCACACGAAACAATCCAGAGTTAGTCAAAAAGATAGCTGTAGAACATCCCGAATTTTTTGTAGATGGATCGATAGTAGAAGCCTGTGTAAAAGCAATGCCGGATGATCCCTCATTTGAAGCCCATCTTTTTAACCATGTGAAATATATGGGAATGAATCAAGACAAGAAAGAGGCATTCTAAAACTAAAAAATCAAGAAATGCTTAAAACTTCTAAGTAATCTAAAAAATGTTAAAACAACTGATATCTAGAAACTACCATTTTGCCAAAAAAAATACTGCGCAGATATTGAACAAAGTTTTAACTAACTACAGAAAGATAAGAAGGAACGATCCTTATTGTTTAGAAGTAAATAAAAGGAGAATAGGGTTTTCTTTGGGATCCGACTATCAAAATCAAGATTGTAATGAAATCATAAAGGCAAATAAAAATAATGATCCCTATAAAAGCATAGAAGAATGGAATGTTGTAAGTTACTTTCTGTTGATGGTAGGGATTATAGGATATCTATTGGTAAATAACAAAGCGAGTTCGGATGCAGAAGAGGATGATAACAAAATAGACGGGAGTGATTTACAATTACGAGAAAAACTCCGGAGATTATCCATAAAATTAGTTGAAGGACTTCCTGAACCAGTCGAGAACTATGTAGATTTTCAAGGTAAAAAAGAGCTTCTGGATGAAGAATTGAAGAAACAAGATATCATAGTAATTAGCGGAACAGGAGGTATGGGTAAGAGTACTTTAGTAGCTCAATATGCGCATGAATACCAACAAAGAGGGTATATGCAAGCCATATGGATTAAAGGTACGCAGATAGAGGAAGAATTTTTTCGACTCGCTGTGCTTTTGGAAATCGAAACAAATGGTTTGGACAGCGAGCTTATTAGAAATTTGGTATATGGGAACTTGCAAATGCTTTTTGGTAGAAGCCAGATATTATTTATTTTCGATAATGTTGAGACAAGAGAGAAAATAGAGAAACATTTAATTAATCTGCCAAATACTGCCAAAGTAATTATCACAGCCAGAAATGAGAGTTTACTGGATGGAATAAAAACATTGCGTGTCGAAGGTTTTAAAAAAGAAGAAGCTATCTTTTATTTAAAGAAAGGGCTTAAAATAAGTGAAGAAGATGCAGAAAAAATGATCCATGTCGTAGGAGAATCTCCGTTCAGATTATCGCAAGTAGCAGCGTATGTAAAAAACTATCCCTTAAAGAGTATAGACGAATTGACTCAAAAGTATCTACAAATTTTAAAAGGCTATGGTGCGAATGAAGAAATTTATCCTGAAGTAGAAATGTTATTTAGAAATTTAAAAGAGGATAGTCCTAGGGCATGGGAGTTATTAAAATATCTAGCGTATCTAGATGCAGAAGGGGTGTCAGTGGGCTTGATCGGAACAATCATGGATCAAACAGTCAATGAACTAGAAGAAGCCATAAATAAACTCAAAGAATTGTCATTAGTACAGGCAAATGAAAGGAAAGTGAAAGTAACACATAGGATAGTCCAAGGAGAAACAAAAAAAGCCTTAAATGAGGAAGATAAAAGCCAATGTCAAAAGATATTAGATAAACTGCTTCAAGTAGTAGATAGAGAATTTCCAAAAGTTAATGCAAACCCAGACAACTGGAAGGAAGTGATGGAGATAATCGGTCATGCAAAAATGTTAATTGAGGAAACGAAGGAAGTGAATCAGACAATTGCTAGCAGAACTAGTTTACTATCAAAAATTGGTGCTTATTTTTATTATATAAATTTTAATTATAAAGAAGCGATAAACTATTGGGAAGAATTATTAAATAATGAAAGGAATATTCATACAGAAGATCACCAAGATGTTGCAAACTCACTCGATAATATAGGGCTGGCTTACAAAAATTTGGGAGGAGCAGAGAATGTAAAAATAGGACTCCAATACTTGGAAGCATCCCTGAAAATGAGGCAAGTGCTATTTTCCGGAAAACACGCCGACGTAGCAAGCTCACTCAATAATGTAGGGGCGACTTACGAAGCATTAGGAGGAGAAGAGAATGCGAAAAAAGGAATCCAATACCAAAAAGCATCCCTGATAATGTTACAAGAGCTATATCCAGGCAATCATCCAGATGTAGCAAGCGCACTTAATAATGTAGGACTAGCTTACAAATGTTTAGGAGGAGAAGAGGATGTGAAAAAAGGACTCCAATACCAAGAAGCATCCCTAAAAATGATGCAAGAACTATATCCAGGCAATCACCCCCATGTAGCGATTTTACTCAGTAATGTAGGGCGGGCTTACAAAAATTTAGGAGGAGAAGAGAATGTGAAAAAAGGACTCCAATACCTAGAAATATCCCTAAAAATGCTGCAAGAACTCTATTCAGGTCAACACCCAGATATCGCAATCTCGCTCAATAATGTAGGGCGGGCTTATGAAGCATTAGGAGGTGACGAAAATGTGAAAAAAGGACTCCAATACCAAGAAGCATCCCTAAAAATGATGCAGGTGCTATATTCTGACAATCATCCCAATGTGGCAACTTTACTTGGTAATGTAGGGAAGGCTTACAACAACTTAAAAGGAGAAGAGAACTTGAAAAAAGGACTCCAATATCTGGAAGCATCTCTGAAAATGACTCAAAAGCTGTTCCCTGACAACCACCCCGATGTAGCAAAGTCACTCAACAATGTAGGGATAGGTTATCAAAAATTAGGTGACTGCGATAAAGCTTTAGAATATTGGAAACAAGCTTATGGTATTTATTTATTTATGTTTAATGAGGATTATACCCAAACAAAAGAAATAAAATCAGTCATAGAATCATTACAGCCCGATTTTTTCGTAAATCAAGGTGCTGAACAGATTTTACAACAACAATCCTGTCTAGGAGGAAATCGAATAGGACCTGAATGTCGATGGATGATTGTTTCTCGTCAGACAATGAATGACGAGCTCATAACATTAAAACAAGGAATTCAACAATCTGTTTTGAATGATATTGTTAAAATCGTAGACGATTATGGATGGACTAACATTGGTTTGTTTGGCTCGGAATATGGTGTAAAGAAATATATAGAACAGAGATATTTAGAAAGCAAATTAAAGAGATTAGGTAATAATAGCGGTAGTAATGATATAAAACTTGCTCAAATGCTCTGCTTTGAGTCAATAAATTTAGGAATAATGAAGTCAAAAAGGAAACCCTATGAAGTCGTAGAAGGATTCACTCGAGACAACTCAGAATTAGTCAGAAAGATAGCCGTAGAACATCCCGAATTTTTTGTCGATGGTTCGATCGTGGAAGCTTGTATCAAAGCGATGCCGAACGATAAATCCTTTGAAGAACATCTATTAAAACATGTGAAATATATGGGAATGGAATCGAGAAAAGAAAGAGGCATTAAAAAAAATGAAACATAAGCGATCTTAAAAAATGTTAAAACAACTGATAACTAGAAATTACTACTTTGGCTTGGGCAAAAAAGATACTGCGCAAGTATTGGACAGAGTTTTTA
>Ga0206822_1180_pt1 | contig 11756 bp, 8 predicted proteins | sample Alteio_BWOrgCont_83_FD_152913 | JGI IMG/M metagenome (GOLD analysis project Ga0206822, IMG submission 152913) | Enriched cells from forest soil in Barre Woods Harvard Forest LTER site, Petersham, Massachusetts, United States -... | ecosystem: Environmental > Terrestrial > Soil > Temperate forest > O... | reverse complement strand
CAGGATCTCGGGAAAGCTTGGATCTTCAATCGCATGAGGTCCGCAAATCAATTCTGTAATATACGGTTTTAAAGGTTTGAAGGCATCTAACGTGGGTTCTGTTGTTTGTTGTAATTCGCATATAAGGGTTTGCGGACTTTTGGAGGAAAGAATAAATCCGGGTTCTCCCGAGTTGATCAGATCGCAGCACGATTGTTTGAGAATTTCCAATGAATTGTCAACAGCCATGAAAAGAGTCTCTAGGACATTTTCTGGGTTAATATATCTTTTTAAAGAGTTTTCGCACATTTTAGCCAGAGGATGCAATTCATATTGAATAGATAAAGATAGGACTTTCATAAGCGTTTGCTGAGGCAAGCGGTAGAGATCTTTACTATCGCCTGTGTAGACAAATTCTTCAATGAAGAGAAATTCATTCTGTGTTACTTCGTTCAGAGCAAACCAATCTTGATTTCTTTCATTGCAGTGTACTCGAATCGCGTGATGGAAAAAGGGGCTGGCAGTCTGAAACAGAAGGCTATTGATTTTCGTGGTGACGGTTTGGCCATTTGAATTAAGCCTGCATTCGATGTTGTAGGGTAGGCGGCTTTGGACATTGGCGAAATGTTCTCGAATGATGTTTGTTGCATGCCGGGCAAGGTCAGGATGGAGTTTATCCAAGAAAAATTGTTGGTTGATCCATTCAAGCGCTTGGGTGAAGAATTGCGAATAGGTATTGCTCCAGGTTTCGTCTTCGCAGGCGCATACGAAAAAGCGGACTAAATCTTCCGGTTTTTGAACAAGTTGTTCCCAGAGCTGTTGTTCCGAGGCGGCTTTCTCGTAGATGAAAAGATCGGGGGTAAGCAAAGTAGGCATTAACATAATGGACTTATGTTAAAAGTATGCTGGTGCTCCGTCAAGCTTAAAAAATGAGGGACTAATAAATTTCGAATTCCAACAAGCGGGAATCAATACCGCTACTATTAATCACATGGCGTTGTTTCGGAGCAAGGCCCACTTCTTTGGTCAATTCCAGGTTCCCAACAAAGACAAAGCCTTTGCTTGGCTTGGCCATTTTGTGTTTCATGAATTCGCCTAAAGCACGATAAAGAGGGGCTAAAATCAGTACATTGTCCAACCTTTTTCCATGGGGAGGATTGGTAATTAAAAAGTTTGGCTGCACGATCGGAGTAAATTCGCGAAAGTCGCTTTGCACGAGTTCTACATATTGCTGCACACCGGCAGCCCGCAAATTTAATTTACAGACATGCACCATATGTGCATCTTTATCGCAACCCCATATCTTTTGTTTGGCCATGAGTCGCCGATTGTCATCAGCGGTATTTTTAACTTTCAACCATTGCTGAAGATTAAAGTCGGGATGATTCATAAATCCCCAATTTTTGCGCAAATAGCCCGGAGGCGTCCGAGTGGCAATTAAGGCAGCTTCAGTCAAAAACGTTCCTGACCCGCAGCATGGGTCTAGAAGCACCTCTTCACCTGTATATTTGGCAAGACGAAGTAGGGCCGCCGCTAATGATTCCTGCAGAGGGGCTTCCCCCGCATCGAGTCGATACCCTCTTTTGTGCAGAGGTTGCCCGGAAGTATCAAAACTCAAAATGGTTTGTCCATTATGGATAAAGAGGTTCAATTGAATATCAGGCTCTTGCACATCAACGTCAGGACGGGATCCTCGCAAGTCTCGAATTTGATCGCAAATGGCATCCTTAACCACTTGTGCAGCAAACAAACTATTTCGCAAATTTTTGTGGTGTACGTTTGCATCGATAGCGAAGGTTTTTCCTTTTGGGATGTAGCGGTTCCAGTCGACCTTTGAAGCTCCATGGTACAGCCCCTTTTGATCATGGCAGATGAATCGGGCCAATGGGAAAAGAACCCTTCCGGCTATTCTAGAACAATAATTAATGCGGTAGATTGTGTCCATCGAAGTATCTTGGACATAGACTCCGCGGAATCCAACTGCGGTTTTTTTGATGCCTAGCTCATGCAATTCTTCGATGAGTAGGTTTTCTAAATCTGAACCGCATGTAATGAAAAGAGACATAGTTTGAAGCCTTTATAGTTAAATTTTTGGGAATCCAGAATTCAGAATTCAGAAGAAGGAACATTAGGAGGTAATTGCAAAAGTCCTGCGAATGCGGCATCTTTTGGTTGAATGATTAACGTAGCGAACTGGCGCAGGGAGCCCTCACGTGTTAGCCCAGGCTGAGCTTGCGAAGCCTGGGTACTGAAGCTTAACATCTTAGCCCCGGAGGGGCGACACGTTTTTAAGACGTAGAAAATTTACAATTTAAACCCGCAATGATAGCCCAAGAATAATAATGGTTACACGACAAAAACGTGTCACCCCTCCGGGGCTAAGATGTTAAGCTTCAGTACCCAGGCTTCGCAAGCTCAGCCTGGGCTAACACGTTGAGGGGTTCGCTACGTTAATTATTCAACAAAAAATAGCCGCACTCGTAGTACTTTTGCAATTACCTCCTAATGTCCCTTCTTCTGTATTCTGTATTCTGTATTCTGAATTCCCCTCTTCTATTAATTATGCATGAACAATACGACATCCCCATCTTTCATGATGTAATCCCGGCCCTCAAATCGCACTTTCCCCATTTCACGGGCTCCCACACGACCTTTGTACGCTACCATATCGTCATACGACACAACCTCCGCTCGGATAAATCCTTTTTGGATATCCGTATGGATTTTTCCGGCTGCCTCTACAGCATTAGTCCCTATGGTGATCGTCCATGCCCGAGATTCAATCTCACCCGTCGTCAGAAACGCGATCAAACCCAACATATCAAAAGAAGCCTTGATCAAGCGCTGAAGTCCGGTCTGATGCAATCCAAGACTTTCGAGGAATGGAATGCGGTCCTGTTCAGGAAGCTGAGCTATCTCCTCTTCCAATCGGGCACAAATCGGAATCACACTGTTGCCTTCTGCCTGGGCATATTCGCGCACCCTTTTTACATAATCATTTTCCATGGAGGGAAGGTCCGATTCGGCAACATTTGCCGCATACAGCACTTTTTTTTGAGTTAAGAAAGGATAAAGTTTAAGCAATTCTTGTTCTTCATGAGTAAAGGTCATCGTCCGAACAGGCTTACTCTCGTTCAAATGGGCCATAATTCTTTTCAAGAGTTCATATACAGGGATCAATTCTTTCTTGGTTTTCACCTGTTTTTCAATTTTGCCGAGACTATTTTCCGCCATTTGCAAATCTGCAAGTATCAGTTCTAAATTGATGATTTGGATATCATGGATCGGATCCACCTTTCCCGCTACGTGTATGATATCCGATGAATCAAAGCAGCGGACAACATGTACGATAGCATCCGTTTCCCGTATGTTGGTGAGGAATTTATTGCCTAGCCCTTCTCCTTTTGAAGCTCCTTCTACCAAGCCGGCAATATCGACGAATTCCATTGTCGCATCAATGATTTTGTTGCTGTGGGAAATTTCCGATAAAACCCGCAAGCGTGGGTCATATACAGTGACAATCCCTATGTTTGGATCGATGGTACAAAACGGATAGTTGGACGCCGGCGCCAAAATTGACGTCAACGCGTTGAAAAGTGTCGATTTTCCCACATTGGGAAGGCCGACAATGCCGCATGATAAACCTGCCATGGTCAAAAACCTCGATATAAATAAATTCAATTTCAATTGTTGATAATTTATAAAGGTTTATTATATTTTTCTCTAGAAATTATTTCAACATTATAATTAATACAATTTTTCCTTGACAGTCATCCCTATTGCGAGCTATACTAAAGTTAGCAAGATGTATAGATATGTGATACGAAAGAACCGGTTGCAGCGATGTTTCCTGTAATTTAGTGTATTTTATTGTTTTTTAATGGTTTGGAGTCAATTATATGGCCGAAAAAACCGAAAAAGCAACCCCAAAAAAGTTGCGTGACGCAAGAAAGAAAGGCCAATTGGCAAAATCGCAAGACCTTCCTTCTGCGTTTACATTTATTATCTCCATTTGGGTGACAATAGGAATGAGTGCTATTATATATCACTATTTGAGCACTTTTATAGTGGATACGTTCCGTACAATAGGAAAAGAGGATCTGATATCAATCTTAGGAGCGTTATGGTACCAAGGGATATACATAATTTTTGTAGCCAGTATTCCAGTGATGCTAGCCGTCTGCGCTGTGGGAATAATTATTAACTTCTTAGCCGTTGGCCCGGTTTTTGCAGTGGAAGTATTCAAGTTTGATATTAAGAAATTTAACCCGGTCGACAACCTTAAGGCCAAATTTAAATTAAAAACGCTCGTTGAACTGCTGAAATCATGCTTGAAGATCGGAATTGCATCCTATATCATTTATGATGTGATGTACAAGAGTTTGCCTGTATTGATTCAGGCTGTTTCATTACCTGTTTCATCATCGCTTTTGATCTTTCAGAACTTCTTGATGGAAGTGGTAATCAAAGTAGGATTGTTCTTTATCGCAATAGCTGTAGCAGATTTCGTGTATCAGAAGAAAAACTTCGCTAACGAAATGAAAATGGAAAAATTCGAAGTTAAGCAAGAATACAAAAACTCTGAAGGCGACCCGCACATAAAAGGGAAAAGGAAACAAATTGCACAAGAGATCGCTTATTCCGAAGGTCCCGCAGGAGGAGTTAGAAAAGCTGCAGCGGTTGTTACAAACCCGACTCACCTAGCCATAGCGGTGGGATATAGTAAAGAGGTAGATGCCGCCCCTTACATTGTCGCAATGGGAAAAGATATCCTTGCAGAAAGGATTGTTAAAATCGCAAAAGAGTATGATGTACCTGTGATTCGAAATATCAAATTGGCCCATAAGTTGTGGGAAGATGGCGAAATTTATGAATTCGTTCCCGAAGAATCTTATGAAGCCATTGCTGAAATATTGCGTTGGATTTCTGCGCTGAATACAGAAAATGCTTATGATTATGCAGAGCACTCTGAGATGGAGAGATAAATGTTTGAACTTATTAAGAAAGCGTTAGATGGAATCACCCTAAGGCTTGGAGGAGAAAGGTCCTTCGAAAGGATCTCTCGTTCCAGTGATATTGTCTTAGCTTTGCTCATTTTTGCTATATTAGGAATGATTATTCTTCCTGTTACCCCGCACATCATCGACTACTTAATCGCCATCAACTTAACTGTTTCTGTCGCCCTCCTAATGGTAGCCCTCTATATCCCCGGCGCTACACACCTGTCAATCTTCCCCTCGCTATTGCTGATCACTACTTTGTATCGGTTGGGAGTAAACATTGCCTCCACTCGTCAGATTTTGCTCCACGCTAATGCGGGGGAAATCATTTTCCAATTCGGTAACTTCGTCGTTGGGGGTAATTTCGTCGTTGGGGGCGTTATCTTTTTGATCATCACTTTGGTCAACTTTATCGTGATCACAAAGGGTGCCGAAAGGGTCGCCGAGGTCGCAGCCCGCTTCACTTTGGATGCCATGCCGGGTAAGCAAATGAGTATCGATGCCGACATGCGCGCCGGGATTCTTGATTCCAACCAAGCCCGGGAAAAACGCTTAGCGATCCAAAAAGAAAGCCAATTATATGGTGCGATGGACGGTGCGATGAAATTCGTCAAGGGGGATGCTATTGCGGGTATCGTCATCACCCTCATCAATATTATCGGGGGGATCACCATCGGGATGGCGCTCAATGGAATGGATGCCCAAACTTCAGCCCAAACCTATAGCTTATTATCCATTGGTGATGGTCTGGTTACTCAAATTCCTGCCCTGTTAATTTCTATTACTGCCGGTTTGGTCACAACCAGAGTATCCACCGATGTTGCTACTTCCAACTTGGGTAGTGAAATTTCCGGCCAGATGCTGAAACAGCCGAAAGCCTTAATGATTTCTGCTGGCTTTTTAATGCTGATGGCCGCTCTGCCAGGATTTCCGGCAGCTCCATTCTTAATATTAGCCGCAGCAATAGGACTCATTGGATATGCCCTGTGGTCTACAGAACAGATAGAAGGTCCAGGAACGGGTACAATTGTAGCCGGACAAACCGGGCATAGCGGCGCTGGCCCCGGAATCGCAGCCGGCGGCGGGACTATTTCCTCTGCAGCCGATGGGCCGACAATGGAAACGTCCGTCAAGGGCCATAAAGTCATCAGCGGCGGTGGTATTGATAGCTATGCCTTAACCCTGCCTGTGGTTCTCGAAGTGGGTAAAGGGCTTACCGCTGAAATTCAAAAAGCACAAAAGGGCCAAAGTTTTGTGGATCAAATGATCCCGCGGATGCGCCAGGCGCTTTATGCCGATTTGGGTGTGCGTTTCCCCGGAGTCCACGTACGTACAGACTCCCCGATCTTAGATAAGGATGAATATTCTATCCACTTGAATGAAGTTCCTATAGTGCGTGGAAAGATCCTTGATGCACATGTCCTGACCAACGAAAGCGAAGAAAATTTAAAGCGTTATAACTTGCCTTTTAACACCTACAAAAATTCCTTGGGGATGCCTTCCCTTTGGGTAGATGTTAAACATAAAGAACTTTTAGACAAGGCAGGTATTAAGTCTTGGTCATCGTTGGAAGTAATCATCTTGCACCTCTCCTACTTCTTTAGGCATTATGCCAATGAATTTGTGGGTATCCAGGAAGTGAAATCCATGCTTGAATTCGTTGAAAAATCTTTCCCTGATTTAATCAAAGAGGTTACTCGCTTAATTCCTCTGCAGAAAATGACCGATATTTTCAAACGGCTGATTCAAGAACAGGTATCCATCAAAGATTTACGTACAATATTGGAAGCTCTGAGCGAATGGGCGCAAACAGAAAAAGATACAGTCCTTCTTACGGAATATGTCCGTTCCTCATTAAAACGCTATATAAGCTATAAATATTCGCAAGGTCAGTCTGTACTTTCTGTGTACATCCTCGACCCGGAAATTGAAGATATGGTCCGTGGGGCCATCAAACAAACTTCTGCGGGTTCTTATCTCGCTCTTGACCCCGACTCCGTCCAATTAATCCTACAGGGCGTCCGCAATACCGTAGCCCCTCCGCCTCCAGGTGGACAATCTCCGGTCTTGCTTACCGCCATCGACGTTCGCCGCTTCGTCCGCAAACTGATCGAAATGGAATTTACCGACATTTCCGTCGTTTCATACCAAGAGATCGTGCCCGAGATCCGTATACAGCCATTAGGAAGAGTACAAATTTCCTAAGATTAGCTAAGTCGGCCGACATGTCATCCAAAGGAGGATAATATGTCTATTGGAGATATTTTCAAAGGCTTTGGCAAACAAAACATCACTCTAGATGCGATGAAGGCTGTTGCCAAAGAAGAAATCCAAGAAATCGTCGCAGAACAAAACGAAAGCAAAGCGGCCTTCATTAATCAACAAGAAGAGGCCATCAATCCCTTCGCTGCCAAATTTGCCACAAAGGAAAAACCGATTAAGGCAAGTAAATCTCGCCTCCAAAAAATGATGGAGGCCGGCGGAAAAATGGAGAAATTATTGCCGGTCGAACAAATCAAAGAGTTTGCTGGCCAATTCCAAAGACGCAATCCCGAGCTCCGCTCCAACGTCCTTGTCCTCCTCCGCGAATACATCAAACCCGGCGATAGCGCAGAGGATATCCTCCGAAAACTGTTTGAATTTTATCCTGACCTTTCCCTTGCTGATGAAGCCCTGGAGTTCTTGCTGGAAACGACTGAGGGCGAGATGAAGGAAGCTGTCCAACAGGCTAAAGATCAACTCAACAAAAACAGCCAAAGGGAAATTACCGCCGGCCGCAATATCTCCAATCAAGCCCGAGAGGCTTCAGAAAAGGGATTGGGCACTCCGACAAGCTTACGCGACCTTTATCGCGATATTACAGGCAACCCACGCGATTCCACAACGCTATTCGAGGAGTTATCACAAAAGTACGCCTTCAAGGAATTGAAAAAAGTGGTCGACTTCCTGCTTCACTCTATGGGAGCCGATATGAAATCCAGAGGGCCTTCGATATCGAGGGCTTTCTTGCAGAGGCTGTTTACAGAGACTCGATCCTTGCAGGCAATTCTTGGCGTATACCGCTTCTTCAAAGGTCGTATGCGGCTGATGGAGTCCATGTTTAGCCATGAGGAAATGGAAATGCCATCGGATCTATCATTTGAGAAGATGGCTAAGCAATTCATGGGACTCTGTGCAGAGCGATATCCTTCCGCGGGTAAAGTCAAGGAGAGGGCTGTCAAGCTTGGAATTGATAGATGGTTAATCGCTAAAATCATCGCCTTGACTCAATTTAGAGATGCCATAAGAGAAGTCGCCGCAAGCCAGGTCTATAAATCTTTGCAGCATCGCGATGAATTGTATATGGCCATTTTGGAAGCCTTAGAAGATCTCGAAGATGAATTGGAAGAATTAGAAGAACAATTAGGAAGAGAACAAGGAGAAGGCGGAGGAGGGCAAGAAGACGAAGAAGATGAGGATGAGCAAGGTAAGAAAAAGAAGAAAAAGTAAGATCGAATTCAGAATTCAGGAGGATTAAATATGGTTACAACTCAACTTGGAGCTATATTGCAAGAACTGGGCAAGTCGACCCTTATTCCGATTAAAGATCTACGTCCGGATCGCAATAATTCCTGCCTTGTTCGCCTAAAAGGAGGATTCGAAATTCAATTGGAATTAGATCGAACGGGGCAAAGCTTAGTGATTGGTTGTGATCTGGGCTCTATTCCACCGGGTAAATATCGAGAGAATCTATTCCGCGAAGCTTTAAAATCCAACGGTCTGCCGCATCCTAGGTTTGGCACCTTTGCCTATAGTAAGCAAACTGATCATTTAGTTTTATTTGATACATTGAATGCAAAGGATCTGTCAGGAGAAAATGTAGCGGAATATCTAGTTCATTTCGTAGATAAGTTGATTATATGGCGCAACGCCATAGATGGCAGCAATATTCCCACGATTTCATCAATCAGGACCTCCAAATTGGGCGGCATTTTCGGGTTGACCCCTTAGGAACGCGTAAATAGCAACGTATGGGAATTCAGAATTCAGAATACAGAATTCAGAAGCTTCCGTCCCTTCTTCTGAATTCTGTATTCTGTATTCTGAATTCTATTCTTAAAAAGCTCCACCTGCTAGATTGAAATTATGGAAACAAACCAAATCGATTCACTTATATCCCTCATCCAATCCTCACCCGCTGCCAAGAATTGGGAAAAAATCGGCATTAAACAACACCATGGAATCAACATCCCACTATTCTCCCTACACTCTAAAAAAAGCGCCGGCATCGGCGAATATACCGATCTGATCCCCATGATTGACTGGTGCAAATCTCTTGGGCTCGACGTTTTACAGCTTCTTCCCTTAAATGATACAGGCTTGGAGACAAGCCCCTATAGCGCTCTGTCAGCTTTTGCCCTCAACCCACTCCATATTGGATTGGCCTCACTCCCCTATCTTGAGGAAAATACTTTAGTTAGCACCATGCTTAAAGATATTCAACAAATGACTGCTAGCCAACGTATCGACTATCCTCAATTGCACTCCAAACGCTCTGGTCTGCTACATCAATATTTTACAGAGTTCTCTGAAGAGATCATGCGAGAAAATGAGTATCAAACTTTTGTCAAAAACAACCCCTGGCTTCAAGGATATGCACTATTCAAATCCTTGAAAATGTATAGCAAATGGAAAAGCTGGGAATTGTGGCCTGATGATCTGAGAAATCCCACGCCGGAAACCGTCGCAAAGCACTCCCAAAAGTATGAAATCGATATGGCTTACCATATTTTCCTTCAATATTTATGCTTCAAACAAATGCAAGAAGCCAAAAAACATGCTGAAAGCCAAGGAATATTTCTAAAAGGCGATATCCCCATACTGATCAATCGTGAAAGTGCTGATGTTTGGCTACACCGCCAGATGTTCTATATGGATTTGGAAGCCGGAGCTCCGCCCGATCAATATTCCAAAGAAGGGCAAAAGTGGGGCTTCCCGATCTATAATTGGGATGCCATTGCCCAAAGTGATTATGAATGGTGGAAGCAACGTCTTGCCTATGCCACACATTTTTATCATATCTACCGAATCGACCATATCGTTGGATTTTATCGAATTTGGGGAATCCCTTTAGGCAAAAAGGCCATGGATGGCCATTTTGTCCCCGAAAATCCTACCGTTTGGATCAATCGAGGCGATACAATCATGCGCATAATGCTGGGAGCTTCCACCATGCTTCCTATCGGTGAAGACTTAGGCACCGTCCCCCCTGAAGTCCGTAAAGATATGAAAGAATTGGGCATCTGCGGAACAAAAGTTATGCGTTGGGAACGTGACTGGAATGGCAATGGACATTTCCTCCTTCCGGATGAATACACTCCCCTCAGTATGACAACAGTCTCTACGCATGACTCTGAAACTGTTTCTCAGTGGTGGACGAATTATCCGGCAGAGGTCAAAGAGTACTGCACGGAAAAAGGATGGAGTTATACGGCAGTTTTGGATCCCGAGTACCATTTTGCTATCCTCTATGATAGTCATCACACATCTAGCTTATTCCATATCAATCTTCTGCAAGAGTATTTAGCACTATTCCCCCAGATGGTGTGGCCGAACCCAGAAGATGAAAGAATTAATACTCCGGGCGTCATTTCCGATCGCAACTGGAGCTATCGTTTCCGTCCTTCCATAGAAGAAATTGTAGGAAGCGAACCCTTGGGAGCCCTAATCCAAGATCTTAAGAGTTAGAATTTACGGAAATATGAGTGGTAATCAAAATTGTTTAGGCTAATTCAATAAATCCTGTATATATAAAACTAAACAAAGGAATAAATATGGCCACAAATGTTTCAGAATTTGTTATTAAAGTTGAAGACCGTCCTGGATCATTAGCTCTCCTTACTGAAGTGATAGGGAAAGCAGGCGTGAATATAAATGCTATTGCAGGCCTGAAATCTGAAGGTAAAGGCATCATTCAACTGACAGTGGATAGAAACAAAGAGACTGTCCAAGCCCTGCAATCTGCTAACTTCAAATATGAGACAAGAGAATTGTTTGAGGTAAAGCTGCAAGATAAACCAGGGCAGCTAGCCAAGCTAACACGATCACTTGCGGACGCTGGTATAAACGTTACATGCTTATATATAACAATAAAACAAACAATTGTGTTTGGAGTAGATAATAATGCCCAGGCAGCAAAAATTTTGCAGAAACTGGGATTATAGCCAGTAGGCAAAAACACCTTTATTTTGTAATAGGTCAGTGTATGAAAAAAAATGAAGGTGTAACATGAGCATTACTGAAGGCATAGTTTCGGCTAATTCATTTTTATATGCTGTACCCATTCCTCACAAGCAGGCCTTAATCACTCAGGATTCAAATACCCTACTATTCAAAATTTTGAGCCTATGCAAGCGAATATTCAAGTTTCTGTTTCTTGAAAATATTTTGCTAAAGGGCGTCCAAAATTTCGGTCATTATGTTTCTAAACGCAATGTCAACGATTCTCTTTTTCAAATAAATAAAGCCAAAGTCAGCCATTGTGAAAAGCTTCTTGATGAACTCGTTAACACGGAAACTTCATTCCTTGAGGGTATATCCAATGCAGAACATATGCTGATTTTTATATTTTTGGAGCTCGAAAACCAAACGGGCTGGGTCAATTTAAAAGAGATTCGAAATCATTTTTTTTATTCCAGAGTAGCGGCACAAGAGTTTTTGAGAAAGATTACGGCCGCCAAAGCAATAAATTGCTTAGGAGAAAGGATTTTGGCAATTTTAAAAGTTTATCATTCTGAT
>Ga0206822_1179_pt1 | contig 11938 bp, 8 predicted proteins | sample Alteio_BWOrgCont_83_FD_152913 | JGI IMG/M metagenome (GOLD analysis project Ga0206822, IMG submission 152913) | Enriched cells from forest soil in Barre Woods Harvard Forest LTER site, Petersham, Massachusetts, United States -... | ecosystem: Environmental > Terrestrial > Soil > Temperate forest > O... | reverse complement strand
GCCCCGAAAACGCCAACGGACAAAAAGGCCGCGCCGGCATGGAAAACAACGGCGCCAAAGGACATTCCAACGATCCCATAGAACCCGGCGCGACAAAAGTCCTGCTGGGCGTACCGGGAACGGGCATGATCAACCGCATCTGGATCACCGTCAACGATCGCTCCCCGGCCATGCTCCGCTCCCTGCGGCTGGATATGTTCTGGGACAACGAAACCAAACCCGCGGTATCGGTGCCGCTTGGCGACTTCTTCGGCGTTGGGTTGGGTCGCACGGCGAAATTCGCTAACGCCCTTTTCTCCGACGCCGAAGGCCGATCCTTCGTCTCTTATATCCAGATGCCGTTTAAAAAAGGCGCCCGTATCACTCTCACAAACGAATCGGGTAAACGCCTCGAAGCCATTTTCTTCGACGTCGACTATCAGATCCTCAAACGGTGGAGTGATGACTATCTCTATTTCCATGCCTATTGGAGCCGCGATACCGCTACCACCCTCGGCAAAGACTTCGAAATGCTACCCAGGATAGCCGGCAAAGGCCGGTTTCTCGGCGTCAACGTCGGCGTCAATGCAAACCCCCTCTACAAAACCTCCTGGTGGGGCGAAGGAGAGGTCAGGATATACCTCGACGGTGACAAAGAACTACCCACACTTTCGGGAACGGGTACGGAAGATTACATCGGAACGGCCTGGGGCCAGGGTCTGTTCTTCAACAACTACGCCGGATGCCTCGTGGCCGATCCCCCCAACCGGGAATGGGCCTTCTACCGCTTCCATATTCCCGATCCGGTCTATTTCTCCGCCGACTGTCGCGTAACTATACAACAGATAGGCGGCGATGCCACGGCTACCGTAAAAGCACTGCAACAGGCCAAAGTGCCGCTCGTACCCATCACGACCTATAGCAGCGGAAAGACATACAACTACTATAAAAAAGATAGCCTTGTCAAACTCGACGCTCCCGGCATCCCCTCGGACGGCTGGACCAACTTCTACCGCTCCGACGACGTCTCGGCCACCGCCTATTTCTATCTCGACAGCCCCGCGGACCCGCTGCCCACCCTGCCGGCGCCGCCACTGCGCATAGCCCACCTGGTCACCGTTGAGTCACCTCAATGAAAATGAATTTGTGCCCCCCTTTAAAACATATGTCTTCCCCTTCCAGACAAACGACCCGTTCACAGCTACCGGCAGCCCGATGCGTATCGACCACAAACCATCGGCCGCCTTTTTATAATCCGCGGTGATCATTCCCTCGGGATGCGGCATCTTCGCCGAGACCGAGGTAAGTTGCCCCAGATTCGGCTCCACGCGCACAGTCGTAAACCCGGGCGATGCCGGCTCGATACCGGCTATCGTATTGAGAAAATAGTAAGCAGGGTAGGCGCTCCAGGAATGGCAATCGCTACGCGGGTCTTTTTGTACTTCGGTAAACGTACGCAGATGAAGGTCCAACATGTTCTTCCAATCTCCCAGCTCATCCAGGATCGTCGCGCCCATGCCGGCTTTCTTCAACGCCGCGAATTCGTAGAACTCGAAATAAAGCGCCAACGGCAAAAGCGAAATATCTGTAAGCACCTTATGCAATACCGTCTTTTCCTCCGCAGGCGAAAGACAACCGGTAAGGACAGCCATCACGTTAGCATGCTTCGAAAAGAATTTTTTATCCGGGTTGTCGGAAATCAGTCCGCGTGTCGGATCATAACAAGTACGCATCACCGAATCACGAACCCGCTGCGCAACCACCAGCTGCTCATCGATCTCATACCCCTTACCAAAATGCCGAAAAAGCGGTGCCAGCTGCTCAACGGTATACACATAGAATAAACTATAGGGCGTCAGGCTCTTACTCTTCGATGCGTGGAGGATCTTATCCCGCGGATAATAAGAATCCAGGAAGTCGAGCGCGGGTAGATCGCCCAACATCCCTTCGGCATTGATATGATCCGCATACCACTGCAAGACATTAAGCATGGCCGGAACAAAAGACCGGACAAAGGTTTCATCATGCCGGAGCATCCAGTAGTCTTTGATCATGAGCATCCAGCATAAGGCATATAAAGGCGTGTATTGCGGCAAGGCACTCGGATAACGGCTCATCGTAAGCCCTTCCGGACTCCTGCTCCAGTCGAATTGACGGATAGCGTTCCGCGTTAGCCTGTCGTCCCTGAAATGATAATAGGCATACAAGGCCTGCACACGCGTATCCCCGATATATTGCATCTGTTCGAAATACGGGTCGATATACGTCTCCTGCGATGCCCGGCGGATGGTACGTAAACAGACGTCGAAGATCTGTTGATGCAAACTATCGTTGGTCGTGAACGCCGCCTCGTTGCTAAAAGGATATTGGACAAGATCGTAAGAAATGTCGTCTAACCGAAGCGGTTCATCGCCCGTAACAACCTCGATCCGCACATAACGGAACACCCGCATCCAAAGTGGGACACAGACCCGCCCTTCCCCGCCGTCGGCCACGAACACATCATAAACGCCTACGAATTTCTTCCCATCCACCACGTTGCGGTCCGTCTTATGCCACTTGTAGGGATTGTCCTTTTCGATATCCAGCAAGGTCTCCGCATAGCCTATCCTCACTGTCGCACCCTTTCCGCCGCTAAACGCAAACCGTGGATAGGCCGTGGTTTCATACTGCGCGTCGAGCAACATAGAAGCATGACTATGAGCCGGGACCGTCACCACCGCCGGCTTGCCCGGAAACCCCTTCGGCGGTATCCACCAGAGACCCTGTTTCATCGCCTTCAAAACGGTCGAATCGGTCTTTACTACTCCTGTATCCATCACCGCAAAAGCCCCCGAATCAAGCAATTCCGGCGGCGCAAAGATCTTGCTCTCCCGCACCGCCACAAACCGCTGTGTCGTCCGCTCCAGATAATCGACCGGCCGGGGATAAAGGGTCCACATCGTCCCATTCTCCGGACCCTCCGGCGTGCCGTTGCCTAACACGCGCGCGAAATCCCAGTGAGCATCGGAAAAAGCCAACCTCTCCCAGCCCCAGGGATAAGCCGAAGCCTGCAGACTATCCAGCGCCCCGGCGACATAATACTGCCAGTAAAGTCGCGGGTCCGAAGGTTTGAACACCACGGGGCTATACGCCTCGTCTTTCATCACCTTCCATCGCTCGTCGGTATTGATCATCCAATCGCCCACCGCACTGTCCCCACCCCCGCCGGAACCACCCGCGCCACCGGCAGACCCACGCTGGCCACCGGCCGCACCCGAATCACACTGCAAAATAAAAGCGGTCCGAAAAGAATGCTGGGCCAACCCATTCCACTCCCCCTGATTCCACACAAGCGCCGCAACAAGGTTATCGCCGGGTTGCAGATAAGGAGCCAGATCATAGCTGTCGAAATTCCAATGCGCCAGATCGCTGCGCGCCGGCCCAAGACCCACCAGCGTCCCATTGACAAACAGCTTGTAACGGGCATCGGCGGAGACATGCACGACAAAAGTCGCCGGTACCGCGGCAAGCCGGAAAGATCGGCGAAAATGATAGACTTCATACGCCTTCAGCCGGGCCGCAGGACTCGCGATCCATTGCGCCTCCCATTTCCGGGACAAAAGACGCGGCGCGATCGGCTGACCCAAAGCGACCGGCTCACGCGGCGCAATCGGCTGACCAGAAGCGGTCGTTTGACCCACGGCAATCCGGACCAGCAACAGTAAACTAATGACAAGCATATGCGTTCTCATGTCAAAGGATTCCTCCAAATCTACCAAATCCGGCCCTCTTCGCTGTACTGTACCATGGGGTTAAAAGAAATCCTCTTTTTCCATAGTAAAAAACCCCTGCCAGCTCTTCTTTAATACATGGAACCTGTCTTACGGCTCGACACAGACCCTAAAACGCCCAAATACCTCCAGGTGGTGAATTCGATCAACGAGGCCATCCGCCGGGGAGAGCTGCGCCGGGGCGATCAGGTCTTTTCCATCAACGAGCTCAGCGACGAATTCTTTCTGGGACGGGATACGGTGCAGAAAGCCTATAATATCCTCCGAAAAAAAGGCGTCCTCACAGCCGTTCCCGGAAAAGGCTTTTATATCAACAGGACGGACGTCGCCAACCCTTACCGCATCCTGCTGCTCTTCAATAAGCTCAGCCACTACAAGAAACAGGTCTACGACGCCTTCGTGGCGACGATGGGCGACAAGGCCTCAGTGGACCTCAAGATCCATCATTCCAACGCCAAACTCTTCAAAGACCTCCTCCTCGACCACCTCAGGGACTACGATTATTTTGTCATCATGCCCCATTTCTACGATCACCAGGAGGAGATAAGATCGATCATTAAATGTATTCCCGCAGAGAAGCTGGTCATCCTGGACAAAGACCTGTCTTTTCCACATACGCCCTACACCGCCGTATTTCAGGATTTTGCCCGCGACATCTATGTGGCATTAGAAGAAGCGATGGACCTGCTGAGAAAATATCAAAAACTCATCCTGGTACAACCCCGGGTCATCGCCTATCCACCGGAGATCACCACCGGCTTCCGACTTTTCTGCACACATAACCACATCCCCTGGGATATCATCCCCGAGATCGCCGTGGCGCCGCCCCCCGGCACGCCAACTTCCACCGGCGCCGGTACATCCATCCGCCCCGGAGAAGCCTACATCGTCATCGAAGAGACCGATCTCGTCAACCTCATCAAGCTATGCGCATCGGAAAAGCGGAAGGTCGGCGCCGACATCGGCATACTTTCATACAACGAAACACCACTCAAAGAGATCCTGCTCGACGGCATCACGGTCCTTTCCACAGATCATTCAAAAATGGGCGAGATGGTCGCGACGCTGATCCTCGAAAACAGACGCGAAAAGCTCAAAAACCCATTCCGCCTGATCAAAAGAGCCTCCTTGTGAACCCCAGTCACGCCCGTCGCATCGCCCTCCTGATCGCCGCATCGAACTATATCTCGATCAACACTAAAACATTCGATATGAAGCTTGCTCTATCGGTAATGATCCTCGCCTTCATTTACCCCACAACCATCGACGCCCAGGTGACGATCTATCCTTCGCCCGCCGGACTGGCTCCTTCACCTGACTACCAGGTAACGATAAACGGCAGGGAAGCCTTCGTCTATGCCTCTCCCGTTCCAGCCGCCTACTGCAGCTTCGAGCTGGACACCCCCGTGATTGTCACCATCAAGGCTAACCGCGATGTCAAATGGGTCGATGTCCGCCCGTTGTCCGCCGGAATAAAGGCCTCCTTCCGGGATAGCACCATCACCATCCAGCTCGTAAAACCGGTGGAGTTAAGCATCGAGCTCAACGGCAGCCGGCACATGCCACTCTTTCTTTTTGCCAACGCACCCGAACACAACAGACCTCTGAAAGACGATAAGAACACCCGCTGGTTCGCAGCAGGTAAAGTCTATCATCCCGGCATCATCGACCTGAAAAGCAATCAAACCCTCTATATCGAAGCCGGCGCCGTCGTAGTAGGCGTGGTCAAGGCCGATCATGCCAAACATATCCGCATTTGCGGTCGCGGTATCCTGGACGGGAGCCAGAACAACAATTTCCCTGTGGGCGATGGCGCTGCCTACCATCGGTTCCTGGAGTTTCGGGATTGCGAAGACGTCCGCGTCGAAGACCTTACCCTTCATAACAGTACCTCCTGGCAGGTGGTCCCTATCCATTGCGATCAGGTCCATATCGAGGGGCTCAAGATCATCAGCAATTACAATAGCGACGACGGCATGGATATCGTCCGGAGCCGCAACGTTACGATCAGCGGTTGCTTTATCCGTACCAAGGACGATTGTATCGCCATCAAAAGTCTCTTCGACTACCCGCCTTCCGAAGGAGTAGACCATGTACAAGTTGAAAAAAGTGTCTTTTGGAACGGCGTCTGGGGCAATGGCCTGGAGATCGGCTTCGAGCTCAATTCTGCGGAAGTACGCGACGTCGTCTTCCGCGACAATGACATCATTCACATTGAGGACGGGGCCGCGATCAGCATTCACAATGCAGGCCGGGCCACAGTGCATCATATCCTGTATGATAATATTCGTATCGAAGACGCCAATCAGAAATTATTTGACCTCGCAATCTTCCGCTCGCGATATTCGGAGGACTCGAGCAAGGATGCAAAAGAAAATAAGGCGCTTTACCTCAATGGCGCCTGGGATGGCGTACTCGCCGTGCCCCAGGCAGAAAAAGCGGCACATGCGGCATTCCGGGGTAGGATAGAGGATGTCGTATTCCGGGATATCCACATAGTGGACGGGCTCTTTCCTTATTCCGTATTCTACGGGTATGACAGCACCCATGCAGTGAAAGATGTCACCATCCAAGATCTGGTCGTACATGGACACACCATCAGCAACCTTGAAGACGCCCACCTGCGGATGGAAAACGCGAGAAACATCGGCTTGCTCATAACCGTCACCGTGCACGGCGCCAAGCATACAACCATCGTCTCGGCGGACCATGCCCCCGGCACAAACACTCCCGGGAACCAGCAGAACCAGGCCGCCGCCGCGAGCACCGCGATCGACCCGGCGGCCGAATTCCCCCAAACCAGCAGCCCGCAACCCGACGATGAAGGATTCGTCCCCATCTTCGACGGCAAAACCCTGAATGGTTGGATCGGCGATTCTACTTACTGGCGGGTCGAAGACGGCTGCCTCGTAGGTGTCGTTACCCCCAAGACCCTGCTCAAACGAAATTCTTTTATCATCTGGCAGGGCCAAATGCCCGAGAACTTCGAGATCAAAGTGGAATTCAAAGTATCAGACCACGGGAATAGCGGCATCAACTACCGCAGCGAGCTCATCGAAGGTCAGCCCTGGGCGATGCGGGGCTACCAGGCCGATCTCAATGGAACCAGAGAATATACCGGCAGCAACTATGAAGAACGACGGCGGACAACCCTCGCCTCACGCGGCCAAAAGGTCTACACCATCTCCATGCCCTCCGGCGATTCTCTACAGACGCACATCGAGAATAACTTCTGGATGCTGAAATTCGGTACCGAATCGCTAGGCGATCCCGACCAACTCACCGCCGTCATCAGAGTCGACGACTGGAATGAATATCATATTATAGTCAAAGGCAACCGGATGCAACACTATGTCAATGGCATCCTTATGAGCGAAGTAACAGACAACGACGACATCAATAGAAGACTCACGGGCCTCCTCGGTGTACAAGTGCACGTCGGGCCACCCATGCGGATTGCCTATCGAAACTTCCGCCTCAAAAGCCTGGATTGAACCCAACCGGTGTACGCCTCAACCAGTTCGCCCGGCCACCCGCCAAGGGCCACCCGCCAAGGGCCACCCGCAACTGTGCCGCTCACAATCGTATCGCCCTAACCAGCCTTCCCGGCCACCCGCCTTTATGCCGCGACACTCCCTTGCGGAACGCGTCGTCCCGGGGCGGACTTACCAGATAACGCCAGCAAAAGCGCTATTCCGACCCAGGGGACAATTATAAAAACCCGCCGAAGCTCCAACCCGCCTTCACCCACGGGATCATGCCACGCACGGGGGAGATGAAGGAAAAGAAACCAAATAAAGAACATAAGCGCCAGTAGACCACCCACCCATTTCAATTGTATCTTGAAGGTGATCGCGATTCCCGCGGCAATCAACGCGGTGCCTGTGAGATACGTCAGGAAATTCGCCGCCGGCATCCATCCCGGCACCATCGCGGCCACAAACGAAGTGTAGAAGAAATGGTCGAGGCCATAAAGGACCAACATCACAGAAAAAAAGAACCCGCCCCAGGGGATGAGCTTTTCCACCCACCGGAGCGCCGGCGGTGCACCACCCACACCAGGGCCACCCGCTCCGGCCGAACCAAAGCCCGCCACACCAGGGCCACCCCCGGAAAACCGCGCCTCGCTGATATACGATCCCGCCACGATCAACGAAGCGCCGGCAAAAGAGGAGGCCTCGTTCACAGGCGCCCATTCAAAAAGCACATGCGCTTTGTCAGTAAAAAAAAGCAAATGCGGAAGCTGAACGAGAAATAGGATGAACAGAAAAACGCCCGCCGAAACCAGCGAAACGATATATCCCCTTATGTTGAACAACAAAGCCACGCCCGAAAGAGCAAATAACACATTCCATGTATAAATAAGAAGGTGATAGCCCGCGCCTTTTGAAAAGACGTTAGAAAAGAAATCGGAATCGCCATAGATCAGTTGCTGAATGGCCACGGCGATAATGCCCAGGCTATAGGCAGTGCGGCTCCAGCGGATGACAGTACTCATGATACAGGTCTTGGTTACCCTAAATATAAACAAAGGGCCCCGTTATCCGGAGCCCTTTATATAATAATTGCCTGATATTTTACGAATGAATGGCATTTTTAATGGCCGCGATAGCCTTGTCGATGTGGTCATAGGCACGGGCCTGCAGACCCGACGCAAATCGGTTGTCTTCATCCCCGGCGATATCCTGACGCGCCTTGTTCATGAAATCAACCGCCTCATGAAGCCGGCCATCATGGTCGTTGCGTTCGTCTACAGGGGGATGGTCTTCGAGATTCTTCCCGTCGTCAATGGAAGCCTTCTTGATCTCGTTGATGGCGGCATCGATCTGCCCGACGGCATTCACCTCATCTACCGTCTGTTGCCAGTTACCGGGACGATGCTCGATCATCCAACGGGCGGCACGGAGATCAGACAAAGAATGAAGATAAGCAGGATGAAGCCCCTTCTCGGCGTTACGAACAAAGGCGATAGCCCTGTCGATATGATCGTAGGCGCGGGCCTGCAGACCCTGGGCAAACTGATTGTCTTCGTCATGGCCTACGTCTTGCCGGGCTTTATTCAGATCATCGAAAGCCTCTTCCAGCCTACCACCATGATCACCGCGTTCATCGACGGGCGGATGATCCTGGAGATTCTTGCCATCATCGATGGACGCCTTCTTGATCTCGCCGATCGCGGCATCGATCTGTCCGACGGCATTCACCTCGTCAACGGTTTGTTGCCAGTTGCCGGGACGATGCTCGAGCATCCAGTGGGAAGCCCGCAGATCGGAAAGCGCATGAAGATAATAAGGATGTTGTTGGGCCCGAACGGGAGTTACTGTAGTAGATAAAAATAAGGCTCCTGCAGCAAAAGTTACTTTTGCGATTAATGGACTTTGCATTGTAGTGATTTTAAGTTAAACCGATAAACGGTTGACTACTATCTACTAAAATGTGTGCCTTTAATTCTATTTTAATCTGTATTAACCGAAACTTAACCACCTCTCCGCGACGTCGCCGCCAACTTCACACCGACCATACCGCCAACCTCAGACCGCTTCAGCCGCCAGCCTAAGACCGCCTTTGCCGCCAACCTTACGCCCTTCCTTCTGCCAATTCCCGGGTCGCCTCCCATCCGATAATCGCATTCTTCCGCGTACTCCCCCAATGATATTCCCCGATCTGTCCGTCGCTGCGGATCACCCGATGGCAAGGGATGAGAAAGGCCACAGGATTCTGCCCCACCGCCGTACCCACGGCCCGAACGGCGCCGGGATTGTTGACCTGTCTGGCCAGCTCGCTATAGGTGGTAAGATCACCCATGGGCACTTTTAAAAGGGTCTCCCATACTTTGATCTGGAAAGGCGTACCCTTGAGATGAAGCTTGAGGTCCGCCGGCTGACTCCAGTCGCGCGAGAAAATAGACAAGGCCTGTGTCTGCTGCGCATCGCCGGCATGTTCATAATGGGCATTAGGAAATTCTAATCTCAACGTCCGCAACGCCTCGGCCCGTCCTTCATCGGCAAACGCCAGATAACAGAGACCCTTATCCGTACTCGCTATCAGCAATAAGCCAAACGGGCTTTCGGAATAATTATACCGTATCCGTAATTCCTCACCGCCATTTTTATATTCTCCCGGTGTCATCCCCTCGATCTTGATAAAAAGATCGTGTAATCGCCCCGTCCCCGATAATCCCGCCTCAAAGGCGGCGTCGAACAAAGTTGCCCCCGACTCGCGCTTCAACATCGACTTGGCATGTTCCAGCGTGAGATACTGCAGAAATTGTTTGGGGGTGACACCCGCCCATTCCTTGAACATCCGCTGAAAATGGAACGGGCTCAAATGAATGTGCTCGGCAACTTCTTCCAGCGAAGGCTGTTCCCGGAAATTCGATTTATAGAATTCGATAGCATTGGCTATCCGGTCGTAGTTGATCTTTTCCTGTGTTTCCATAATTGCTCTTTTTCTACCTCAAAATTACCCCAATCGTCGCCCCCGGGAAACCCGGTTCTTGCTGTCTTCCCTGAGCCCAAAACGCGCCACCCGCCACACGTGCCAAAAGCGCCCCGGCACCGCCCGCATCCCCGGCCCAAAAGCGCCCCGGCACCGACCGCATCCCAAAACGCGCCACCCCGCCCGCAACTCCCAACCTCCCGACCCCACCCGCAATCACAATTATCGTCAATTTCAGCCAGCTGCGGGCAGCCATTGCAATTTTCAATAATGTTTCGTACCTTCTGGATATGATTGCCATGCCAAAACTAATCCCCGCCTCCGTTTGGAGCGCCCTCTCCCTTTCCATTGCACGAGGAGACACCGCCCAGGTAGAACGCCTGGTGGAACAACATAATTTAGATGTAAATGCCTTCGTCGACAGCGGCGCCTGGATGCCCTTGCTCATGGAGGCATTGCTGTCTTACGGCTTCGAAACAGAAGACCATCGATTGCCGCTCCTGAAATATTTGCTTGAAAAAGGCGCCGACCCAAATATTCGCTGTCTTCGCGGGTATAACTGTCTGCACATCGCCGTACAACAGGAGAGATATCGCAAAGCCCTGGACCTCTTCCTCGACTACCGCGCGGACGTCAACATCGGCGACGAAGACGGCTCCAACGTAGTCTACTGGGCCATCCAGGGCTGGCTGCTGCGCAAAAACAATAGCGAAGAAACCACTGGCGATGCACCCGCCCCCGAAAAACCCGGCGAACGAGAAGACCGCGCCTCCCACCTCCATATTCTCAAAAAGATCCTCTCCCTCGGCGCTAATCTCGACCAGGAAAACCGCTATGGGATGTGCGCCCGCAAATGGCTGGAAGGTGCCGCCGCCGACGTACGCGAAACCGTCGCCCGTTGGGAACAGACTAAACCCACCATCCACCCCGCCACAACCACACAACCTGTCTTCCCCGTCAATCTTCGCTATCCGGAGATCGCCCTCAAGATATGGACCGAACTCGTTCCCAAAACCGGGACCGCCAACACCGTACATGGAGAATTGCTACAAGCCGTGGAAGGACTACGCGACGCAGCGCGAAACAACGCCAGAAACCGGCGCCAGCAAAAAAGGACCGTTCGATTTATCCGCGATACCCTCATTGACTCGAATGTCTTCGACCCCACGGAGATCGAACGCATCCGCTCCGGTACACACAAACTGATAAAGACCTCACGGCCATATACCAGCGACGATGTCTACGACCAACTCGTCGACCAGGTCTGTGTCTTTTATAAGCAAAAACCACCACGCACTACTTTGCAGCTAAGCTAGACGCGAAGACAAGATACAACGGCTAAGGCACAGACAGGTAGATAAAGGTCACCCAGATCAGGACCTCGACAATGCCGATGATGAATAATAGATACCTCATGATCAGGACTGCTGAATTTTCGCATCCGCCATCTGCACCAGTCCGGTTTTCTGCCCCTTTTGAGGCGAACGTTTGTGATCGGTGAGCCAGATGCCCATAAAAAATGCCAGCGCCCCACATACCCCGGCTCCAAGCAGCACCGGTAAATGGATAGATACCTTCGGCCCGTTGATATAGATCAAAGCCCAGATGAGGCCGGCGATACCCAAAGTCGATAGTAGAATTCCCCAGATCTTCCCTTCCATAATAAGTCTTTTTTGTAATTAATGATTTCAAAACCAGTACACTAGCAACTGGTACTGATAATCATTTTCAATTTCCGTTCCACCTCG
>Ga0206822_1177_pt1 | contig 11951 bp, 14 predicted proteins | sample Alteio_BWOrgCont_83_FD_152913 | JGI IMG/M metagenome (GOLD analysis project Ga0206822, IMG submission 152913) | Enriched cells from forest soil in Barre Woods Harvard Forest LTER site, Petersham, Massachusetts, United States -... | ecosystem: Environmental > Terrestrial > Soil > Temperate forest >... | reverse complement strand
GTAGGCGATGCCGGTGTTGCCGCTGGTGGCGTCGAGCAGATGACGGCCGTGACCGAGATCGCCGGACTTGAAGGCGGCCTTGACGATGTTGGAGCCGGCGCGGTCTTTGACGCTGCCGCCGGGGTTCATCCACTCAGCCTTGCCGAGGATCTGGATGCCGGGGAGATGCGCGGTTAGCTGGTCGAGGCGGATGAGCGGGGTGTTGCCGATGCGCTCAAGGAGCGTGGTGCCCAGCGATTTTGAAGGTGCGGTAATCATTTGAGCTTCAATCTGACGCGCGTTTGAGGTGTGCGAGCCGATGTGCGACAGTTAAATCTGAGTTTACCTAATCAGGCTTAAGAAAAGACGGTCCATGGCAAAGGCAAAGGCAGTTCCCAGTTTTGACGAAGTGCTGGCCAAGCTGGGCAACGAGAAATTTGATGTGGCTGCGGCGGGCGAAGGTGCAAATCGTGTGGCAGGGGCTTACCGCGTGAGCAAATACGGCGCGGCGGCGGAGATTGCGCCGGGGAAAAAGGGCGATCCGGCGTTGTTGCTGACCAAACCGGGCTGGGTGCTGGGCGGAGAGATTGCGCGGCTGGTGGACCGGGGATATCAGAAATTTGTGCAGACTTCACGGCTGGAGGTCCCGGCGACGGCGGATATGCTGCGCGCTATACATAAGTTTGAAGACGAACTGAATGAGGCTGCGGGCGTGCTGACGCTTTATAACGAGGCGCTGGGGACGACGAGCGATGAGTACTTGTACGACCGGGTGGCGGGGCGGGAGTAAGAGGAACTTCAATGGACTCTGCGCGACGAGTCGCGTTTTTCAAGGCTGCTCGCTATGCGGCAATGTTTCCCTTTGGATTGTTTTGCGTCTATTGGCTCATCTTTTTGGGATACACGCTATTCAACTTCATCGAAGGCGGTTCTCACGCTGTTGTCCTGTGGTACCAGCACGTCAGCACGGAGGGGTGTTTGGATTGCCTCTTCAAGCCATGGAGTCTGCGTAATTTTCTTCTCGAGCAGTTGCTGATGGCAGTTATCACTGTGCTGCTGTGGCTTGTGGTGAGACGAAGGGCAGTCGCCCAGGAAGCTGTCTAGCGTTTCGTGCGTTGCCATTCGCGGTAGGCTTCGCTCTTGCTGAGGCCGCGGGATTTGGCGGCTTGCTTGAGGGCGTCTTTTTCGCTGAGGCCGGATTTGAGGAGAGCGGCGACTTCGACGCCGAGGGTGGCGTGGGTGGATTCGCCGATGGGATGAAGGGCGAGGGTGGGGGTGCCATCGAGGAGAAGGACGATTTCTCCGCGAATGCTGGGGCGGGATTGGAGTGCGGCGAGGACTTCAGCGGCGGTGCCGCGAAGAAATTCTTCATGGAGCTTGGTGAGCTCGCGAGCGAGAGCGACCTTGTGGGCTGAGCCGAAGATGGCGACGACGTCTTCGAGTGTGGCGACGATGCGGTGCGGAGCTTCGTAGAAGATGTGGGTTGTTGCCGCTTCGTTTCCAGGTCTCAGAAGCGAGACCTGGGGCACCCAGATGTACTCGCGGAGTGCTTCGAGCATGGTTCTGCGTGCGCCTTCCTTGGAGGGAAGAAAGCCGTGGAAGGTGAAGCGGTCTGAAGGCAAGCCGCTGGCGACGAGCGCGTTGATGGCGGCGTTGGCGCCGGGGATGGGGTAGACGGCGATGCCGGCGGCTATGGCTTCGCGGGCGAGGATGGCGCCGGGATCGGAGATGCCTGGTGTACCGGCGTCGGAGACGACAGCAATGCGGGCGCCATGTTTGAGAGCGTCGATTAATTCCCTGGCGCGAGCGGATTCGTTGTGGGCGTGGTAGCTGACGGTGGGCGTGGCGATGCCGAAGTGGCTGAGCAGTTTGGCTGTCTGGCGGGTGTCTTCGCAGGCGATGCGGTCGGCTTGCTTGAGTACGCGGAGCGCGCGGAGGGTGATGTCTTCAAGATTGCCGATGGGCGTGGCGACGAGGTAGAGGCCCGGCGCGAGTGGAGCAGAGTCGTCCATCAGAGGCGGCCCTTCGGTTCGGGCTCGGGGCGGGTGAGCTGGACCTGCTGCACGGCGCGGTTGAGGCTTTGCGGAGTGAGGATGCCGAGCATGGCGCCGTCTTCGACGACGGGAATGAACTCGCTGGCACCGATGGAGGCGGCGCGGCGGAGAGCGTCGACGAGTTTTTCCGATGGGCCGGCGGTTTGCAGGTTGCGAGTCATGACGCCCTGCAGGTAGATGTCGCCTTCGGCGAGCAGGCGGTCGGAGAGGGTCTGGCGGGCGATGGAGCCGACGAGGCGGTCGCCGCGGACGACAGGGAAGACATCCTGCAGGGAGTGGGTGGTGCGCTGGAGCGCGTCGCGAAGGGTGTCGGTGGTGGAGAGCAGAGTGTACTCGGTGAGCATGACATCGCGGACGAGGATGGCTTCAGCTTCGGGAGAGGCGACGGTGGCGTGGCTGCTGAGGCGCGCGCCGAGAAGCATAAAGCCGCCCAGAATGACCATCCACATATTGAGGAGCACGAGGCCGGTGAGGACCATAGCGAGAGCGATGCCGGTGCCGAAGGTGAATGCGCTGGAACGGCGGGTTGCTCCGTCGATGGCGTTTGCGGTTGCATGCTGGCCACGTATGCGCAGAAGGCGGCTGGCGGGCATGGCTGAGGACGGAAGAAGGCTGACGGCGCCAAGGACAATCTGCATCCAGACGGTGCTGCGCAGGATGTGTGAGGTGCTTATCCAGGGCAGGGCGAGCAGGGAGACGTGCGGGTCGAGCGCATAGCTCATGCCCATGAGCAGGAGCCCGGCGGTGAAATTGGCGAAGGGGCCGGCAATGCTGATGACACGCGTGTCGAAAGGGGTGTCGCCTTTGGGACCGGGGCGCGGGGAAAAGGCCATGACACCGCCGACGGGGAGCAGAAAAAGGGCGCGCACGCGGAAGCCGGCGTAGGCAGCGGCGATGGCACGAGCGACTTCGCGGACCAGGACGGCGAGACAGAGCGCGGCCCAGAGGCCGATTCCGCGGATGGCGGTGCCGTTGAAGATGATGGAGTAGCAGATGGCGAAGGCGAGAAGGAGAGGGAAGAGAAGATGCACGCGCACGTCGACGCCCAGGTAACGGCCGATGGGAACGGAGGAGCGCAGCATAAAGCTATTGTAGGGTGGGAAGGCAGATGTAAGTTGTACGTTGTAGGTTTCTGGAAACCGAGAACCGGCAAACAGTGACTTACAACGCAGAAGTTACAACGCAGAACCCCTCTATCATGCGCATCATTGCCGGCCAATTCCGCTCTCGCATTCTTCAGGCTCCCAAAGGCACAGCCACGCGGCCAACCAGCGACCGGCTGCGCGAAACGCTGTTCAACGTGCTGGGAACGCGGGTGGAGGGCTCGCGGTTCGTGGATTTGTATGCGGGGTCAGGCGCGGTGGGGATTGAGGCGATCAGCCGGGGAGCGGAGTTTGTGTGGTTTGCGGAAAAAGAGAAGACTGCGGTGACGGCGATCCGAGCGAACCTGGCGGCACTGAAGATTGGCAACGACAACAACTGGCTCGCCCACTACCATGGCACCGCCAACGAAATCTGGCAGCAGACCGAAGGCGCTGTCACCCACTTCGTCGCCGCGCTCGGCACCAGCGGCACCTTCATGGGCACCACCCGCCGCCTGCGCGAGCTCAACCCCAAAATCCGCTGCATCTCCATGCAGCCCGATTCGCCCTTCAACGGCCTCGAAGGCCTCAAGCACATGGCCACCGCCATCGTCCCGCCCATCTACGACCCCACCCTCGCCGACGCCAACATCGACATGGCCACCGAGCGCGCCTACGCCATGGCCAAGTGGCTCGGCCGCAACCAGGGCCTGCTCATCGGAGTCTCCGCCGCCGCCTCCGTCACCGCCGCGCTCCAGGTCGCGGAAGCCGAAGCTGCCGCCGGCCGCGAAGCCGTCATCGTCACCATCCTCTGCGACAGCGCCGACAAATATCTCTCCGAGCGCTTCTGGTCCGACCCCATCGCCGCCGACCTCGAACTCACCGCCAAACTCATCCCCCGCGCGGCCCATTGAAGCAAAGCTCATCCCCGCGCAGGCCACTGAAGATAGCTATGCAGATCCGCATTTGTACGAACACATCGGACGAGCACGAATCGAAGGGGCATGGCTTCAGCCGTGCCGTAAAACATGATGCTAAGAAAATCGGCTTTAGCCGCTGAGGTACGCTTGGACAATCTTCACCCGACGCCAATGCTCAAAATCCCCCAACTTCTCTACGACCAGCTTCGCGCCCACGGCGAAGAGACCTACCCCCACGAATGCTGCGGCATCCTGCTTGGCAAATCCTCCGGCGACAGCATCACCGTCCACCAAATCCTCCGCGCCGGCAACACCCGCACCGACTCCGCCCACAACCGCTACAACATTGCGCCGCAGGAATTAATTCAAGCCCAGCGCGAAGGCCGCAAACTCGGCCTCGACATCGTCGGCTTCTACCACTCCCACCCCGACCACCCCGCACAATGGTCCGTCACCGACTTCGCCGAAGCCCACTGGTTCGGCTGCGCCTACGTCATCACCGCCGTCGACGGCGACAAAATCAACGGCGAAGCCACCATCACCAACAGCTTCCTCCTCACCGGCACCGGCGAAGAAGACAAGGCCTTCGTAAACCAGCCCATCGAAATCACCTAGTCTTTCGTCGCGTTCCTCTGCGTCCTCCGCGTCTCCGCGTTTTCTTTTGCTGTTGCCTTTCTGGTTGCCGATCAGCCTTGGTGAAACCCGCTGTATATTGCGCTGGGAGAATAATGAAATGCGACAAGGCTTTACCCGAAGACCGAAGGCACTCGAACCGGCAGCGGCCCACGCCAAAAACTACATCACGCCCGGCGGTCTCGAGCGCCTGATAGCCGAGCGCCACTTTCTGCTCACCAAAGATCGCCCTGCCGTGGTGGAGGTGGTCGCGTGGGCCGCAAGCAACGGCGACCGCAGTGAAAACGCCGACTACCAATACAGCAAGCGCCGTCTGCGCCAGATCGACGGCCGCATTCGCTTCCTCACCAAACGCATCGAAGCCGCGGAAGTCGTCGACCCCGAAGCTCCGCGTACCGGGCAGCGCGCCACGCGAATCTTCTTTGGAGCCACAGTGCGCTTTGCCAACGCCACGGGAGTGGAGCGCGAGGTCAGCATCGTCGGCACCGACGAAGTCAATCTCGACCGCAACCACATCAGTTGGGCCTCGCCTCTGGGCCGCGCCCTCATGCGCGCGGCAGAGGAGGACGAAGTCGTTCTCCACGCGCCCGGCGGCACGGAAACCCTGACCGTGCTGGAAGTACGCTACGAGCGCATTGCCGTAGAGCAGTTCCGCGAACCCCTCAGCTCTCAAGCCTCAACAAAGGAACTGGATCGCTGACTTAAATAACGGAGAATCCTAAAAATTCCCACTTGACATTTATCCGATTATCCACAACCATAGGGTTGTGAGTAATCTTGATACAACATTCGCGGCTTTGTCTGACCCAACCCGCCGGGCCATGATCGAACGGCTCTCTCGTGGGCCCGCCTCTGTGCATGGATTGACGGAGCCGTTTCCGCTCTCGCAGCAGATGATTTCAAAACATATCGCTTATCTGGTGCGCGCGCGGATTGTCATCAAGACGAAGCGTGGACGAGAGAGTGTATGCACGCTCAGGCCCGAGGCGATCAAAACAGTCAGCGATTGGGCGATTCGCTATCGCAGGTTCTGGGAAGAGAGCTTCGACAAATTGGAAGTCGTTGTAAATCAAATGAAGAAAGAGGAGGCCAGAAATGGCAGAAAACGCAGTTAACGAAATGGAACGGTTGACCATTACAAGAGTTTTCGATGCCCCACGCGAGATTGTTTGGAAGGCGTGGACCGATCCGAAGTACATCATGCAGTGGTGGGGCCCGAAGGGCTTTACCTGCCCCGCCTGCGAGATGGATTTTCGTGTGGGAGGAAAACTTCTCTGCTGCATGCAGGCGCCGGATGGGCAGATCTGCGGCTGGAATGCGGTTGAATTCCACGAGATTGTCCCGCCCGAGAAGATCGTTTCCTCCATGTACTTTTCTGACTCGAAGGGAAACAAAATCGATCCGGCGGAATTAGGAATAGAACATGAGGCCATCGAGGGTGAGTTCGACGTGACTCTCTTTGAAGATCTCGGCAACGGCCGGACGAAGCTCACTCACATTGGAAATGAACCCATGGAGAGCGCGAAAGAGAGCGGTCAGTTCGAGGGCTGGAACCAGACACTCGATAAAATTGCGGCCGTTGTTGCAGAGCTGGCGCAGGCAAAATAAGAAGTCGTAGCTTTGACTGTCGTCATGCGCGAGATACAGCTAAGGGCGGCGGAGGCTCAGTGAGAACGGGCTTCCGCCGCGTTTCCTCCGCGCTCTCTGCGCCCACTGCGTTTTCCTTTGCTGTTGTTTTTGCTTTTCTTGTTGTCATTCCCGCAGGGAATCTGCTTCTGTTTTTGCATCTCGCATCTCATCTCTCGCATCTCGTAGAATAGACACAATGCAGATTCATATCCCAACTCCGCTGCGCGCCTTCACTGAAAAGCAGGAAACTGTCTCGGTCGAAGGCGCCACTGTGGCCGAATCCCTCGCAGCTCTCACCGCGAAATTCCCCGCCATGCAGGCGCACCTGTATTCGCCCGAGGGCAAGCTGCGTTCCTTCGTCAACATCTACCTCAATGACGAGGACGTACGCTATCTCCCCGCCGGCGACGCCACCACCGTCTCCCCCACCGACGAGCTCACCATCATCCCTTCCATCGCCGGCGGTTGTTGCCGTACCGCTGCCTGTTGTTGTCGCTAACCGCGAGAACGACCCCCAAAATCCCTACATCGGAATCGAACCACCACCGCGGAGCATCTGCTCTGATAGGCCGCGCCCTCTGGGTGCCCCATGCATGACAGCTTCATCGTCATGGGTGGGATAGCACGATGCTCACTCACGGCAGGTGAGCGTGCCCTGGATCTCGCTTTTGAGATGTGGGAGTAGCGCCGCTACACTATAAGGACCGCCATGCCCACTACCCTCGAACCCGAAACCGCCCTCCCCAAGCTCTCCAACGAAGAGATCGCCCGCTACTCGCGCCACCTCATCCTCCCCGAGGTCGGCATCGAAGGCCAGCAGAAACTCAAAGCCGCGCGCGTCCTTTGCGTCGGCACCGGAGGCCTCGGCGCGCCCCTCGCCCTCTATCTCACCGCCGCCGGCGTCGGCACCATCGGCCTCGTCGACTTCGACGTCGTCGACGAATCCAACCTGCAGCGCCAGGTCATCCATTCGCAGGCCACCGTCGGCAAGCTCAAGGTCGATTCCGCCGAGCAGACCCTCAAGGGCCTCAACAAGAACGTCAACATCGTCAACCACAACACCATGCTGACGTCGGCCAACGCACTCGAAATCTTCAAAGACTACGACGTCATCGCCGACGGCACCGACAACTTCCAGACCCGCTATCTCGTCAACGACGCCTGCGTCCTCACCGGCAAACCCAACGCCTACGGCTCCATCTTCCGCTTCGAAGGCCAGGCCTCGGTCTTCGCCACCGAGCAAGGCCCCTGCTACCGCTGCCTCTATCCCGAGCCCCCACCTCCCGGCCTCGTTCCTTCCTGCGCTGAAGGCGGCGTCCTCGGAATCCTCCCCGGCCTCGTCGGCGTCATCCAGGCCACCGAAGTCATCAAGCTCATTCTCGGCATCGGCGAGCCGCTCATCGGCCGTCTGCTCTTGGTCGACTCTTTAGCAATGTCGTTCCGCACCCTCAAGCTGCGCAAAAATCCCGACTGCCCCATGTGCGGCACACACGAAATTAAGCAGCTCATCGACTACGACCAGTTCTGCGGCATCGAAAAACCCAAAACCGTCGGCCCGCTTGAAGTCGCGCAGCACGCAGCCGTTGGCGACGAGCAAATCAAGGATGGCATCCCCCAGGTCTCCGTCGAAACCCTCAAGGCCAAGCGCGATGCACACGAAGATTTTCTCCTCCTCGATGTGCGCGAGCCCCACGAATACCAGATCGCCCAAATCGGCGGCACGCTCATCCCGCTCGGTTCAGTCGGCCAGCGCCTCGGCGAAATCGCCACTTATAAAAACAAGGAAATTCTCGTCCACTGCCGCTCCGGCGCGCGCAGCCAGAAGGCCGCGCTCGAGCTCAAAGCAGCCGGCTTTACCAACGTCGCTAACGTCGCCGGAGGCATTCTCGCCTGGGCCGACCGCATCGACCCCTCCGTAGCAAAGTATTGAAATCCCCGCATTTCACGGTACTTTGGTAACGTGCCATTCGTAATTTTCTCCCCCAAAAGTTGTAGTTCCTCGACTAATCTTTAATATCCGGAACGGAATTTCATCGCCACGTCCGTTCTTCTGGTTACCGAGTGAGCAAGTAACACGAAGGTAACCACTTTGCAACCCTTGCGTCGTTGAGGAACTAGCTCATGTTCAGGATCTTTTTGCTCTCTGCCTTTCTGGCAGTGCTCTCCATTCCTGTTTTGGGTCAGGCGTTACCGGCTGCGGGTGCGGGCGTATGGCAGGTGGGTGCCGGCTTCAGCTTCGGACCTCCGGACTACACCTTGCCATACATCAAAGGCGGTTCCTTTTTCGTTTCCTATGACGTCAACGAGCATAACGGCATGATCGCCGAAGCCCACCTGGTCAACTGGTCCGCACCGTATGTGGGTGAGAGCAGTTTCCTGGTCGGCGGTCGCTACGGTCGCACCTGGGACCGCCTTCATCCCTATGTCAAAGCTCTAATAGGAATCGGCCTCTTCCAGCCCAAACCTGCGCTAAAGCCGTCGCCCGGTTCTTCTGAGTACGAAGTGTTCGCCGCTGGTGGTGGCCTGGAATACAGGCTCAACGAACACCTCAACTTGCAAATGGATTTTGAATACCAGGGATGGCCGGCCTTCCAGAAAGATGGCTTGACGCCGTGGATCGTAACCCCTGGCGTCGCCTACAGGTTCTAACCCGCCTCAATCCGTCGCCGGATCGTCCTCCACCAGTATCTGCAGGCACAGTGGCGGTTCAACCATAAACGGCAGCGCTCCCATATCCTTTACCGCTTCAGCAACCGTCGAAATCCTGCATGGCTCAGTCGTAATCACAAACGGCAGCCGTGCTGCCGGGTGCCCGCGATGCTGTAGCAGCGAGTCGATATTCACCTTGTGCTTGGCCAGCGCGCCTGCAATCGACGCCACAATCCCTGGCTTGTCACTCACCACAAAACGCAGATAGTGCGGTGCAACGCTGTCCCCTGTCACTGCCATCTTCTTCGCCAGCAGCCGCACCTTGATGCTGCCCAGCGAGACCGCGCGCACATCGCTCATCACCGCAACCGCCGTCGGATATCCACCCGCTCCATGCCCGCTGAAAACCACGTCGCCGCCAAACCGTCCGCTCGTCACCACCATGTTCTGCGTGCCGTGCGACCACGCCAGGGGCGAAATCTTCGGCACCAGCATCGGTCCCACTCGCGCCTGCACAATCCCTTCTTCCACCTGCGCGCGGCTCACCTGCCGAATCGTGCACTCCAGCTCCTTCGCGTACGCGAAATCGATCGCGCTGACGTCGGAAATCGTCTGCGCAGGCACATCGTCCGGCGCAATCTCCGCGCGCAGCGCCAGCCGCGCCAGTATGCAAAGCTTCGCCCGCGCATCCAGCCCATCCACATCCGCTCCGGGATCAGCTTCCGCATAGCCCAGCCGCTGCGCCTCTTTCAGCACCGTCGCATACTCCGCTCCACCCTCCATCGAGCTCAGAATGAAGTTGCACGTCCCATTCAAAATCCCGCTCACCCGCCGAATCTGGTCGCCGCTCAGTCCCTGCGCCACGCCCGGAATCACCGGCACGCCGCCTGCCACTGCCGCGCCATACAGCAATTGCACATCGTTCTTCGCGGCCAGCGCAAACAATTCACTGCCGCGATACGCAATCAACTGCTTGTTCGCCGTCACCACGTGCTTGCCGTTGCTCAGCGCTTTCCGCAGCCAGCCCTCCGCTGGCTCCAGCCCGCCCATCAGCTCCACAACGCAATCCACGTCCGCTGCGTCCAGCACGTCGTCCGCGCGCTCCGTCCACTTCGCATCGGCCGGAACAAACTTCGCCCGCTCGTGCGCCTTCTTCCTCGCCACGCCGCGATTGAACACGTGCGTGATGCGCACATCTGCGCCGCTCGCCGCCAGCACCTCGGCAAACGAACTGCCCACCGTCCCGAATCCCAGCAGTCCTATGCGCAGCATCAATACTCCACCTTTGTCGGGCTCGCATCCCACGCGGCAAATGCCGTCAACGCCTCTTGCTCGCACAGAACCGCCATCGGCATCGTCCGCTCGCCCATCGGCTTCTTCAACTCTTCATAGAGAAACTGATCGTCGAACCCAGCCTTGGTTGCGTCTGCCGCGCTGCTTCCGTAATAGATCGCATCGCACCGCGCCCAATAGATCGCCGCCAGGCACATCGGGCACGGTTCGCAGCTCGTATAAAGTTCGCAGCCTTCCAGCTTGAATGTCCCCAGCGCCTGGCACGCATTGCGCAGCGCAACCACTTCCGCGTGCGCGGTGGGATCGTTAATCGTCGTCACCTGGTTGGCGCCGGTGGCAATCACCTTGCCGTCCTTCACCACCACCGCGCCGAACGGCCCGCCATTGCCTGTGGTCACGTTGTCCGTGGCCAGGCGAATCGCCTGCCGCATAAATTCTGGATTGCCCTTCATAATCGTTTTCCCTGGACCCTAAGCCCTAAACCCTAAACCCTGTTTTAATCTCCTTAATGGTACATGCTCTGCGCTCACGCCGCGTAGTCACTCCACAAGGAGAGATTGACGCCACCGTCGTCATCGAAGACGATCTCATCATCGGCGTACACCAACACTCAAATCTCACATCTCATATCTCCCATCTCCCCACTGAAGATCTCGGCTCACTCGCTCTTCTCCCCGGCCTCGTCGACGCGCACACCCACATCAACGAGCCCGGCCGCACCGAGTGGGAAGGCTTTGCCACCGCCACCCGCGCCGCCGCAGCCGGCGGCTTCACCACTGTCGTCGATATGCCGCTCAACTGCCTGCCTGAAACCACAGACGAACGCGCCCTCGCCCTCAAGCGCGAAGCGGCTCGCGGAAAATGTTCCATCGACTACGCGCTCTGGGGCGGTTGCGTCGACGGCAACCAGGCCGAACTCGAATCTCTCGCTCTCGCCGGAGTCGCCGGCTTCAAAAGCTTCCTCATCTATCCCGGCTGCGACGGCTTCACCGAAATTGATCGCGCCAATCTCGAACTCGCCGCGCCTCACCTCGCTCGCACCGGCCTGCCCCTTCTCGTCCACGCCGAGCTCGCACCCTCCATCGACGAAGCCGTCGCACAACTCAATATCAGCGACGCCGACTGGCGCAGCTACGCAACCTGGCTCGCCTCCCGTCCCGACCAGGCCGAGCTCGACGCCATCGAACTAATGCTCGCGCTCTGCCGCACCTATCGCTTTCGTCTCCACATCGTCCATCTCTCCACCGCAAAAGCCCTGCCCATGCTTCGCGCCGCCAAAGCGGAAGGCCTTCCCCTCACCGTCGAAACCTGCCCGCACTACCTCCACTGCTGCGCGGAAGAAATCCCCGACGGCGCAACCCTCTTCAAGTGCGCCCCACCCATCCGCTCAGCTGCCAACCGCGAACTCCTCTGGTCCGCCCTCATCGACGGAACCATCGACCTCATCGCCACCGACCACTCCCCCTGCCCACCCCACATGAAGCACCTCGAACCAACCCAGCCCGGAATGGAATGCGGTCGCTTCGACGAAGCCTGGGGCGGCATCCCCTCGCTCTCCACTGCGCTTCCCATTCTCTGGACCGGCTGCCACGCCCGCGGCCTCACACTCTCGCAACTCGCGCACTGGACCTCCGCCGCTCCCGCCGCACTCGCCGGCCTCAGCACATTCGTCGGCTCCATCTCGCCCGGCATGCACGCCAACCTCGTCGCCT
>Ga0206822_1176_pt1 | contig 12099 bp, 10 predicted proteins | sample Alteio_BWOrgCont_83_FD_152913 | JGI IMG/M metagenome (GOLD analysis project Ga0206822, IMG submission 152913) | Enriched cells from forest soil in Barre Woods Harvard Forest LTER site, Petersham, Massachusetts, United States -... | ecosystem: Environmental > Terrestrial > Soil > Temperate forest >... | reverse complement strand
AAAAAAACCTAGGCCTGACACCAATCATTGAGCGCCGTCTTAGCTTAGCTAGCAGGCCTATTTAATTCTCTTTTCACAAGGTTGCCCGCCAGAGATCCGGTAATCCAAGTGCCTTTGAAGGCTGTATCCACAAAATAATCTACACTCATCATTTTTGTTTTTTCCATCATCCCTGCAACGCACATTCTTTCCGTATTGTCAGCCATCACATAAACATCGTGACAGGTAATAGCCGTGCCTGTACCTAAAGCTACTAGTGGAATCCAAAGATAAGGAATATGATAACCAATAGCTCCAAAAATAGTTGCGGCAATACCTATAACTAACGATGTCGCCTTTGCTCCGGTCGCTCGATCGAAAAGTTCTTTTCTTTTACCGTCCGCGGCCGGACTGGGATTAATGAGTGCAATTCTTATATGATTAAAAACTGACATAGACATATGCGAAGTCCTCCAAGGTTAGATTTAGTGTGAGATAATATAAATCTATGACATTCGGATCAATACAAATTAGATGGATGACAGTCCTTTGTCCTTTGTCACGTGCTTGTTTTCTTTTCTTTTCTATCCCTTTTTTTGCAATGCTCCCGCAATACTGTTGGCAAGGGCCAGCTGTGTCCTGCAGCAAGCAGACCCTGAACGGCTTCCGGCCCCCAAGAGCCAGCGCTGTAATTAGGGAAATCGCTGGGAGGAGCCTCGGACCAGATTTCTAGCACAGGCTTCAACAACCGCCAAGCGGCCTCCACTTGATCGGCTCGCATAAACAAGGTGGCATCATTCTTCATGATGTCCCATAGCAACGTTTCATAAGCATCAGGCGATTGGACCGCAAAGGCATCATTATAATTGAATTGCATATCCACGGAGCGCAGATGCATCATTGATCCCGGATATTTTGCCTGAAAGCGCAGAATGATTCCTTCGTCGGGCTGGATGGACATCACTAGTCGAGAAGATTGCCAATCTAGAGTAGCCTCAGGCGGAAACGACTGATGCGGCACTCCGCGAAACTGGATCATAATTTCTGAGGCCTGCCTTTGGAGCCTTTTTCCTGTGCGTAAGTAGAAAGGTATGCCCTGCCAGCGCCAGTTATCGATGAATAACTTGAGCGCAACAAACGTCTCGGTTTGGGAAACAGGCGACACACCCTCTTCTTCGCGGTAACCGGGAACTCTTTTGCCGTCAATCCAACCATTGCCGTATTGACCACGCACGACGCATTGATGGACTTCATCCTTGTGAATCGGACGAACGGCGTGAAGAACGTCTACTTTCTTGTTGCGAATCTCGTCAGCTTCGAATGACACCATTGGTTCCATCGCCACGAGACAGAGAAGTTGCATGAGGTGATTCTGCACCATGTCACGCAGGGCTCCGGCGTGTTCATAATAACCACCTCTATGCTCTACACCGACAGTTTCGGCAACGGTGATAGTGACAAAATCCACATATCGCCGATTCCAGATCGGTTCGAAGAGCGGATTGGCAAAACGGAAGGCCAGAATATTCTGCACCGTTTCCTTACCCAAATAATGGTCGATGCGGAAGATCTGGGATTCTTCAAAATTGGCAGCGAGGATCGTATTCAGGGCAAGGGCGGATTCAAGGTCATAGCCAATCGGTTTTTCGACTACAAGCTGAGACCATTCCCGGTCTTGGGCCAATCCGGCACTGCCGAGATATTTTGGAATTTCACCAAACATGCTTGGCGGAGTGGCCATGTAAAAGATGCGTCGGGCTTTGGCGCCCCATTCCTTTTCCAACTTCGTGCACTGTTCGCCTAAAGCCCTATAAGTTTGCAGCTTCTTGAAATCTCCTTTCTGGTAGTGAATATGCTTGGCAAAATCGCTCCATTCGCTGGTTTTCACAATTCCGTAACGCGAGAACTTCTTTACACCATCGCGGAGTCGATTGCGCAGCTTTTCGTCGCTCAAGTCAATGCGATCTACCACAATGACCGAAAAATTTGTAGGCATACTTCGATCCTGGGAAAGGTCAAATAACGCCGGCACAAGTTTACGCCAGGTCAAGTCACCGGCTCCTCCAAAAATGACAAATATAGTCGGATCGAATTGGTCTTTTGCTTTCATGATTTTGCCTTTTCCCATTCCATGTGAAATGTTCCCTTAGCATCGATCCGCTCATAAGTGTGGGCTCCGAAATAGTCGCGCTGTGCCTGGATAAGATTGGCTGGCAGCCAAGCGCTTCTATAGGCATCGAGATAGCCCAAAGAAACCATCAAGCCAGGGGCCGGTATTCCTGAGTCGGCTGCCTGGCATACGACCTGACGCAAACATTCCTCATTACCTATAATCTTTTGAGATATTTTGGGATCCAAAAGTAAGTTCGGCAGATCGCGCCGTATACGAAAGGCCTCGCAGATATCTTCCAACAGCGCAGAGCGTATGATACAGCCGCCTCGCCATATCCGGGGTACAGCTTCCAAATCGATATTATACTTGTATTTGTCCGAAGCAACTGCCAAAAGCGCCATACCTTGTGCGTAAGTAATGATCATCGCAACATAAAGTGCTCGCTGCAGCTGCGAGAGAAACGTGTCTCGGTCACTTTTGAATGTGTGCATGGGCCTCTGATAAATCGTGCCGGCTTGCTCCCGTTCTTCTGCAAATACAGACATGTCGCGCATCGCAACAGCTAAGTCAATGGTCGGGATTGGCACTTGCAGTTCCATAGCGCTTTGCGACGTCCACATGCCAGTGCCTTTTTGTCTAGCCACGTCGAGAATTTCATCAATCAGACGCTTGCCAGTTTTCTCATCTTGTTTGGAGAAAATTTGACTGGTAATTTCCACAAGATATCCATTGAGTTCTCCCTTATTCCATACAGCATAGACCTCTTGCAATTCATCGTCATTCATGCCCAAACCGCGTTTCATCAGGTCATAAGTCTCTGCAAGCAATTGCATGATACCGTATTCGATGCCGTTGTGGACCATCTTCACAAAATGCCCAGTCGACTCGGGTCCCAACCAGGCCACACACGGATCGCCATTGACCTTAGCCGCAACAGCTTCAAAGATAGGACGGACACGCTCATAAGCCTCTTTCGGGCCACCCGGCATGATGCTCGGCCCGTGACGCGCACCTTCTTCGCCACCAGACACTCCCACGCCGAGGAATTGGATGCCTTGGGCTGTCAGGTTACGGGCGCGCACGTCGGTGTCTTTGAAGTAGGAATTGCCGCCATCAATGATAAGGTCTCCCTGCTGAAGGTGGGGTATCAGGTTTTTGATGACTGAATCAACGGGAGCTCCGGCGGGAACGAGCATCATGACTGCGCGTGGACTGCGGAGTGAGCTAACGAACTCCTTGATATCTGATGAACCAAGGATATCCCGGTTCTCAGCTTCCTGGCGTAGGGTCTCAACCTGTTTGGGGTCATTATCATAGCCTGCTACCGAAAAGCCATTGTCAGCCATGTTCAGCAAGAGATTTCGTCCCATGACGCCCAATCCGACCATGCCTATTTCATACTGTTGGTTTGGCTTTTTGTTGTTCATGGTTTTTATCTCATTTTAATTTTCTTTTCTTACTTCGCTTTTTTTTCTTTTGAGAACGAATCTCCTTCAAAGGCTGATGTTCTACAATGCGATTGATGCTATCCACACTTGATGGAAGTTCTTCCGTATGGTTCTTTATCATAATTGGATCAGATAGAACGCTGTCTACAATGTTTCCAACGCATCCTTTGAAATTTTTTTTATCCTTCATATGCGTGCTCTTCTTCAGTGTTTTAGGGCACAAAGAAATGTAATGCAATTCATCCAATTCGCTTAGGCCAAACTAAGAAGCTCATCTTTGTGCAGTTTTGCCCAAGCTTTGAGAGTAATGCCTTTACGTCCGATCAAGATAGGAAGATCATCGCGGACATCACCAACGTAAGCCATGCGACCATCGACTAACTGTTTACAAAATTCTGCGACGCCAATAAAATAAGGATCGATACTATTTCCGGCTGCACTCAAGTCTTTTAAAAACTGTTCCGGTGTTCGAGCATCAGCAACAAAAACTTTTCCTGTGACATCACTAAACACATTGGCGACTTCTTGTATATTTAGCGATTCCGTTGAAAACCAGTAATCTTTTCCTTGATGCTTAGAGGGTCCTTCGCTTAAAATCTTTGCGGCAGCTTCCCCTACATCCTCCAAAGCTATCCAACCTACTTTCTTATCATTGGTATAAAAACGCACTTTGCCTTTATTTGCAAATTTATAGAAACCTGTGAAGTTCTGCATAAAACAGTTTGGGTGTAAAAATGTATAGGGAATTCCGCTTACTTTTATGTAAGTTTCAATCATTTGGTGCCAAGCAAAATGCGGATCATAGCAATCAAATTTTGGCGAAAATACACCTAAATGTACGATATGTTTGACTCCTGCCTTTTTGGCAGAATCAACAACAGCTTTGCTTTGAACGACCATATCAACAGTGTAACCGGTCAATAAAAATAATCTGTCTACATCTTTAAACGCTGCTTCAAAAGTGCGTGGATCATCGAGGTCCATGAATACAGCATTGCCATATTGTTCTTTAAGCTTTGGCAGCTGTTCTTTTTTTCTGCTTGTGACTCTCAATGAGATTGAGTCATCCTTATGGAGTTGATCCGCGATTATTTTGCCTAATTGTCCCGTAACCCCTAGGGACAATATCACCGGTTTGCTGCGTGATGAAACCATATTTCTTCCTCCTAAGGGCTTTTTACAATAAGTCCAAATTGTGCTTGACTGTTTCTATTACATCGTCCATCTTTCCATTTTTACCTTAAAAATGAGAATTTCAGAAAGTTTGTTAAGCCTATGCTCTTTATAAATATATTTTTTTAAAATATCAAGCACATTGCCTAACCCATTTTCTTATTCAATAGGGAGCAGAAAGATAAACCTGGCCCCTTTTTCCGGAAGGTTTTCTGCCGTAAGGGAGCCATTATGCAACTCGGCTATCGTTTTCGAGATTGCCAATCCTAGTCCCATTCCAGGACCTGTAGCTTCCGGCAGCCGATAGAACTTTTCAAATATAACAGTCAACTGATCTTCAGGGATACCCTTTCCCTCATCGGAAATGGCAAGAAATAAATGTCCATTATTTAGTTTTGTATCAATTGTAATTTTTGAGTTAGGTGGGGAATTTTCAACAGCATTGCAAATCAAGTTATAAAGAAGCATTTGAATCAGATAATAATCAAAGGAGATTAGAGGAAGTCCTTTCTGGATCATTACGACAATTTGATGCTTGTTCATAGACTTCTTTAAGTTTTCACAGCTATCGTTAATAAGTTCTTCAATGTTATTCAGGGTTTTATTGATAGGGATTAATCCTTCGCTGAGTTGTGCCATAGCATTTATATTAGTCAAAATTTTCCTGAGTGAACCGGAGGAAGACTCGATCAGTTGAACTTCTTGGTAAATGGTACTTTTGGTCTTAGTATCCAACCCATCTTTGAGTTCTGCCACGGCTTCTTGGGTATTGCGAAGGGGAGATTCAAATTCTTTGGAAATGCGATCAAGGATGGTCCTATGGATTTTTTCAATTTGTTTCAACTGCGCATGTTGTTTAGTCCTTTCCTCGGCGAAGGAACGTTCTACGTGAAAAGCCAATTGTTGGCAAACGGTATGTAAAAAGTTCTTTTCTTCCGTTGTCAAAGGTTTGGGCAATGAAGGTCTATAGACTAGAACACCAACTGCCTCACGGTACCCTTTTAAAGGGATATATAGGTTTTGTGCCGAAGGCAATGTATCTGTAGACCAACCAGCTTCTTTCCCATGATCGAATACCCAAATAGCAGCAGCCTTTTCCTTATCATCATTCACCAATGGGAACGGGCTGTCCAGCTGCAATCCATCGTCAATTTTTTTTATGATAATTTCCACCGAACCCTTTAAAAGTCTGGCTAGCCGATCTTTTACTGAGACGAAGATGAGAGAATTGGAGGGAGCGGTGGCGATTTGTTGGACGATATCGTAAAGGGCCTGTGCCGTTTCTTCCCGTTTGATGAGCATTTCTTTATTTTCTCTAGCTCGGTCCACAAGAATACCTACTGAAATAGCAGTCCCGAAATAGAGAAGTAACAAGGCTGTGTCTTCATTAGATTCTGACTTGAATGAGCCTACTGGTGGAATAAAGAAAAATTGCCAGATGAGTGCATACAGAACTGAGGCAAAGAAGATCGGTCCCTTTCTCAAAAACAAGCTTAGCAACAGGATTCCAAGCAGGAAGATGACACCCACGATTTTATAACCCATCCAATCGAGAAAGAACCAATTGATCAGTGCGAACAAACATACATACAAGCATGCAAACAAATAAGAATAAATTTGTGTATGAGACGGGAAAGCCATTAGCCTATTGCGATGATTCGTCAGAGACTTTTCTTGTCTGATCACATGGACATCAATATCATTACATTGACGGGCAAGACGATCCAACATTGAATCCATGAAAAAAAATCGGTAAAAAGGATTTTGCGGTGGCCTTCCTAAAATGATTTGTGTGACTCCCCTTTGCCGAGCGATCCTTTCAACACCTGCTGCGATGTCAGGATCACTAGTGGTGATGACTTCGGCTCCTAGTTCACGCGCCAAAGACAGGTTTTTATCAAGACGATTATTATCCGCTTCAGATAAGGTATGCCCATCATTGACATGGACGGCAATCCAAGGAGCATTCAGGTTAAATGCCAATCGACGGGTAGCACGGATTAATTTTGGGGAGTGAGGGCTGCTGCTTACAGCTACGAGCAGCTTTTCTCTCGGTTTCCATCCTTTGAATTGTTCACCCGGCATTGCCATGATACGCAGGTCTTGATCTACTTTTTCGGCAGTATATCGAAGAACAATTTCACGCAGTGCTGTGAGCCTATCTTTTTGAAAAAAGTGCCTGATGGCAATAGAAGATTGTTCCCCTAAATACACCTTTCCATCTTTTAATCGTTCCAGAAGTTCATAGGGACTTAAGTCTATCAGCTGAATTTCTGCAGCCCTTTCAATAATGGTATCGGGTACGGTTTCCCGTACAGAAATTCCAGTAATGCTTTCGACGACATCTTTTAAACTTTCAATGTGTTGGACATTCAATGTCGTATAGACATCGATACCATTATCTAAAATTTCTTCCACATCTTGCCAGCGTTTTGAATGTCTGGCCCCGGGGATATTGGTATGCGCCAATTCATCCACTAAGACAATTTCAGGTTTAACCTTTATAATAGAATCAAGATCAAGCTCTTCAAAGTCTTTGCCGCGATAATTGATCGCTAATCCCTTGATTTGCTTTAAGCCATTCAACAATTGGGCCGTCTCTTCGCGCCCATGGGTATCCACAATGCCTACGACTACATCCACTTTTTCTCTTTTCAAAGATTGCGCTTCTTCAAGCATGGCATAAGTTTTCCCCACTCCGGCTGCCATACCGAGGAATATTTTGAGCTTTCCTTTCGTTTGAGACTTTTCTTCCCGTTTAATAGCTTCAAGAATGTCTTCAGGCAGTGGACGATCTTCTTCATCATTCATTTTGAGGGGCTCTCTCTGAAATGTTTACTAAACTTTTATTAAGGAGAAGGACATTTACATAGGGTTTACCTAAAAATCCAAAGCGTCGCTTTTCTGTCAACTCATTGATCATATGAAGAATTTTCTCCTTACCTTCAGGATTGAGCTTTCGGCTCTTTACAACTCTGTCGACCTGAAAATAAGCGGCTTCCGGGCTGATGTGCGGATCCAATCCGCTTCCCGAAGCAAAAAGGAGTTCTGCTGGTATTTTTGCATTAGCGGCAATGCCATGGGCTTTAATGATCATCGCTTTTCTTTCTGCGACAGTTTTTTTAAGGACAGCGCTAGTAGGCCCTAAGTTGCTTCCCCCAGAAGGGAGAGGATTGTAATCGACAAAAGAAGGACGGCCCCAAAAGTATTTATCACTGGAAAACTTTTGGCCGATAAGATTCGCCCCGACAACTTTTTCATTCAAAGTTTCAAGACCTCCATTCGCCATATCTTTAAAAAACAGTTGAGCTATCCCTGTGATAAGCAGAGGATAAATGGCACCTGTTAATAAGGTCATCCACAGAAACATTTTGAGATTAACCCAAATGGATTTCATATCGGTCTCCTTAAAGACGAGTTTAAGCTAAATGAAAAAATGCAACAATCATATCAATCAATTTAATCCCGACAAAGGGAGCTATTATTCCCCCGAGTCCATATATTAAAATGTTGGTTCTCAACAATTTATCTGCTGATTGGGGCAAGTATTTTACTCCTCGCAAAGCCAGGGGAATTAATGCGATAATAATAAGTGCATTGAAAATCACAGCGCTAAGAATTGCGCTTTGCGGAGAGTGCAGATACATAATATTTAAAATGGAAAGAGGGCCGTCTTTGTTTTTTCCCATGAGGTAAAGCCCGCCAAAAACGGCAGGAATAATCGCGAAATACTTCGCCACATCATTGGCAATACTAAATGTAGTAAGGGCTCCTCGCGTCATCAGCAACTGTTTTCCGATTTCTACAATTTCAATCAATTTTGTAGGGCTGCTGTCCAAATCGACCATATTGCCGGCTTCCCTGGAAGCTTGTGTGCCTGTATTCATGGCAACTGCCACATCCGCTTGTGCTAATGCGGGAGCGTCATTGGTTCCGTCTCCGGTCATTGCGACCAGGCGCCCCCCTTCTTGCTCCTTCCGTATCAGATCCAATTTCATCTCTGGGGTAGCTTCGGCTATATAATCATCGACACCTGCTTCAGCGGCTATAGCTGCGGCCGTTAAGGGGTTATCACCCGTCACCATCACGGTTCGGATACCCATCTTGCGCATCTCCATGAACTTTTCCTTGATTCCCCCTTTAATGATATCTTTTAGGTTCACAATACCTACAATTTTTGCGTTCTCACTTACCAAAAGAGGGGTTCCTCCTTGTCTACAAATAATCTGGATGGCATTTTCCATTTGTTCCGGGTAGACTCCTCCTAAATGCCCTATATGGTTGCGAATTGATTCTACAGCTCCCTTTCGGATACTTCGCACAACCTTTCCATCCTCATCAATGAAGTCAACGCCGCTCATCCTTGTTTTGGCTGAAAAAGGAATGATTTGGACGTTCTTTGGATCTAACGATTCGGCACGTAATCCAAATTCGTTTTTGGCTAAAATAACAATGGAGCGTCCTTCAGGAGTTTCATCTGAAAGAGATGCAAGTTGTGCTATAGTTGCAAATTCCTTTTCCGAAAACCCTACCACCGGCATAAAAGCTGTTGCCATACGGTTCCCGATGGTAATAGTTCCGGTTTTATCCAAGATTAATAAATCGATATCACCCGCCGCTTCCACCGATCTGCCACTTTTAGCAACCACATTGCGCCGCACTAAACGCTCCATGCCGGCAATACCGACAGCACTTAACAAAGCGCTGATTGTCGTGGGGATCAAACAAACCAGCAAAGCGATGAGAATAGGGAGGGTTACCGTCTGCGAAAGGTCCTGTTTTGCGGCATTCGCGCTGTAATCAGCAAATGTTTTCAATGAAGCTGTCACGAGCAGAAAAATGATCGTCAATGCCGAAAGCACAATATGAAGGGCAATTTCATTTGGAGTCTTCTGCCTTTTGGCTCCCTCGATCAACATAATCATCTTGTCTAGAAAGCTTTTCCCCATCTCGGAGGTAACCATAAGTGTAATTCTATCGCTCAAAACCTTTGTACCTGCAGTCACAGCACTGCGGTCACCCCCGCTTTCCCTGATCACCGGTGCCGATTCCCCCGTAATGGCAGATTCATCAATTGTGGCTATGCCTTCCACGACCTCTCCGTCAGCCGGAATTATGTCGCCCGCTTCGCAGATGATAATATCCCCTTTTTTAAGTTCGCTAGGCGGAGTTTTCACTTCGAGTCCATTTCTAATTTGGCGAGCAGGAGCATCGATTTTGGTTTTCCTCAAGCTGGCAGCATGAGCTTTGCCGCGGCTTTCGGCAATAGATTGAGCAAAATTGGCAAATAAGACTGTAAACCATAACCATAATGCAATTTGCACATCGAACCAATTCGTTGGTTTTTGAAACCCATGGCTAAGTACATAAATAGTTACAGCTATAGCACCGACGTAGGTAACAAACATGACAGGATTTTTAATCTGCACGCTTGGAGTCAACATTTTGAAAGAATCGACGATAGCTCCAAAAACCATTCTTTTGTGCCATGTACTGTTTGTTAGTTTCATACATCTCCTAAAAAGATCGATTGTCTAGCATTAACAAATGTTCAATTACGGGCCCTAATGAGAGCGCCGGGAAAAATGTGAGAGCTCCAACTATAACTATGACACTCAAAAGCATTACAACAAATAAAAAAGAATTGGTTGAAAAAGTTCCTAAGCTAGGTGGTGTGATTTTCTTTTGCGCAAGAAGTCCTCCGATAGCCAAGCTTGGGATGATAATGGAAAGGCGAGTGATCAACATAATGATCCCAAGATTTATATTAAAATAGGGTGTGTTGGCATTTAAGCCGGCAAAGGCGCTTCCGTTATTTCCTGCAACTGATGTGAACGTATACAGCATTTCAGAAAAACCATGCGGACCGGCATTAGAAAGACTGGAAAGTGCTGAAGGATAAATAATGGAAAATCCTGCTCCGATAAGGGTCAAACATCCCGGCACGAGAATCGCAAGCATCACCCATTGCATTTCACGCTTTTCGATTTTCTTTCCAAGATATTCCGGAGTTCTCCCTACCATCAACCCTGAAAGAAAAACCGTCAGAAGAACAAACATGACCATGCTGAGCAAACCGGTTCCGACTCCACCGAAAATGAGTTCTCCAAGCATAATATTAAACATGGCAACACCCCCTGCAAGAGGAGAGAGGCTGGAGATCATGGCATTGGCAGAGCCATTGGCAGTTGCTGTAGTAGAAACGGACCAAATCATGCTGTTGAGTATACCAAAGCGTGTTTCTTTACCTTCCAAATTGGGATAGGCATCCACTACCGGATTGTGTAAATTCTCGGAGTAAATGGATATGCCTAGACCTGCAGCCCACATAAATAGCATCAAAAAAAATAGAATCCACCCGTGCTTTTTGGATCCAATTAAAATGCCATAAGTGTAAGTGAGGGCAGCGGGAATGAGAAGAATCGCCAGCATTTCTAAAAAATTTGAAAACGGAGAAGGATTTTCAAATGGATGTGCGCTATTCGCATTAAAGAAACCTCCCCCATTTGTCCCGAGTTGTTTGATCGCAATTTGCGAAGCTGCCGGACCTAAAGGGATCGTTTGTTTCCCTTCTTCGAGAGTGGTGATTTCTATATAAGGTGAAATGGTTTGAACGACACCTTCTCCGACTAACAGAACTGCCAAAAGGATCGATAGGGGGATGAGGACGTACACAAGAGACCGAACGAGGTCTGCCCAGAAGTTGCCGATAGTCATGGTTTTTTTGCGCGTAAGGCCTCGGATGAGGACGAGCATGGCTGCCATGCCAGTGGCAGCGCTTAAAAAGTTTTGCACCGTGAGTCCAAGCATTTGCGTGAGGTAGCTCATTGTCGTTTCGCCGGCGTACGCCTGCCAATCTGAGCCCGTGATAAAGCCGGCAGCGTTATTGAAGGCCAAATCCCAGGAGAGATTGGGGAAATGTTGAGGATTCAAAAGCAGATATGCCTGGAAAATCTGAATTAGGAAGAGGGCAAGCAATCCAAATAAGTTGAACAGAAGGAGTGCTGCCGCATAAGCAGGCCACGTCATTTCAATAGCGGGATCTACTCCACTGATGCGATAGCATAAATTTTCTAGCCAACCAAAGAAGGGATGAAACGCGGTTTGGCGATTGGACAAAACATTTGCGATGAACTTTCCCAGAATCGGAGTGAGAACGATAAGAATTGTTATGAAGCAAAGCAGTTGAACCCAATGGAATAAGAACATGAACAACTCGGGCTAAAATTTTTCAGGGTGCAATAGTGTATACACCAGATAAATTAGCAGCAGTACAACTACAATGCCGGCAATAATGAACTCTGTTTGCATATGAGGGTTCTCCCTTGAAAATTTACAATAAATTTTGTAATGAATATTTACAATGGCTACGTTGAATATTGACGC
>Ga0206822_1152_pt2 | contig 12181 bp, 6 predicted proteins | sample Alteio_BWOrgCont_83_FD_152913 | JGI IMG/M metagenome (GOLD analysis project Ga0206822, IMG submission 152913) | Enriched cells from forest soil in Barre Woods Harvard Forest LTER site, Petersham, Massachusetts, United States -... | ecosystem: Environmental > Terrestrial > Soil > Temperate forest > O... | reverse complement strand
TCTTGATTAAATAAAGTCGAGATATAGGAAGTGCAGGTTCCTAATGACCCGTCTGAATTGATGGGGCAAATTGAGATATTTCGATTGCCGCCAACATTCGTGCTATTGCTAATATAAGCAAATGGGAGTTGAGGATTTATAGAAATACCAGCAGGGCCGTGAAATGTTCCGCCAGGGTTTGAGGCCGTGCAAGTTCCAAATGATCCATCCGCATTAACAGGGCAAACCGATACGGTGTTAGCTGAATTATTAGTAATATAAGCAAACGTACCTAATGTATTCAAGGCAATTGTATCAGGATTTGAAAATGACTGACTGGCGGTAGTACAAGTCCCTATAACGCCCGGAGAGGTAATCGGACAAATAGAAATAGTGTTATTGTTGTAGTTAACGACATAAACAGTCTTAATTGTAAAACTTGATTTCACACTGGTAGTCCCATCGAATGAAGGATCTTGCGCACTTGTACATGCGCCGACTACGCCTTGCGAGTTTAGCGGGCAAATGGAGATAGAATTACTATTATAATTGGCTACAACCACATAGGTGCCAATCGCGTTTAGAGTGACGCCAGAAGGACCATTAAAAGTCGGATCTTGTAATTGAGTACAAGTGCCAAATGTTCCATCTGAATTTAGAGTGCATTCAGAGATTGTATTGTTTCCAAAGTTAGTAACAAAAGCAACGCGCGGGATGCTGGTGACCTGAACTTCATTACTGACAAGCGGCACAGAACAAACTCCGCCATTATAGCCACAGACTCGTGGTCTTATGATATACGAAGCGGGTTGTGCTACTGCTCCACTAATCAAAAGCTGAAAAGTACAACTTCCATTCGGAGGTAAAGAGTAGTTTGAGCAGAGATTATTGATGAGAGTGATTCCTGACGGATTACCGGTAGTGATGTATGCCGGATCAACCGTTAGTTGATTAATTGTATGTTTCGTTTGATTCGTTGTCGTATAAGTAATTGTAGCAAATCCGGTAAGATTAAGGTTTGCGCTGGTTGACTCGGGTGTAATGTTTAAGACGGCATAGGCGAATGCATTTACCGAAATTGAAATGCAAAATACGGCTCCAATGACAATTAAAAAGTGCTTTATTATTTTTTTCATCAACAGCTATCCTTAATTTATTTAGACTGTAATTCTGAGCGACAATAAAATTGCCTGAGTCGCTAAGTTGGTAATATGTATACGGTCACTGGTGGTTTGTGCGGAAGAAGCGCCAAGCTCACCTTTACCATTGTTCATATAGCGATATTCAACGGAAACAAAGTAAAGCAAAGGCTTAAATGAATTGTTAAATATTTGTCTCTGAATTCCAAGGGCGAAAGAGTAAGCGAAAGAGGCCTCCGTGCGATTAGAAAACGGATAAGGCGAAGCGGCCGCACTGTATGCTGGGACGGATGGGGACTCATTATAATTATAGAGATGATTCCAAGCGACACCCATTCCCACTAAGGCATAGGGTTGCCAAAGAAATTTTGTGTATATCAGACGAGGCTCAACCATTAAAACAAGGGATTGTGCACGAAATTGATAGTTTAATGTATCGTAAAGCCCGTCATTGATAAAAGGGTATTCAGTCCCTTTGATTTTGCCATAATCGACATAATACCCTGATAACCCTAAGCTTAAATTGATTGGTTTATTGAACGCGACATACGAGCGCGCGACACCCATACCCAGCACCGATTGAATCGGCGATTGGGGCTGCGTTTTGTATTCATTAACCAGCGATGGATTAATATTGATATTGCTATTATTTGATAAAGTGGAGACCGAGGGCCCGCCCATGAGTAGGATATCTAACGTTGAAGCTTGGCAAAAATACGGGCTTAATAGAAAGCAAAGCGATAGCAAAATCCTTTTCACAGACTGAATCCTTGTGTTTAATTTGATATCAGTTCTGTCAGGTGGAATCGCTATTGGATTCAGTACTAAAAGAAAAGGACGAGTAATTCTACACGAGCTAGTGAATATTTTATATAGTAATGTTTTCCCTTGAATCCAAGTTATAAGTGCAAGTTCCAGTAAGGAAAATTACTGGAAATTTGATGGATGCTAGCAGGAACTAGGTAGAGGTGTCAGCCCCTACCACTGTCCCTGCTTCCAGCAACTAGCCCTTCGGACTCAATTATAGAGTCGCTGGCGCCGCGATTGTGGTTGTTTTTTCTTCATATTTTCTTTGCATATTAACCCCTTCTCAATTTTTGCTTTTTATTTAAAGGTTGAGAAGACTCTTCATCGGGATCCGGATCCCGGGCGCGGACTGCTTTTGCTTTCGTTTGAGGCTGTTTCTGCCATAGGGGATGTTTCTGTAATTTTGTCTGGCTGGTCTCAGTAGGTGGTGCTTTGACCTCTTGCTTCGCGGTCGCCTTGACCTCGTTTAACAAAGTAAGCTGCTTTTTTTCTTCATTCGATTTTAAGACAAGCTTCTCACCGCCGCCATCCGCAGGGACTGTCATTAAATTCAATCCCCGCAGCTTTTGCTTTTGTAAATGCGCGGTGATTTGATCTCGATTCTTGATAAATTCGGGATGCGGAGTGGGATGGAGCAGTTCCGCTGTTCCTGCTGTCATGTCCACCATCATCACATTATCCAGTAGGTAACTGCCAACATCGTCATTGATCGTGTTGGATTCTACTCTCACCGCAGGCTCTTCTAGATTAATAGCTGGCGAGTGACCGACGACCGCTGGAATGGCGTTTGGACCTCTTATATGGAGAATGCGGTGCAGCAGACTTTTCAGCCTTGCCCACATTGAATAGTCGATTTGCTCCGGCGGTAAAGTAAGATCTTTTCTTTCAACCCTTGCAAACATCTCCTGGTCCGTGATCGGTACTTCGGCGTGCGCCAGTACAAAGGGATCTTTCCCTGTTTTCAGCAGTAGCACCGGCAAGCTACCCAGATACTCCCTCAGGTCTTTAATCCTGCTACTCTTGGGGTAGACGGTCTCTTTCCTTGCCTCTTTTGCTTCTCCGTTGCCGACCACACTCACCTGAATTTTTTGCTCCGCCAATTCGCGTAGATACAGATCCGTCATCCAGCTACCGGCGTTGCGTATATGACTATGCAGATCCTTCGTGATCCTCAAGAGCGCCTCATCCGAATCCTGTCCAGGAACAAGAGGTCTGCCTAAAATAGTCTCCACGAAGGTTCTTCTATCTTTATCGCCGGTCTTTGCAAAACCGGCAACGATTGAGCATAGCTTCTGGAGGTTAGTGATTGTTTCTGAAATATCGGCACCAGCAAGCAGGACGGTAAAGAGTTCCAGGCTTTTAATCGCATCCAGACATAACTGCTCATGATTGCCGCGAATAACAAAGACTTTGTCTTTGTATTTTGGATCATTGACCAACTGAATCACGCCTAAACTATCCGGACCCTTGTCAATCAAATCGCCTACCATGAACAAGCGATCGTTGGCGCCTAGTTTATCTAGCACTTGCTGCAACAGGTCTGGTCTTCCATGAATATCGCCAATAACAAAGTCACGGCCACCCACCGTATTCTCCTGGACTACCTGAATATCTGCTCGTGTCGTGCTCATGGCTCAATTCCCGTCATTATTATAAGTATAGCGGATGATAAGCACTTGAAATGGAGCCAGAATAAGAGGATTTAATGATTATTCATCAACTTAAAAGAAGACCGTCAAGCTTAGCGCTTCAGGGTCTTCTCCCCTCTTTTTTGGAGCACTTGTTCAAAGAGGGCTTTGCACGCGCTGCTTTCTAGGAGTCGGATCAATTGTGGTGATTGCTCTTTCAATTGGGCGATTTTCAGGAGGAATAGCTCAAGAGTCGCCTGATATTGAAGTCCGGAGTTTGAGAGTCGGTAGAAAAACTCAGCAGCACGAACCCTGTTGTCAGCTAATTTTGCGGTGGCGAGAAATTTTGCGGAAACAGGATTTTGTAAGTGTGGTGAAAGAGATTTATTGATCGCGATTGAGTTGGGCAGGCTGAGAAATTCTTTGAGATTCTTCGCCTTAATTGGAACTTTCCTCAGGTTCAGGATATGCTTTTCCAGGAAATCAAGAGAGAGCGCAGACGCTTGGACATCCGTTTTTTCTAGTTGAAAAAAATCGTGAGAAGACGTTTTAGCCTCTGGCTGGGCTTCTGCACCCTTCTCTCTTTCAGTGCTTGGATTTTCACTGCTCGGCGCTTGGAAAAAAGTTGATAAATTCACTGCCGCTGGAGTGGGAGCGGGTTCTTCCGGTAATTTCGCGGGAATTGAAGGCGGTGACACGGCAGTTTCTTCATCGCTGTCGTAATTCAAATGATAATTCATAGTACTCTCAAAGGCGGAGTCGCTGCCGGCAAGCGCCGCGAAAATAGTCGGGCTTGAATGAGGTTGATTTAAATAAAAATGAGCGGGCGCTTTTTCTTCGTTTGCAGGCAGCGTTTGCGCGGGTTGAGCCGGGCAAAGCTGATTTGCGGTAAGCGCTAATTCAAATTTCTCTTTTACGTCTTTTGAATTTACTTCGAGAAACAAGGCAATTTCTTCTTCGCTCAATTCGCCGTTTGCATGCTGTTCAATCAAAATAGCCAGGGTTTGGACGGCAAGTCGTGCCAATTCATCTTCTGTGGCCTTTTTTGCATATCGCAATTGAATGGCCACTTTATCTTTGCAAGCTTGAAATTTGCGATAACGCGGACTGTGAGTGTATTTGAGGTTGGCTGACTTCTTTAATAGTTCAGCGGCCAATGGTGCTTGGCCCATATAGATTTGAAAAAGAAGCATGATTTTTTTAAGGGGATCACAGCTTGGGGGTAGCTCCAAAATCATGTGGAAGAAAATAACTCCAACCGATTTTGGCTGTCTTCTCCGGCTCTTTATCATATTATTAAAGCTTTCTAAAAGCTGAGCCATCTCCGGCTTTTTAGCTAAGTACAAAGATATATAATTAACGTTGTCCGCCATATTCTCTTGCGGTGTTTTTACCAGTGAATCCGCTAACCAGTAAATGCCTTGTATATGTGTTTGCTCCTCAGCGGAAAAATTGAGAGGGACTGGAGCTTGCGGTAAGGCAGGGGAACGTGAATGTGAATGTGAATGTGAATCCAAGCGTTGGCGTTTGGTTGTGAGTTCTGCTTCCGCTTCCTGCTTTCTTTTATGCGTATGAGAGGTAGCCGGAATAACCTCTAATAAATCCATCGGCGACGATCGTGGCAACGGATCAGAAATCATGAAGTCAGAATTGCGCGTCGGAGCTGACAAACTGTGGCCCTCTTGAAAGGGCATGCGAAATGGCGAATCCAGATTGAATTGCGGATTTTCCTCATGTTCGCTGTTACTCAAGCTAAGGGAAAAAGGATTGCTTAAACTCAGTCTAGTGCTGGGTGTTGGGTCGGCAAAGGAGTCAGTCTCCAGTGAACTAGTCGGATTCAACTCAGCCTCGAAGCTTATGTTCAATGATAGAGGGCGATCGCTACTCATGTCTAACTCCTCGTTTATATATAATTGCTTATATGGCTAATTATTATACAGGCTGGTTAGTAATTGATCAAGTGAATTTGTGGCACTCTTAGGTTGCGGTCTGACGCTAAGTTATTGATTATTATTAGAAGTATGGGTGAGAATCAGCACATGAAATGCAAACAGAAAAATAAGATTTAACCAATATTGAGTGGCATAGCCCTACCCGACTGTGAGGATTCTGCCAATTTTCTTGTCTGCCTTTCAAAGAAGGTATTAATGTGAGGGTCTTGTATATAGGTGCTTAACTTCTCCGGATGGTCTTTCAGTTTGGCGATTTGCAGGGTAAATATTTCAATCACCGCCTGCTCTGTGAGTTGGCTTTTCAAGAGAAGTTCGAGAATGGCATGAGCGCGCAGTTTAAAACCAGGAAGAGACGGTGAGGCAAAAAATCGGGATGATGAAAAATCTTGATACCGGGGTGAAAGCCTCTCTTCAATTTCGATGGACTCCTGACTATGGAGTAAGTCTTGGAGGGGCTTAACGGATCTCATGAGCAGAGATGCGGTGAGCGCATTTGTCAGCTTGAACAAGTGACCTTCCAAGACGCTAACAGAAAGTTCGACAGGCTTAGTTACAGCTTGTGGCGGCTGTGAAACTTCCTGGGGTGACGGTTGAGGCTCCGCTTTTCTCTCAGTCGTTGTTGCTTGCGTTGAGAAAAATGTCGGGCTGCTGTTTGGCTGTTTAACGGGGGCAGTTTTTTCTGGCTCAGGGGCTTTCTCCTGCGAAGTCTGCGCGGGGGGCGTTGGCAGATCGAGACCATTTTCAATGCACTTAATTTCCCAGGTCGCTTTTATCATTCGATCAAACGCGTCATCCCCAAAGCTCAGCAATAAGCTGATACTGGGTCTTCTCAGCAGACCCATCGTGTGCTGCCTCAGAACTAAGGAGATAGAGAGGATGGTTAATATCAGGCGAGCCATTTCGCCGCCGGCTAGCAGTCTTTCTTGGTGGCGCCATTTAATCTTTCGTGATTCAGCTATAATTGCAGCATAAGTCTTGGTTCTCATCGCTCCCGGTATTTCTTTGAGCTTCTTGAGCATGGTCGGTTTATAGTATTCTTGGTTTAAATGAACTTGGTAGAGAAGCATAATTTTTTTAGGCGCGTCATAACTTTGCGGCAAGGCAAGCATCAGGCGAAAGAAAACATCAGCTAAGCATTGAAATTTTACGAGTGGACACTTTATAGCGAAGGCGAAAGCAGCGACAAGTTGCTCTGAGCCTGGGGTTTTAGATAAAAACTGAGTAATGTAGCGCTCATACTTTTTATTCTCTGCCCTACTTTTAGAGCTTAACAGAGTCGCGATCCAATGAATGGCTTGAGTGTGTATAAGCGCATCGGCAGGGTTGATTCTTTGTATTATGGAATAAGGCTTTTGGTCGGCTGGCGCTGCGCTTGCAGGGGCGGATGTCGTGCTGGTGGAGGCCGGTTGAGGCTGTGGAGTCTTTTCATCATCGCTGTCGTAAGAAAGATAGTCTTGCATGGCAGCGTCAAAATGAGGATCGCCACTTTCAGGTAGGCTGGGCTGCTTTGCGGCAAGGGCTGCTTCAAATTTTGCTTTCAAACTTTCTGACTTCACTTCCAGCAGGATGGCTATTTCATCGCCTTTCAATTGGTCACGGTAATTCTGCTCGATCAAAAGTGCTAGAACTTGGAGGGTCAGTTTATACTTGTCGTTTTCACATACATTTCTGTAACGCAATTGTGTTTGAAGCGCATCTGCGATTTTTATGATCACGGGATAACGTGAACTTTGCTTGTAGCGCAGGGCAATCGCTTTGCTTAACATTTCTTCGGGGAAATCCGGTTGTTCCAGGTAGGTTTGATAAAGAACCATGACTTTTTTAACGGGATCATATTTCTTCGGTAAGGCCTGAAGCAGGCAAAAGAAAATCTTTGCCACCAATTTGGGCCACTTGACCTGACTGAACAGGAGTTTATCAAAATCATTGCTCTCGGGTTTTGGCGCTAAGTGTTGGCTGATGTAATTTGAGTAGGTTGATTTATCCTTTTTAGTCATCGTCACTAACCAATACATGGCTGCCGTGTGTAATTCTTCGTCAAAGGAAATAATTGCAGGCGATGGCAACTGATGGGAATGCGAGTGTGAGTGAGACTGCTGCGGGAGCGGTGCCGGCTCTGGATCTGGAGTCGTTGTGCTCACGGGCATATCTGAAAGAGAAAATGTTTGAGCTTGCACTTGCTCAATGCGCGGACGCTTACTTGGCTGGTCTTCGCTCTTTTGGTCATCAAGTTCATCTGTAACCTCACGCTGTCTTTTGTGAGGATTCGGCAAAGCGCTCACTAAATCTGTCGGGGACATGCTCGGTTGAAGAGGGTCTGAGCTAATGTGGCTGCTAGCTTGGGTTTGAGCATCTTGTTCTAGGTATTCGATTCCTGCATGGATGTCGATGTCCATGTGGTTTACAAATGCACGAGGAGGCTGGGCTTCGAAGATGATAGAGTCTTCTCCAGAGACAGCGCGGTTCATGCTCAAGCTCTGCAGGACATGAAGCGGTGAAGCTGGATTGGAATGCGGATTCCCTTCGTCTTCGAGGTTCAGTGGCAGATCGCGGTTCAAGCTCATGTGTAACTCCTCGCTTTATCGCTTGTTTGCGCTGGGTTTTGTGAGACTTGGCTCGCAGAAGCCTTCGCTGCGAAGAAAGGATGATTTACCGTAGCGCCTTCAGGTGAGCTAAGTCCATTTTTGATGCAGGCGGCTTTGAAGAGCGGTTCTACTCTTATATCGGCAGCAGCTTTTCCTATCTGCAATAATCGATCGATTTTTCTCTCGTTGAATTTGCCCGCTAACCGCTGCTCGATCAAAAGAGCGATGACATGAACGACGAATGGCAGCCGCAATTCCTCGCTGCTCTGTACGGCTTGTTCTTTGCACTGCTCAATCTTGTTGCCGATCGTCTCAATCGCATGAAAGCGTGAGCTTTTACTATATCCGCCGGTATTCTTAATTTTAGCTAACAAGTGCTTGGGAAAGCGAACTTCAGTCATATACGTTTGATAAAGGAGCATGACTTTTTTGGTTCTATCATATTCCTTCGGTAGGTCCATCGTTAGGCGAAAGAAAATGGCAGTTAATGTTTTCATAGATTGGAGAGGATTTTTTACTGCCGCTAAGAAGTCGTCAGCACTTTGTCCCTCTTTTGGCTTTTGAGTTAAAAGCTGAGAAATGTAAGGTGAGTGCACTTGACCTTTGTCTTCTTTCCCGCCTTTCTCTTCTAATAAGGTAGCCAACCAGAGAAGAGCGTTAGGGAGTTGTTTTGCGTCATCGCTAGCGGATGAGGTATGCATTGCCATTGTTTGTGCCGGTGTTTGCGGTAAGGCAGCATGCGCGTGTAAACCTGAATGCGATCGTTTTTTCCCGTGGCCCAGCTTTTTAGCAAGTTTGAGAGCCTGTGGCAGTTTCATATATTCTGCTAATCGCTGCGGAAATTCTTTCAGTGCGGCACTTTGGAGGATGAATATCTCGAGAATGATCTTCTCCTCAAAGCAAGTGTGCGCTAGCTTCTCGAGGATCTTATCAGCAGCAACTTTAAAGTTAGAGCTATAGGGAGAAACATAATAGGGCGAAGAAGAAAATGTTTTATACTGACTAAAAATTAAGTCTTGAAATGCCATTGGGTTGGACATGCTATGAAAGTTGCACAACTGTGTAATGGATTGCTTGGCAAAAGTGAATAATTGCCCGACATGGAATTCTAAAGCTTGTAGATATACTTTAGAATTCAGTTTACTTGCGGGATCTGAATGCTGGCGTTTGCTTGCGGAGCCGTCGACTTGCTTGTCTTGCTCGTCCAACGCTCTTTTGCGAGGATTCGTAGTCACTGCAATTAAATCTGCAGGTGACGCGCTCGTCGGATTCTCCGCAATGAAACCGACTACGGGAGTGGGGTGTAAAAGAATTTCGTCGAGATCCATTGCTTCTTCGGCCTGCACCTCAAGGCTTAGTGCTTCCTGTTTGTATTCCTGGGTGCTATCGGAATGAGATGACGAAGCCAGGTGGGATAATAGATCTTCGTGCTCATCATCTACCTGAACGCCAAAGCTCGATAAAATACGACTGCTGCTCATGTGTAACTCCCCGTTTTATTGACTCTAATAATAATGATCGATATGGGCAATAATTATACATGATGATCTATATTTGATCAAGTGACGTATGTATTTGAATATACGGCTTATCTAGAATGGCTTGGGTGAGCTCCCTGCCCTGCTTGGCGCTGTTTTTTCCTCTCTTCGCTCGCGCATCTCATTGAAGATTTCTTTGACGCGCCAAGAGCCCATATATTTTGCTAATTGCTCCGGCTCAGAGCTTAGCGTGGCGCTTTGTAGGAAAAATATTTCGAGGATAAGCTGATCATGAATGGGGCTAGTCGCGAGTTGCTCGAGAATTTGGTTTGCATCAATAATAAAGGACGGACTTCTTGGTGAAGCGAAAAAAGGTGAGGAGGTGAAATTCGGATAATGATTCAAAAGGGTGACTTGAATCATGAGCATCGTTGGCAAGCTGAAAAAAAGCATGAGCGTCTCAATAGAATCAGAGATGGAGCCCATGTGAAACAGGTGGTTTTCCAAATCGCAAATGTGGAGCGCAGAAGGAGTCTTTGGCAGGCTGCTTATCGGTAGGCGTTGCGGCTGGGGATGCTCTTGGGGATTCTGTTTAGGCGCTTGCTTTGCCTCCGCTTCCGCTTCTGCTTCCGCTTCTGCTTCCGCTTCTGCTTCCGCTTCTGCTTCGGACTCATTTTGTTTAGCTAATAAATACCTCTTTTCTCTGGGCGACTGCTCATCAAGCGCAAGTTGAATCACGGTCGTGCTGCTATCAAAGGGCGAAGCTACCCGATTTCGTTTTTTTGCAGGCTCCTCGTCCGACTCTGACAGCTCAGATGAAGAGGGGCTGCTGGGCTCTGGCGTAGCAGGCTGATACTCCGGGTCTTCTACAACGACTTGGCGTTTTCGCTTTCGCAAAACGCGCTGCGACGGCTCACTTTTCTGCTCGTCGCTTTTTTTCTCTGGTTTTTCATCCGGTTCATCAAACTCAGATCCTGAAGCATAGCCCTTATCGAGAATATGGGGTCGGCGCGCAAGTCTTAAAGTATTTCGTGTATCCATGGTCCCTTCTTATGAAGTTAGAGTGGCTCGGCTTCTGTTTGGCTAGACAATGATTTTATTGCAAATTATCCCGCCTGTCCAATTATTAATCAATAAACTTCTTTTTCATATGCTATTCTTAAAGAAGAAGCAATTAAAACAACAGGAACGGGGGCAACAGCATGGGGCCGCGTAAACCGGAAGGGAATGCTTTGCGAAGGCTCGCAATAAGCGTAAAACAAATTTCGCGCTCGGCGGCGGAGCGCAGGAAGGCGCTCGAGAATAAAGTTGACCAAATTGAAGCGTTATTCAAACCAATGGAAGAAGCCAAGTATAGCTCCGAGACGCCTTATAGTTTCGGCAGGCATATCGCGCATTTTGCCTTGCTTGATCATATCAAGCGCACGGAGAAAGCGATGCGGGATTTATCAGAATCCAAATCAAATCCTGACGAGCATAAAGACGAGCAAGGTCCGCTAATAGAATTGAAACAACGCTTAGTGGATTTAAACATAAGAATCACAAAATCGCTTCATGCCTTGCCTGGTGTAGCAGAACAAGCGGCTGAACTGAAAATGCCGGAGCAAACGCCAACGATTCTAGTCGCAGGAGCCGGCCCTGTTGGGTATTTTGCGGCAGCGCAGCTTATGACAAAGGGCATGCGCGAAAAACATCAATCAAAGGTGGTATTAGTCGCAGATAAATACGCCGCTATCCCCATGCGCGGTGGGGCCTTGCATGATTCGGTTGTGAATCAATATTGCGACGATATTGGCTTAAATCCGCCTAACCGGAACTTACTCATGGAATATGTTACTCTGAGACAACCTTTGCGATACAGCATCAAGGACCTGGATAGGCTGGGTAAGGCAATCTGCCTGACGCGCGGGGTGACTATTATCAATGGCACTGTCAATTACAGTGAAATCAAGACCCCAGAAGAAGGGGGCCTTCCCACGGTTAACGTTACGCCTCTTGCGGGAGAAACTGTTCCTCCCATTTCTCGTGTTAGCTGCGTGATCAATGCCATGGGCGAAAGCGCTAGCTACCCGCCGGGGATTGGAAGAACAAGATTGTTTCCAAATAAAACCCTATTAAGAACCCGGGCAGCGCTGGCGAATATCCTGTGCCCGATAAAGATGCCTCAAATGCTCTATGATATGCAGTTGCAGATATCGGACAACCAAAAAAACTTTTACTATGCGGTCGATATTTTTAACCGCAAAAATCCCATAAAAACACAGCTTATCCCGTTTCTAACGGAGGCTGAATTCAGCCTCCTGGATGCCTTAGTCGCGCAGCAACTTCCGCTATGCCAGAGCCCAGAGACAAAAGACATTCAAAAGGAAGATTTGGAGGTTATTTTAAAAACCTTTTTTTTCCTCGACTACCTCAACAGCGTGGCCTCCTACCCGGGCTTGAAACTGAGTACTAGCATAGAGTCCCCTGAGGTAACTGAAAAAAAGAGCGCGGATTTTGCCCCCTTTTTTAAAGCTGCCAGCCCCAGTGGCACAGCACCTGCCGCTGAAACCGAAATCTTTCTGCGCGACCCCATAAAGTTAAAGCCCCAGTGTCGAGAATTTAAGTTGAAGC
>Ga0206822_1175_pt1 | contig 12213 bp, 10 predicted proteins | sample Alteio_BWOrgCont_83_FD_152913 | JGI IMG/M metagenome (GOLD analysis project Ga0206822, IMG submission 152913) | Enriched cells from forest soil in Barre Woods Harvard Forest LTER site, Petersham, Massachusetts, United States -... | ecosystem: Environmental > Terrestrial > Soil > Temperate forest >... | reverse complement strand
ATCCCAAAATGCCGCTTGACCTTCTAAGTGGAATACAAATCTTGCACCTTTGAAAAACCAGCGGGTCAAAGTGGAGGAAAAACCGTCAATCCCATTGATTTCTCCAAGTTGTTTGCCGGGGACAGGTCCTATTAGCACGAAACGGCAGTTTTCTTTTTCAAGTTCCTGTAAAGTATTGATTATCAATAATTCAGAAACCCCATTCGGAGCTTTTTTCGTCATCATGTTATTATTAAGAAGCCATCCATTTTGCTCTTTAAGTTCATTGAGCATTAGGAATGCCACGATTTTTCCTTGGCTTTGCGCATAGAACCAGCGTTTCCCTTGGCGATCCTTGAATAAAGTCACGTGCGACAGGTAAATCTGGGGACCATGCCGCTTTTGAAGCCATTCTGAAGCTACATCTTCTATTTGCTGCTCGATTTTCGGATCATCGCCGGAATACTCATGTACAGTGAGCCCTGCATTTCCCGCTTGCTTTACTTTTTTCCGAACTAAGACCGACTTAGAACCTGTATTGTTGATGGGATTGTTAAAAGGATCTAATATGAATTTTTCTCCGAATTCTATGGTGATTGCAGAATGATTCTTGAAAGACCAATCTGCAAATTCTTTAGATACAATTGTATAGACAACACCGATGCCCTTAGATGCGCAATATTCTTGGAATTTTTTGGCTAAAGCGGGTTTATCTTGAAGGGAACAGACCGGATCGCCAAAAACAACTGCATTAGAACTTTCAATTTTATATCCGATGAAACCTTCGATTTCAGGGGTTAAAAATATTTGGCATGATTCTTCTAAGAGTCCATCCGTGTTTACATCACCCCATTTCCGTACAAGCCTTACCAATTCTTCTCTATTACCATTTAATGGTTTGGTTTGATTAGCTGTAAGCACGGAACCCCCTTCTTTAGCTGTTACGAATACTAATTTTTTTATTAGCACCTTCTGATAACAAATGCAAGCATTTCATGCATTTCTTAGCCGATCTTTCTTGGCTGAATCACCCCAGAAAATGGGAAAAATCATCGTTGAAAAAAGTCAATCGCTCTCCGCGCTGAAATTGTAGGTGTAGATAATTTATTAATAAGTGCAATACACATAGTTAATCATATTGATTCCAATACTAGAAAAATAGATAAATATCTAGAAGTTATAAAGATGCAAATAGCTTTAAAGAAATTCGATGATGCAAAAAGCACATTTGCAAATATAAAAAATAATTTAATTAATGATATTGATACTTGGTATCTTTCTCAATTACTTAACATCGCAAAAATGGGACAACAAGTCGGAGCGAGAGAGCTTTTTATAGAATTAAGAGAAATATATATAGAAAAAAAGAGTGTGAATTCATTAGTTGCATTGGCAAGAGCACAAGTTGAAAGTGCCGAAACAGTTGAGGATGCCCAAGAAACTATTGAAAAATTATGGGAATTTAGAAGTGAATTACAATATGGGATTATAAGTTTTTTAAGCGAAATATGTATTGGCCAATATAATCATGGTGATGAAGAGGGTTCAGATTACACACTTGCTTTACTAAGAGACTACGTTTTAGAAAAATCATTAAATAACTATAATTTAACGATGGAATATCCGATTGACCTCTTTTTTACTCTTATGGAAACACGAGTTGCAACGAAGAATATGGCAACGCTGAATTTCTCGCCTATCAAACGCATGGTTATAGACTCTAAAATTGAAAAAAAAGACTCAAAAATTATCTGGTTACTTTCTATTGCTAAAAAAGAGGCGCGAATTGGTACCATGGATGCTGCTAGAGAGTCATTTTCTTTAGCACAAAAATTGAGGGGACTGGAAGATGATCATACATATCGTTGTAACAGGAATCAAGGAATTGATTTTGCCAAAACGCAAGTTGTCATGAAGGACGTAGAAGAAGCTAATATAACACTTTTAATTGAATATGCTCTTGCAGTAGAAATATTTAGGGAAGACTGTCAAGCGGGATATACCACAATTTATAACGATCGATGCAGATATATAACTGAAGGGCAGAATAAAATTGTAAAGGCACAACTAGGAAAAAGCGATTTCGTAGGTGCCAAGAAAACCGCATCCCTTATGGAAAATAAAGAAGATAAGCTTATGGCCCAAATAGATATTGCATTGGCTTCGATGAAGCAACTACGAGAACGTTTCCCTTTACTTCACTAGCATTATTTTGAATTGATTTTGCTGACCTTGGAATACGGCACGCATACAGCGTGCAATGCCATTCTGAATAGTACCTAGGCTCGGCGCCCCTTCAGGGCTTGAGCCTAGGCTTACATACAAAAGGCTTTCAGCCTTAGGCTAAAACGTTTATCATGCAACAGAAAGCATGCCGAAACCGAACGTCCCCAAAATCAATTCAAGACACGGAAGTTATGCCCAAGGCTGAAAGCCTTTTGTGTGTTAGCCTAGGCTCAAGCCCTGAAGGGGAGTCGAGCCTAGGTACTATCCAGAAAGGCATTGCACGCTGTATGCGTGCCGTATTCCAAGGTTCCCAAAACTAAATTCAAAATACCCAAAAGTTATGACCAAGGCTGAAAGGGCCGAGAACTGGTTGGAACTCCTGAATGAAATATCATGTAAATTTGGTCGATTCGTCCCCTTACCTGACCTCTTGCTCTGTGGACAAACATCTATCTCTCTAGACTTTTTTCTTCTAAACGATCGACATCAAGATTGCAGATCAATTGCAAATTTTGATTGATCTTCACTATACTCCAATCCCACCACGCAATTTTTTGAAGACGATTAATCGTTTTATCATCAAATCGCATTTTTACCACTTTAGCTGGGTTGCCAGCAACGATTGAGTATGCAGGCACATCCTTAACGACGACTGCTCTGGATGCAATGATTGCTCCGTTACCTATCGTAACGCCATTCATAACCAGTGAATCATATCCAAACCAAACATCATTGCCAATGACGATATCTCCTTTGACAGGGAGATCGTAGACATTAAAAGCACTTTCCCAACCATGTCCAAATATGGGAAAAGGATATGTGCTGATGGCGTCAAGTTTGTGATCGCCTGTCATAATAAATCGTGTTTCGGCTGCAATTGCACAGAACTTGCCGATGATGAGCTTCACTTTGGAAAAGTCATAGTTGTAGAGAACATTGAATTCTTCAAAATTTTCTGGGCCGTTTCGACGATCATCGAAGTACGTATAGTCCCCAATGGTAATGTTACTAGCCTTGACGAAGTGTTTTAGGAAAACAAGGCTTGCAAACTCCTTGAGCGGGTAAATAGACTTTGGATCTGGACCGGTAATTTTCATAGATTTTTCCTTAATATAATCATCATTGAGTCTTTTACATAACCTTCTCAGAGCACCTCAGTTCATTTCATCTCATAATTCAATTGAACTAGCCCACTGGTGTAAGATTGGGAGGAGATCAAGCGACACGCATGTTCTTTGCCTATCAGATTAAAAAGAGGTATCCCAGCCCCAAGAATCACAGGAATCACAGACAAAGTCATAGAGTCTACCATCTGCAAATCTAGAAATTGTGAAATCGTCAGACCCCCATCGATCCAGATATGCTTGACTCCATCTGAATGGAGTTGAGAGACTAATTGGGTTAAATCTCCTCGAAAGAGCTCCATGTCTTTTCTGACGGAATTTAAGCTGTTGCTCAGGACAATCACCCTTTTTCCTGGGTAGGGGTCTGGCACTGTAATAGCAACTTCATAAGTTTTGCGACCAATAACTAAGGCATCGATGCTATTGAGTAGCTTTTGAAATCCGTAATCTTCATCAAATCCGCCTACTCGATCGAGCCAATCTAGACTACCATCTTTACGTGCGATATAGCCATCGATGCTTGTGGCGATATAGATGGAAATTTTTGGTCGATCCATCCGGTCAATTGTAAGACTTGAAGAGGACATTATAGACTTCTCCATTCGCTAGGATTCATACGATAAAGCACTTGTCTTCTCAGTTAGTATAAGAACTATAGATTTTCACAGAGTAAAGTTAGTGGAATTGTACTTCTTTTTTTGCTAAAATACAAGGATTAGGTTTACTCCATTTTTATAGGCCACGTTAACTATTGAATTTTTTTGCTTGAATATGATAATCTGTTTACTTTGGTTCTTCATAAGGAATTTTTTTTTTAATGATCTTTAAGGAAAGTATTGATATGATGAAAACACTTATTATAGGCATTTGCATGATCATGACATCGCTTAGCATTGCAGCGCAGAATAAACCAAAAGAACTAGAACAAACTGTAATCATCCTACTCGGTCCTCCTGGTTCCGGAAAAGGGACACAAGCAGTGCGGATGACAAAAGAGTTAGGGATCCCCCATATTTCGACCGGTGATCTGTTCCGTGAGAACATAGGCAAAGGAACAGAACTGGGCAAAAAAGCGAAAACTTTTATCGATGCCGGCAATCTGGTTCCTGACGAAGTGGTTCTCGATATGTTATTCGATAGGGTTTCTCGGCCTGATTGTGCTAAAGGATTCCTCCTGGATGGTTTTCCGCGTACTATTCCACAAGCAGAAGCTTTTGACAAACGTTTTGCAGGAAAAGCAAACTTAGTCGTATTGAATTTGAATGTTTCGAATGAAGCGATCGTAAAAAGAGCAGAAGGCCGACTGACATGTAGAAATTGCGGCAGCGTGTACAACAAGTATTTTTCGCCTCCAGCTAAGGATGGTGTATGCGATAAGTGTGGTGGGGAACTATACCAACGGCCTGATGATGCTCCGGAAGTGGTGAAAGAAAGGTTAAAGGTTTATCACACGCAAACGAAACCATTGATTGCCTATTACGAGAAGAAAGGATTGTTGACGACGGTCGACGGTGAAGCAGCGCCTGATGTGGTGTACGGCAAGCTGATGAATCTTTATCGCGAAAAGACCAAGCGGTAAGGCAGAATTCAGAATTCTGGATTCTGTTTTTTTTACCTCAGCTTTTGACTATGCTTTGAAATGTAATCAGCAAGCATGCTCTTCGAAAAAATCCCGAGCCTTTTAAAATCGCCTACTGTTCCGAGACCCAGCTTGCTAAGGTTTTCTCTGGCTTCATGCCGTAAGTTGTTCATGGCTTCTAATTGCAGGCTTGACAATTCGAGTTTTCCCGGTGCCTTGATTTTTGGCAACAACCCGACAGCCCAATAGTCTTTTATATACCAAATTGACAATTTCGCCAGAGCTTCAATTCCAGGTTCATCATCTCGCAATGTATCTAGGCCTCCAGGACTTTGTTTATCATCAAAAACTTGAGCTAGTCTTCTTTCTAGTAATTCATAGAGTCCGGTGGCGGACCCTGTTTCAGTGCAAGGCAGCCCAATCACATCACGCGATACTCTTTGGAACTGTTCATTAAATGTGCCAAGCCGATCGATTAATTCACTTCGATCGCTATTCCAAGCGATGGACAAGGCGTTTTCGATTTTGACAAGTTCATCGGCGTAGTCTTTCTTAAAATGAGCAATGGCCCTTTCAATGGCTTGGAGATCTTTTGCTTGTAATTCCTCTGGCTGCAAAGATCGAATTTCCCCTTGTACCAGAAGAATTTGTTTATCAGCTTCTTCGGAAAATTGCAAAAGCTCGTGACAAAAAACGCTTAGATGGTGTTGTAGGGGCTCAGACGCACTCATTTTAATGAATATTTGACGCAATGAAGGTTCTAGTTTCAATAGAAGTTGACTGAAAGCAGTATGTTTTATCCCCACAAGAACGGGTTGAAGTTTCCACTCTTGTGCTTTGTCGTTAGCAATAATGAGTAGAGCGTCTTGGATTTGATCAGCAGAAAGAGTGTTGCCTAAAGCTTCCAGTTCTTGAGGGATAGAGGCCTTCTCGATTAATTGTCTAATATCCGGCGAAAGTGGAGTTACTTTGCTTCGTTTCATGAATCGCACTTTAAACCAAAAACCTTGCGTCTGTAAATACAAAAAGGACATAAAGGGAATTGCATAAGTCAGGTGAGTGAAGCTAGTTGGAAGATAAATGTTGCGAACTAACGCTGGAAGCCCTCACGTGTTAGCCCAGGCTTCGCAAGCTCAGCCTGGGCTAACACGTGAAGAACCCCCCAAGCGTTTGTTCACGACAATCATCATTCATCTCAAAGTAGCCGCACTCTCCAGACATTTGCGATTACCTCTAAAGGAAATAAAGGATTATTTCTTATGCTCAGAAAATTTAAATCGATCCATACCTTTATCGGAGATATACTTACTGACGTTCAAGGGTACGGTTTTCTTAAGAAAAAAGGCCATATTGAGATCCGCCCCGGATATGTCAATATTTCCTCCAACCATCTATTGGAAACTACCGCTACATGGGTTTCCAATCATGCAATCTTACGCACAGGTCAAATTGACACCTTGGCAAAAACTTCTGAGTTAGAGCTGGTTATTAAGACTGTACACGAAGAGACGCAAAAGCGCGGTCTTAACACGTTAGTGCCTTTAAGAGTTTCTGTTATACAAGTAAATGTGCCCGACACCGAGTGGGATCAAGTGAGGCAGCTGCACTATTTACTGGCAAAGCATGGACTTCATTGCGCCCATTTTAATCTTCCAACCGAGCCATTTTTTAGACATAAAAATGAAGAGTCAAGATCTCTACTTCTGCAAAAAACAAACAATAAATTGAGCCGACATCTAAATACTGAGGGGTGGTTGCTGTATTCCGATTGGTTGAACCAAGAGTTAGAGGCTCTTTTTCGAACATTGCAATTCGATGCCACAGAAGAATACCAATTGGAAGCAAGCATCAAAGATTTTAGCCATGAAATGTCTTCTTTCCTACTACAGCGTGATAGACACCAAATGCGGAAAATGATCTTGGAGTTGGGCGACCACGAATTTGCTAAGGATCCAGCGACGAGTCCACTCAATTACCAAGAGGTTTTAGAATTCGAAAAGAATTTGTTAAAAAGACGCTTGGATATACAAGCTAATTTGAAACATCAACATGAAGTGTTAGAGGAAGCTGTCGCCAAGATTATCAAGATTGAACGGGCTCATCCGGAATTGAATCCCATCAAAAACATTTCATTGCTGCTGAAGGCTTCATTAGCTGTTCAAACAGATTTTTCAGGGACTCCGCTCATAAGCTGGGGACAGCAAGTGATGCTGCTAGGTCTGCTGGACTGGCATCTTGGAGTCATCTCGGTGATCAATGGGACTCACGGGCTCAATCGTACAAACATTGCATTTGCCGTAAAACTTGCCATCGTACAGCTAATACAGCACAATCCCGGTCAGCAAGTGATTGATCTGGCCTTGCAATGGGATGAAACAGTACCGCAGATTAATAGAAAGATCGCAGAACTCGGGGCAAAAGGCTTCGGAGAGTGGTTAAAGGATCATTCAGATCAGACTTTATTGCATCAAAGAGCTGAACTTACGGAGCAGCTGCGTCATTTTGTATGGGAGAACTTGCGTCAGTTATGTGTCTTGATCGGTAAGGCTTCGATGTCATTTCAGGAGGGGCTTATCGCATCGTCGGATTATCTTCAATTTCTGCCGGCATTTGACAGTGAGATGGAAGGGTTCAAAGAAATTGTGGAATATGACAAGGAGACGGGTTTGCCCACTGAGCTTAGGCCATATGGACAGCGTTTGATCGTTGGTTTCTTTTCCAACGAGTCTATAACTTGAGGAAGTCAAGTTATAAGCTCGTCAAGGAAAATGGCGTCATTACTTGTTATAACGCAGTTGTAAACGTGCAATACGTTCATCAAGGGGTGGATGGCTCGAAAAGTAACTCAAGAGGCCTGCATTACTTGAAATCTTGAAGGCTTGAATAGCTTCCGGCTGGTGGGACGGATCTTGAATTTCCACAGTTTTTTTCAATGCTACCAGAGCGTTGATCATTTTTTGAGGCCCTGCAAGGATAGCTCCACCGGCATCTGCTCGGTATTCTCTACGTCTTGAGTAGGCTGCAATAACCAAAGAGCCAAGGATCATGAAAACGATTTGCAGCACAAACACAGTAAGTTGATACATAAGTGGGGACACGCTTTCGGAATCTTCTTTACGGCCCAATGCACGTGCGATCGCAAAGGCTAATACCCGGGCAAAGAACATGACAAACGCGTTGATAATCCCTTGGAGCAGTGTCATCGTGACCATGTCGCCATTAGCGATGTGAGTTATTTCATGGCCTAAAACACCTTCCACTTCTTCGGGACGCATTCTATTCAGAAGGCCTGAAGATACAGCCACAAGAGAATTCGATTTTGAAGGCCCGGTGGCGAAAGCATTGACTTCGGGTGAGTTATAAATGCCAACTTCCGGCATCTTAGGGAGTCCTGCTTTCTTGGCAAGTTGATGGATCGTTTCGACCAGTTGTCTAAGATTTGGATCGTTTGTATTTGGATCGATGATTTGTACACCCATCATCCACTTGGCCATAACCTTAGAAAGGAGCAGCGAGATGAAGGCTCCGATCATCCCCCAAAGTAGGCAGAAAATGGCCAGAGATCCGTAGTTCAAACCATATTTAGACAAATAGGGTTGGAGATTAAAGAACGACAATATGAAAGAGATGACTGTGACAACTAAGAAGTTGACGAGCAGAAATAATACGATTCTTTTTGCGAGGGCCATGGTTATGTCTCCTTATTTGCAAGATATTTCAGTATAACATAATAATGAATTTACAGAAAGGGAGGTGTTTACGTTGTAGCTATTCACGTCAGGGAATTCAGAATTCAGAATTCCCAGACGTGCCCTTCAAATTTGATGTGTTAGTAAAATATCTATTAAAATTGTCCAAAATCAACAATAGATTTTCTGTTTAGAAATTCTCTGATGAAAATATGTTGGGTCGTGGATGCTAGCCTTTGTTGTTCTTCAGAAAAAGATTCTTTGTGATAGCGAAAGACTAAACGGCTTATGCTTACTCCTGAAAGGTTTTGCAAAACAAATTGATTACCCCATTCATTGAGACTCAAATCCGAGTGATAACTTTCATTTCCGTAAATATTGACTATGATCATCTTATCGAATGTTCTTGATAAAAATTGCAAGACTTTGGCTATAGCAGGAATGTCAAAATTCAATTTATATTCTTTTGTTATGAGAAGGCTTATTTTTTCGACATTGCTTAATCTCCCAAATTGCGGATGATGACTTATTGTTTTTGTCAATACATCTGAATCTTCCATAATATCTGTAAAGGAACCATCTTTATCTAGAACAATTTGCAATCTATTCCCAAAAAAGTAAATCTTCCCATTATCCTTTAACATTTTTCTTGCTTTTAATAAATTTATCAAGCTTTTGCCGTCACCTTTGTAGATTTCATCCAGATCCACTGAGTAGATGACATCAAATTGCTTTTTTGAACTCATCATTGGTCTAGTTACAGTCTGTACAAATATTTCTGGAAGTTTATTAAGCATTTCAGCGAATTTTCTCCCATTAAGGCTATCGAAATTCAAATCGATAAATTCTATATAAATATTTCTAAAACCATTTTGAATTAATTTCCCTACGATAATGAGGTCTTGCAACAATCCTCCCGCTCCATAGCTGACCAGACTAAGAACTTCGTTTTTGTTCACGAACCTTTTCTCAATATCTTCAACGATGAGTGCTTCCGCATTTTGACGGCATTTGTTTACATGTCGTCCATAAGATGTGCACGAACATTCAAAAAACGAAAATCCTTTCAAATAGCTTCGACTAGAAGATCCATTTTCTACCAATTCAGTGAATTCTTGTGGATTTGCTAAGAATTCATAAAAAACCTTTTGCCTTTCTTCCATATTACTATTTTCGAAGGCTGTGACTAAACGTTCCCAAGGAGCCAACAGAGTTGTTTTAGTGTCTTCCAAAACAGCTTTTTTCGTAGGATCAGGAATTTCCCAGAATGGCAAAGGTTCTATGATAGAATGATACACGCTCATTTTTTTTTCCGTGGTAAATTTTAAGAAATTTTCAATCCTAAATGTTTTGAAAATAAACTAGTCGTTTTCGAAATAACAGCCCAACGAAAAGCTTCTTCTAAGCCTACAGAATTTTTCCCCCAACCTTGCATGTTCCAAGTCAAGACTTTAATTGTCCTATCATTCAATAAGAGGGACTGAATTTTTAAAAGAAAAACAAATTGTGAAACTTTTTCGATCTGCGTTTTAGAATTTTTTTCGGTGTTCACACCCTTAATGAGACCTTTTTTATCACTTATAAATTCAACCTCACTACCTAGGTCTTCAATTTTTTTAAACTGATCACTTAAGAAAGAAACATTTAAAATAGCACAATATTTCACATAAGATTTAAAGAAACACTCTAAATAATTACTTATTCTTTTTGCCATTACTCTGTCATCTAATATTGAACATGTATTCCATGAGAAAAAAGTGGCTTTTTCAGGTGTAGATGCATTTTCTACCATTATTTTAAATTTATTAAGAAATGGTTTTTCATTCAACGTACAAATTGATCTTATCAAAAATAGTTCATAATCAACTCTATAATCTCCTTCTTTTCCTTTGTCTTCGAATTTTAAATCTGTTTTTTTTGGGTGCCAAACAATTTTAAACCAATTAGAAACACCATCTTCTTTGCGTTCATCACCTCTAAACTCAATCCCTGTTTGAATGTGGAATGTTTTCCATCCTAAATTTTTACTTAAATGACCTAAATTCATATGTGTAATGGCTTTGGATAAACTTGAAAATATCGAATTGCTTAAATAAAGTGGTTGTAATATATCAAATTGGCTTCCGCTTGCTAGACTTTGGTGGTATTCCAGTTCGTCAGGGAATGATTTTTGTGCCCATTCAGAATGTTCTATCTGTTTTTCTTCAGATTTCATCGTACAATCTGTATAATATTCCCCAATTGTTTTGAGGTTTATAAGTGCAGAAATTTTCTTGCATGAGAGAGAGAAAGCGATGAGTCCGTCTCCGGGAGGAAGTTGTTTATAGATAATCCCCAACAACTCATCTGGCAACGATAAAATATGAATATTATTTTCACTAATTAAACTCATATAGACTCCAAAATTAAAAACAATGTTTGTTATTACTCGACTTTGTATTAAAACTCGAAACTGAGAACTGTGAAATTCACAGCCTCAGAGTCCACTATGTTTAATATCGCGTATTAAATTCATATTTTATCATTTTTATGTAACCTAATATAAAAACAATATTTTCACATAATCATAAATTCTAGTGTAAATTTAAATTGTTTGCAACAACAATTCCAGGAACAGTCAAGAAAATTTTTATTGCGTTTTTTAGATGTAATCATCAATTCTAAAAATACACCCATACCCTGGACGTTTTAGAAATTTAATTTTATGTTTAATGGTGTGAAATTCTGCTGGAAGTTGTGATACACTTGTCAAATTAGGACATTCAATAATCTTGACAGTTTTTAAATTTGGTAAGTTGACAATTTTTGGTGATATTTCTTGAAGTCGACATTCTAAAATAATCAGATATTCAAGTGAAGAAAGTTCTCCAACTTCATCTGGAATTACTTCTAAATTATCACATCCATCTAGAGTTAAAGTCTTTAAGCTCTTAAGACTGCCAATTGATTTTGGTAAGTCCCTTATATTATCATCAGAAATTTCTAGGTACTCTAATTTTGGTAGACTTGACAAAAATTTTAATACATTTGACCCATGAATACAAATCCGTTCAGTCAAAAAAATCTTTTGAAGGTTCGGGCAATATGAGAGTATTTCTTCTAGATCCTGACATTCTATATATTCAGCAAAGAAAAAATTCAGATGTGTCAATTGATTTCCATGTTTTATTATCAACTCGAAAAATTCCTCTTTAGAAGAAATTACGAATTTAATACCACACCCTCGATTTATAAATTGAATATATACTTCGTGACTTAGTGCTTTAATTTCACTTGAAACATGAGTGAATACTAATAAATCTTCTGCAGGATTAGTGTATTTTAGAATTTTCTTAAAACATTCCAAAGGCAAATGGATTAAGCTTTTACGAATTTCATCAATTTGTTCTATAATTTTTTTTTCCTCTGCTTTTAAAAAATTTGCATTTCCAATCTTGTCCCTTAATTGCTCTAAACTTCCTTTAATTAATTGATTATTTACATATCTTTCGAAAAGAAGACGCTGTTCATTTAAGAAAGATTCGATTTGATTTGATATTGAGAGTAAAACACTTTGTGACTCATGAGGATTAATTGACTCTGTAAATCCCCTAATTTTTGAAATAATTGAACAATA
>Ga0206822_1174_pt1 | contig 12420 bp, 10 predicted proteins | sample Alteio_BWOrgCont_83_FD_152913 | JGI IMG/M metagenome (GOLD analysis project Ga0206822, IMG submission 152913) | Enriched cells from forest soil in Barre Woods Harvard Forest LTER site, Petersham, Massachusetts, United States -... | ecosystem: Environmental > Terrestrial > Soil > Temperate forest >... | reverse complement strand
GGAGGGGGTGAGGTTGTGAATAATCGGACGTTGGACGACCTTCGCGGACAAAAATCGTCTAATCAGTTTATTAAATGGCTATTTGACTCCTGTTCCTGCCGAAGAAGCATTTACCCACGCGGTACATTATGAGCAAGGGTCCTTTCGCCAATGTGCGGGCTGAGCCCTGTCCTGCAAATGACGCACCCTTGCAACGTGAACAGGATGATGGCCTCTTTGGCAAGCGAATTTTTTCGCTTCATCTTGGGTTTGAAAATTGCCACCAACTTCTCTGCCGTCTACTATAACCACAAAATGTGATGTACTGGCGTATTCACTAGTTGCATGGGGTCGATGTTCAATGAATGCTGCGCTCAAAAAGAATAATTTTAAGTAATCAACGACCTCGCAATCAAAATAACCACTTTTATTCGGATTTTTTAATTTCTGATTTTAAACACAATTTTTATTTAATTAGTTGATTAATAATTATTTAAAAATATTTTGTTTATTATTGAAATCTGAATTATGATTTAAGTAATAAGATTACTCAAATATTTTTATTTGGACTGTTCAATATTTTTTCTATCTTGAGGTTCCAACCATGCAAATTGAAGTCCAACAGATAGCAGAATTATTTAGCGGCATTTATGTCAACACCTCCGCTGCTCGCGGACATGCCGTTTACTATCTACAGATGCGCCATTGGAATGGAGAAAGAAACTGGGCTCGCAATATAGAACCCGATTTACGCGAAGAAAAGAAGTTTGATAAAAATTATCTGGAATCCGGGGATCTGTTGCTCGCGACAAAAGGTACCCATCCCTTTGCGGCGTTATATGATGGCCGCTACCAGCCTGCAATAGCTTCTTCCGTATTTACGGTTTTAAGAATAGCAGACCCTACAAAAATATTGCCTGCCTACCTTCAATGGTACTTAAACCATCCGGCGACGACAAGTGTTCTTGTGGCTGCGTCAAGGGGAACTTCCATACCACTCATTACAAGGGATGTAATCGAGAAATTGCCCGTGACCTTACCTCCTATCCGAAAACAGGAATTGATTGTCGGTGTACATCGCTTACAGGAGCAGGCAAACCGGTTGCGTAGTCGGATGAACCAACTGAATGAAAAATTATTTCAACATCGCCTTTTACAAATAGCCAATAGACAATGACTCCAAAACTGATTTCCGCGGATGATATCAACCGGGTAGTATGGAAGGCCTGCGATACGTTTCGTGGCTTGATCGATCCTAGCCAGTACAAGGATTACATCCTTACTATGTTATTCCTTAAGTATGTGAGTGATGTGCATGATGACCTTTATCAGCAGTATCTTGCAAAATACGAGGGAGAAAAAGATCGGAAAAGCCGGGCGGACCGAGCGATGAAAATGGAGCGTTTTCTCCTTCCGAAGGAGTGTAGCTTTAACTATCTCTACGAAAGACGCTCGGCGGAGGACATTGGGAGCCTGATCAACGGCGCGTTAAACGATCTCGAGGAGGCGAACCGGGAAAAGCTGTTTAGCGCGGATGGTAGTGGCATCTTCCGGAATATAGACTTTAACAGCAGTAATTTGGGCGATGTTAAAGATAAGAATACGCGACTTAGAAATCTACTCATCGATTTCAGCGAGCTTGATCTCAGCCCTTCGCATCTGGAGCATAACGATGTCATTGGGGATGCTTACGAATATCTTATTGGCTATTTTGCTTCTGATGCAGGCAAAAAGGCTGGTGAATTCTATACACCGGCTATGGTATCTACTTTGTTAGCGAAGTTAACCAAGGCGCAACCAGGTGCACGTATCTGCGATCCGACTTGCGGCTCTGCATCATTGCTTATTAAGGCTGGACGGGAAGTGGGTTCGCCCAATGTGTCGCTATATGGGCAGGAAGCCAACGGTAGTACCTGGGCGTTGGCAGTACAGAATATGTTTCTACATGGATTCGACGGCGCGGTGATCCGTTGGGGAGATACGATCCGCAACCCTAAACTCAAGGAAGGTGATCAGTTGATGAAGTTCGATGTGGTTGTGGCGAATCCCCCTTTTTCTCTGGATAAGTGGGGTGCGGATGATACGGAAAAAGATGACAAAAAGAATGGCGGTCAGCCTCAAAGTGGATTCAAGGCTGCTGCAGATCCCTACCAACGGTTTTGGCGGGGGGTGCCGCCGAAGAGCAAGGGCGATTGGGCCTTTATCAGTCACATGATCGAGGTCGCGTATGACGGACATGGCAGGGTGGGAGTGGTAGTGCCACATGGTGTTCTTTTTCGCGGTGGCGGCGAGGGTAAGATCCGTCAGAAGACGATCGAGGATAATATGCTGGATGCAGTGATCGGGCTGCCGGCCAATCTCTTCTTTGGAACGGGTATTCCGGCTGCTATTTTACTGTTTAATAAGGGCAGGAGAAAACAGACGGACGTGCTATTCATTGACGCCAGTCAGCGCTTTGAAAGCGGCAAGAACCAAAATCGCCTAAGGCCACAGGATGTGGCTGATATTGTGCAGACCTACCGACATTTTGCTGAAGGAAAGCTGGCGGCTGGCGTAGTGGAGGACAAATACAGCTATGTCGCGAGGCAACAAGAGATAGCCGGCAACGATTACAACCTCAATATCCCGCGCTATGTGGACACGTTCGAGGAAGAGTCGGAGATAGATATTGCTGCCACACAGCAGGAAATCGAACGGCTGAAGGTCGAGTTGGCAACGGTTGAAAAAGAGATGGAGAAGTATTTAAAAGAACTGGGTCTATAAATGAATCGACATGGGTCAGGAATCGGAAATATTGATTTATCAGTCTCCGCAAGGAAACACGCAAATTGACGTGCGCGTTGAAGGGGAGACCGTTTGGTTATCTCAAGGGCAAATGGCTGAACTTTTTCAGACTACGAAGCAAAACATAAGCTTACATATTAGGAATATATTTAACGAGGGGGAATTGAAACAGAATTCAGTTGTCAAGGAATTCTTGACAACTGCTGCAGACGGGAAAGGCTATCGAACTTTGAATTACAATTTGGATGTTATTATTTCGGTAGGTTACCGTGTTCGGTCTCTTGTGGGGACACATTTTCGAATTTGGGCCACCCAACGTTTACGCGAATATATTATAAAAGGTTTTGTTCTCGATGATGAACGGCTGAAACAGGCAAGGAATCCATATTTTGATGAACTGCTCAATCGCATTCGGGATATCCGGAGCTCGGAAAAGGTCTTTTACCGTAAAGTGTGCGACATTTATGCTACTAGTATTGACTATGACCCGAAATCGGATATGAGTAAGCAGTTTTTTGCCACGGTGCAGAATAAATTTCACTGGGCGATACACGGGCATACGGCCGCTGAGTTGATCATGCGGCGGGCGGACAGCTCGAAGCCAAATATGGGACTGACTAATTTTCCGGGCGAACAGATCAAGAAGGCCGACGTGACGATAGCTAAAAATTACTTGAACGAAGATGAACTGAAACAATTGAACCTGATCGTTTCACAATACCTGGATTTTGGTGAGCTGCAGGCTATGAACCGCAAGCCCATGTATATGCAGGACTGGATCAGCAAATTGCATGGGTTTCTGACACTGAATGACCGGGAGATTTTGGCTGATGCCGGTAGCCGCACGGCTAAAGCTGCGGAAGAATATGCTTTGAAACAGTTTGAGGAATATAAAAAATCTGTTGATTTGGGGCAACCGGATGAGTTGGATAAGGCGATGAAGCGGTTGGAAGGACGGAAAGGAGGTAGTTAACAATAAAGTCTTTGGCAAATTTTTTCCAATGAGCTGATCAACGGGCTGGATAATGAAATTATCAATAACCTTTGATAAAATATGAATAAAAAAGGATATAAACATACGGTTCTTGGATGGATACCAGAGGATTGGAGGATTAAAGAACTAAATGAGATAGCTTGCAAGCCTATTGTATACGGAATTGTACAAGCTGGTCCTCATGTCGAAGATGGGATGCCATATATAAAGAGCTCTGATGTCGGGGGAGATATTGATATAAAAAATTTGCAAAGAACATCGAATACTATCGCCAATAAATACAAAAGGTCTGACGTAGAACCTGGAGATATCGTCTTTTCACTAAGAGGTAATATTGGCGAGTTAAGCGTTGTTCCCGACGGTCTAAGACTTGCGAATCTAACGCAGGGTACTGCTCGCATTTCGGTTTTGCAAGAAAATATATTGTATCTTAAGTATGCCCTTGCTGGACCTGCGCTTAAAAAGGTCATTATAACAAAAGCTAAGGGAAGCACATTTCAAGAAATAGCCTTGGAACAACTGCGACAATTGCCAATCCTACTTCCGCCCCTCAATGAAAGGGCGCGCATAGGAGCTATTCTTGCAACTTGGGACGCCGCCATTACCAAAGAGCAGCAGTTGATTGACGCTCTGCAGATACGTCACCGCGCTTTAATGCAACAGATGCTTAGTGGGAAAACGAGGCTGAAGGGATTTAATGGGGAATGGACCAAGATTATGTATGGGAAACTATTGAAAGAAGTCAAGCGGCCTGTTTCGTGGGATGACAAAGAATTATATCGACTAGTTAGTGTGCGGAGAAGATCTGGCGGAATTTTCGAAAGAGAGTCTTTATTTGGCCATCAGATTAAAGTAAAAGACCTAAGAACTGCAAATGTCGGCGATTTTCTGTTTTCTAAGATGCAAATTGTTCATGGTGCATCAGCAATTGTTACCAAAGAATTTGATGGAGCCAAGATATCAGGTTCTTATATCGCTGTAGTATCAAAAGTTCCTCAACAGCTGAATATACAATATTTCAATTGGTATAGTCAGCTCCCTTATTTTTATCATCAAACCTATATATCAAGCTTTGGGGTGCATATCGAAAAAATGACTTTCGATTTTGAGGCTTTTTTAAGTCTTGATATGCCTTTGCCTCCTTTGCAAGAACAAACTTCAATTGTTAACGTCCTCAATAAATCCGACCAAGAAATCCAAATCCACCGCAGACGCCTCGCGGCCTTGCAGCAACAAAAGAAGGGACTGATGCAGGTGCTACTTACGGGAAAGGTGCGTGTAAAAACCGCGGAAGCATAAGTGTGTGCGAGAGCGTGCATTCTGCGCCAGAACAGTTAATGAAACAAAACCTTATACAATGTTCCATCCATCCTTCCGGGAAGACGATTCTTCCCAACTGCCTGCTCTTCTGCTTTTGATGCGGATGGGCTATACGTACTTGAGTCCCGAGGAGGCACTGGTGGCCCGAGGTGGGAAGACCAGTAATGTATTGCTAGAAGGCATCCTCCGAAAGCAACTAAAAGCCATCAATAGCATCCGGTTGGGCAGCAGCAAAGCGACCGTCTTCACTGATGCTAATATAGAGGCAGGTATCCAAGCCTTGAAGGATATTCCCTTTGATGAAGGGTATATCACCGCCAGCCAGTATGCTTATGAACGACTTACGCTCGGTAAGGCAATGCAACAAAGTATCGATGGCGACAAAAAAAGCTTTCCCCTTCAGTATATCGACTGGCAACATCCGGAACGCAATGTATTCCACGTTACCGAGGAATTCGAAGTGATGCGCGTCGGCAGCCGGGATTGCCTCCGGCCGGATATTGTGCTGTTCGTCAATGGCATCCCCCTGGTTATCATAGAATGTAAACGCCCCGACATAAAAGATCCGGTAGAACAGGCTATTTCACAACATATTCGAAACCAAACAGAAGATGGTATTCGGTCGCTTTATGTGTTCAGCCAGTTGCTCCTGGCATGTGCCACCTTCCAATCCAAATATGCTACTACAGATACTAAGCCTAAATTCTGGTCGATCTGGAAGGAAGAAGGAGACAATGACGAAGAACTGAAAAATCTGGCCAATCAACTCATGGAAGAAGCTGAGTTCGCTGCCCTGAAAACTACCCGTGTCGCGAAGGACTTGCAGGATTGGGCACAACGCTTTAACGGTGACCTAATGAATAGCGAGCAGGATCGTTACCTTTACAACCTATGTCGCCCAAAACGCTTGTTTCAGCTAATAAAAGACTATATCCTGTTTGAAGGAGGGCGGTATAAGAAGATTACTCGCTACCAACAATACTTCGCCATAGAGAAGATCATCCGGCGAATAAAGGAAGAGAGAGGCGGAAGGCGGCAAGGCGGCGTACTATGGCATACCCAAGGCAGCGGCAAAAGCCTAACTATGGCTCTGTTGGCAAAACGCATTCACAAGGAAGTACTCAACCCGAAGATCGTCCTGGTGACCGACAGGGTGGACCTCGACAAACAAATTACAGCTACCTTTACGCAGGTGGAAGTTCCGGTACACCGAGCCCGGACCGGATCTCAGCTGGTTGAACTCCTACAGAGCAAAGGCGATGCAGTCGTTACCACAGTAATCAATAAATTCGAGGCCGCCGTAGAACGATTAGGTCGGACTCCGCTAGAATCTTCCGACATCTTCGTTTTGATCGATGAAGGGCACCGTACCCAATATGGCAGTTTTAACGTAAAAATGCAGAAGGTGCTGCCAAATGCCTGTTTTTTGGCTTTTACGGGTACGCCGTTGATGAAAAAGGAAAGAAGCACCGCCCAGAAGTTTGGGGGTATCATCGACGCGTACACTATCCGCCAAGCGGTGGATGACGGCGCCATAGTACCCATTTTGTACGAGGGTCGGCATGCAGTGCAGGAAGTGAACCAAAAGGCCCTTGATCGAGGATTCGACCATGTTGCCGAAGACCTGGCGCCTTATCAGACGGCCGATCTTAAAAGGAAATACAGCAGGGCTAACCTGATTGCCAAAACGGAACAAAGAATCGACGAAATAGCCCGAGATATCTGCGACCATTATTTTCAGAATTGGGGACAAGACAGAACCGGCGAGCGTAGCGGATTCAAAGGAATGGTGGTTACACCGGATAAAGCTACGGCCATCAAATACAAAAAAGCATTCGACCTTATCGGCAAAGTGACAAGTGAAGTGATCGTCTCGCCGCCCGACATGCGGGAAGGATACGAGGATATCCACGAAACCCCTACTGATGAAGTAATCGCCTTTTGGAAAGGGATGGAAATCAAACATGGAAAAAATTTTGAAGAAAGACTTATTACACAATTTAAAGAGACTGACTATCCTGATTTGTTGATTGTGGTAGATAAGCTATTAACTGGATTTGACGAACCGCGTGTAGTCGCCATGTACCTTTGCCGCAAGCTAAAAGATCATACCCTCTTGCAGGCCATTGCGCGCGTGAACAGGGTCGAAACAGGAAAAGAATTCGGTTTTATAATCGATTATGAAGGTGTATTGGGTAACCTGGATGAAGCGATGAACGTCTATTCCAACCTGGAAGAGTTTGAAGCTGCCGAGCTCGATGGGACCATAACAGATATAACAGCAGAAATAGCCAGACTGCCTCAGTTGCATTCGGAGTTGACCGATATCTTCCGTAGCATTTCCAACAAATACGATATTGTAAGTTATGGCAGCTTTTTGGCAGACAAACCTATTCGCGAATTATTTTATGATAAGTTCAGCGATTTCGCGCGTTGTTTGAAATTGGCTTTTGCTTCCATTGATTTCGAAAACAACACCCCCGAATTCCATAAGGAACGATATAATAGTGACCTGAAGTTTTTCGCGCAACTTCGAAACGCGGCTATTCAAACTTATTCCGATAAAATCGATTTCGGTCGCTACGAGAAGCAGTTGCAAAAATTATTGGATCAACATGTTACTACTGAAGAGGTTATTCGACTTACAGAACAAGTAAGCATATTGGATACCGAAGCATTCGAGCGCGAATTACAGAAAGTTATTGGCCATCGGGCCAAGGCAGAGACCATTGCCAGCCGGACATCGCGTCACATCACCGAACGGATGGATGAAGACCCTGTGTTTTATAAGCGATTGTCAGAATTGATTCAACAGACTATTGCCGACCTTCGGGCAAAAAGAATCTCCGAGGCAGAGGCTTTTAAGAAAGTGAGTGAATATAGGGAACAAGCGATCAACAGAAATGGGGATGATGTGCCGGCAATGTTGAGGGATGAGGCGGAATCTATCGCTTTTTACAGATTAGGAATAGCTGAAGGAAAATTGACTGATGAACAAAGCATTAAATTCGCGCAGGCCGTTCACCATGTCATAAACCAATTTCTTGTGGTCGATTGGCAAAACAAGCTAGATGTGACCCGGAAAATGAATTTTTATATCGGCGAATACCTCATCGATCACGTTCATATGTCGATAGAGCAGGCGGAAGAACTTGCCGATAAATGTATGGATGTTGCAAAAGCACGATATAGGGCATGATGCAAGAACTTAACTACGGCTCGAAGAAAATCGTCTATTGCTTGACTTATAGCAAACGGAAAACTTTAGGCATTACGGTCACACCCGAAATGGATGTGCTGGTAAAAGCGCCGGAAGGCACTTCCACGGCTCTTATTGAAGACAAAATCGAGAAACGCGCCAATTGGATATTGAAGCAGCAGAATTATTTTCTACAGTTTTTTCCCAGAATGCCGGAAAAGCAATTTCGTGGTGGCGAATCGCATCTCTACCTCGGACGACAGTACAGGCTTAGGGTCAGGATAGACAAAAAAAATGACGTGGTTTTCACAGGTAGAGATATCGAGGTGTATCATACGCCTAAAAGTTCTGCAAAAGTTGTTCTCGAGAATTGGTACCGTCATAGGGCGAAGGCAAAATTCCTCGAAATTGCAGAACCGTGGGTGCGAAGATTCGAGCAATTCGGTGTGCAACCGGAGGGTTTATTTATTCAGGAAATGCCGACCCGTTGGGGCAGCTGTACGGCTAAAGGTAAGATCATTTTGAATCCCGAGCTAATCAAGGCGCCCAAGTCTTGTATAGAATATGTCATCATCCACGAGTTGTGCCATTTAGTTCATAAGCATCATACTGAGAAGTTCTTTCAGTTACAATCTTCGCTGATGCCGGATTGGGAAAAATGGAAATATAAATTGGAGAAGATGGTGGCAAGCTAAGTCTCATTCGGGCCTACTCGGGCTACCTGCGGGCAGGCGACAGCGTATGGAATAGCCGAATCGGGAAACGCATCCGGGTAAGCCGGCTGCTGCGTATCATGTCAAACAAGTACGAACCCGTGGAGCAGCTCGAAGCGGGTGATATCGGCGGTGTCCTGGGTTTGAAAGAAACCCGGACGGGCGACACCCTTGCCGACCCCGAAAATCCCGTGACGTTGGAAGCGATGCAATTCCCCGAGCCCATGATCGGGTATGCGATCGAAGCCCGATGGGCAAAGGATAGCACCCGGCTGAGCGAGGCGCTGGCGCGGTTACTGGACGAAAACCCTACGTTGTCGCTGGAAACAGACGCCCAAAGCGGCCAGACGATCCTCAAGGGGATGGGCGAACTGCACCTGGAGGTGGTGCTGGAAAAGCTGCGCAGCGACTACCAGGTCGAGGTGAATCGGGGACAACCGCAGATCGCGTACAGGGAGGTCTTCACGCAGTCGGTGACGCATAAGGCGACCTTGAAGAAACAGAATGGCGGGTCGGGGAACTTCGCGGAGATCCATTTCGAGCTGTCGCCGCGGCCCGATGGAGCTCCGGGTCTGGAGTTCGTCGACGAGATCCGAGGCGGCGCCATCCCCCGCGAGTTTATCGCCGCAGTTTCAAAGGGGTTCGCTGCTGCCATGCACATTGGACCGCTCGCCGGATACCCGGTGGCGTCCATGCGCGTCCGGCTGTTCGACGGCTCGATACATGAAAAGGATTCGCACGCCCTGGATTTTGAACAGGTGGCGCAAATCGGATCCAGAGCCGCCGCGGGCGAGGCGGGACCCCGTCTGCTGGAACCGGTGATGTCCGTGGACGTGACTATGCCGGAGGAATATACCGGAACAGTCACCGGCGATCTTACCCGAAGGCGTGGGACGATTCGCGTCGTGGAACGCGTGGCTGCTGCGCAGCGGGTTGTCGCAATGGTACCCCTGGCTGAGTTGTTCGGCTATATCACGACCCTTCGGACGCTAACGGCGGGACGAGCCAGTGCGTCGATGAGTTTCGATCATTATGCGCTGGCGCCCGCTATGGTCGAGAAGAAGGCTGTGGCTGTATAGACTGGAAACCCTTCCCTTTGCGGGAGGGGTTTTAGCTACTTAGATAATTCAAGTTCAATTTTTATCGCGTTGATTTTTTCGGTCGTGTTTTTGATGGCTGCTTGAAGATTCGTCTGAGCCAGCATAAGGGACTGAATTTTGAGCTCCTGGTTCCGAATGTCATTTTCCCTCGCCTGGGGCAATCGGCCGAAATGAAAGGCTTTAACCTGGGTCATTTCGTCATTCGCGGTATAAAGGTTTGCGCGGAGCTGAATTAAGGTATTTTGCTGTAGATCAAGTAAGTTTTTATAGCGAGATAAGGAATCGCCGAGAGCCGATTTTAGGGCGTCCTCGTCTTTTACCTGTTTGATTTCCGCCGTTCGAATGGAGTCGTCTTTTGCTTGTTGGGCTTGTAGAAGCTCGGTCTTTTCTTTTTCGGAGAGACCGCAGGAGGTGGCAAACAAGATGGTCGCCGAAAGGACGACCAGCATCATGGGTTTCATGAGATGGAGGTTTAGGTTATGGGGCCGACGCAAATGCACCGGGTTGTAATAGGTAAAACGGAGCTGGGTTTTTCCTTATTGCGGCAATGGTGTATTGATAAGTGGAAATGCTTAGGTTTGGTGGGCAAGCGTAGCATCTCGGAAAAGGCAGGAGTCTTTTTGGGGCATGGTCTGACTTTGCGGGTTGTGCCCTATAAGAAAAGGGTGGTTACATTTGGATTGCTTGCGGCTACTAATTTATGTAAGCCCGTTTGATCGTCCCTAAAGATATCACCCAGAGGCCCGGCGATAACCTAATTTACGGATTGCGACAGGTTGTTTTAAGGGTCAAGGCCATCCAGACATTGTTTTGGGTGGTCTTTTTTCTAATGTCCCGCTTCGGCGGCTGTGTCGATAGGGGTTCGTTCCTCGCGAATCGAAGGTGGATTCAAGTTTCGCACGCAATGCTGCACACAGTGCAAGACATCGCTTGAAGTGAAGACCCTAAGGGAGAATGGAGACATTCCCGGCGACTGGTGGCTCATCGTCCGGTGTAGACAATGTAAGGAGCTGAATGTGCTGGAGCTTGGCGCCATAAATGGAGGATTTGGATTGGTCAACTGCGACTATGTCGAACGGCTTCCGAATAAAGAGTTCACCATCGAGCAAGCCCTCGCGAGAGTGGGGCAAATCGGGCACTCTGGAAATTAGCGTGTCTCAAACAATCACACCGCTCCTTCCAACGAACAAGCGCCTGGATCACTTTGCCCGCAGGGTTACTTCCACATGTATCACTAGCTCCAGCAGCACAAGTGCCGCCCAAATCGCAAAGTCCCGTACCTTTGGGACGAAAATGCACAAGACATCCCTTTCACCGGAAGAGGCATTGTGGAATACTTTTGCGCCTGTTCTGGGACGCAAGCAGACTTTAGTCCCGGCGAATTCGTGGAATTGGGGGATATTCTTCTGGTTCATACCTGGAACACGTTGCTCGACGGGGAGCTGCAGTTTGGGATCGATCGCGAGGGATTCTTTCTGCAAATTGGTATAAGCCACCCGGAAAACATCCCCCTGATGTCGGACGATTTCTGGCGTCGGTGGCTAGCCCTGGCGGACCTGGGCAAATTCAGCTTTGAGGAAAACGAGATGTTAGGACAAGATGTAGAGACTGGGCACCCATCCCTATTTGGGGTGCAAACCGATAATCTTTTTACCCTGATGCGTAATTTTATCGCCTACGAAATGCAAAATGGATTTACCATTAACCTCGGCTCCTTGCGCCTGGAATGGCCTTTCGATCGGTGGTCGGTCAAAGATGTTATACAGAAGGGGGCTATCGCGGTAACCCAAATCAACGCGTTAAATCAGCGGCTCGCGCAGGCCCGAAAATAAAATATTCGTATGTCACACAGTTCGTTCTCCGAGTTCTTTCCCAAAATCGCCGGCAAGGAGACCCGGGTGATCACGATTCTCGAAAATAGCGACACGGGGCTACCCGGGGGTCGATATGCTTTGATCGAACACTATTGCGCCGATACGGACTGCGATTGCCGCAATGTATTCATACGCGTCACCGACATACAATCCCAGCAATCACAGGCAACCATTTCCTACGGATGGGAGCCCATTTCCTACTATAAAAAATGGATGGGAGAGCGCGAAAATGACGAGGACAAATTTATCCTCGAGAATTTCAAAGGCCCTGGCCTCGTCCCGTTTGCCATCCAATCGCAATACGCGAATCATTGGCTGGAATTCTTCAAAGAGTTGATACGCACGGACAAGGACTATGCCGAAAGACTCAAGCGTCACTATCGCCTGGTAAAGCAAGCCGTCGACTCCGGCAAGTCGCCGAAACTGAGGTAGTGGTGTCTCTTCCCACACGATACAT
>Ga0206822_1173_pt1 | contig 12501 bp, 9 predicted proteins | sample Alteio_BWOrgCont_83_FD_152913 | JGI IMG/M metagenome (GOLD analysis project Ga0206822, IMG submission 152913) | Enriched cells from forest soil in Barre Woods Harvard Forest LTER site, Petersham, Massachusetts, United States -... | ecosystem: Environmental > Terrestrial > Soil > Temperate forest > O... | reverse complement strand
GATAACAGATAATTCCTGCAGGCCCATTGAAGTTGCGAGAAGTTCTTTTACTTTGTTTTTTTTGAAAAGGGTGAGATCGATAATATCCTGAATTTTCAAGAATAAAACATCGTCAGTAGCATTTAGACAAACCCATTCATCATTTGGATCGAGAGAAATGTTGTTTTGTATGAGAAACATTTTGTCGAAGACTAACCCTGACCATCTTGTACAAATGATTTTGGCTTCAGCATTAATCTCAACAGTTGGGACCACTCCTAGCGACACTTCAGTAGTCATATGAGTACTCCAGGAATGGTCTTTGCGGGTAAGCTGCACGAGGGGCTTTCCATCGATGCCACCGGATAGGAACAATAATCAGCTGCATAATACGCACTGGGCCGGTAATTACCGCTTCTCCCGACTCCCCCAAACGGCGCCGAACTGCTGGCTCCTGTAAGCTGCACATTCCAATTGATGATTCCGGCTTTGACTCGATGATAAAATTCATCATACTCCTCGCGGCTATCGCTGAATAATCCCGCCGATAGTCCAAAGGATGTTTTATTTGCTTCTTGTATTGCCTCTTCGAAATTGTTAACTCGGATCAGCTGGAGGAAAGGGCCGAAATACTCTTCATCTTTTTTGGAAGTGATTTGCGTTACATCCATTAAACCCGGAGACAATAACCCGGTGCCTTCTTTGAGTAATCGCATTTCAATAAGAGGTTTTCCCCCTTGTTTTTTGAGGGATTCCTGTACAGCCAAAAGGCGTTGCGCAGCCTCTTTAGTAATGACTGGGCCCATATAAGGTTCGGGAGCTTGTGTATAGGGGCCGACAGATATCGTTTTAATCATAGCCATCAGTTTAGCCAGGAAATCATCTCCTAGATTCCCTTTAGGGACAATCAAGCGTCTGGCGCAGGTGCAGCGTTGACCGGCTGTCAAATAGGCAGACTGAATCGTCAAATAGGCGGCAGCCTCAAGATTGGAAATTTGCGACACAACCAAAGGATTGTTTCCTCCCATTTCAAGGGCCAGGATTTTCTCGGGGTGCGGAGCAAACAATTCACTAAGAAATTTTCCGGTATTCCAACTGCCAGTGAAGAACAGGCCATTGATAAGTGGATGTACTGCGAGATGCCGCCCGGTTAGATGTCCTCCTTGCACAAGGTTGAGAACTCCTTTGGGCAAACCGGTTTTTTCCCATAATTGGATCGTTGTTTCAGCGACGAGCGGTGTGAGCTCGCTAGCCTTAAAGACGACTGTATTACCGGCCAAAAGTGCCGGCACGATATGCCCATTCGGTAGATGTCCTGGAAAATTGGAGGGTCCAAAAACGGCGACGATTCCATGTGGATGGTGTCGTGTGATCGAGCGCGCGTGAGGTTGATCCATGATAAGCTCTGCACATCTTTTCCCATAAGCTTCAATAGAAATGTCGATTTTCCCGATCATAGCGTTCACTTCATTTTGCGATTCCCAGGCAGGCTTGCCGGTTTCTATGGAGATCGCTTCGCTAAGCGGGTTTCTATCGGCTAGCAAGATTTCGGCAAAAGCTCTCAGGTAGTCTTTACGAGTCTCTATGTGAGTACTTGCCCATCCATGGGCAGCTTGTTTTGCCGCTTCTACAGCTGTTAGAATATCATTTTCTGAGGCTGAAGGGCCCGTCCAGGCCACCTCTCCGGTCGCAGGATTCGCCGAGGTAAATGCCGGTCCGGTACCTGCGATCCATTTATTATTGATAAAAAGTGTTTTGCTGCCGGACATTATGTGTTCTCTTTGAGAATTTTTTGAGGAACTACCAATTATGCCCTTCCATTACACTAGATGGAAAGCAAGAACTCCTTTGCCGCTAGATATTGGAATGAACCGTAGAAAATTTGTCATTTTAAAAAACCACATAGACTCTCCACCAATCGTCCGTGGTTCATATAAACAAATTTATTATGCTGTCGACTTGCAAACTTTTCAAATAACTATGTGGGCAAAAATTTTATTACAAAGTTACGATGAACAATATATTTTTTCTCTTGTTGAAAACGCTTACAACATCTCTAGAGAAATAAATCATAAGGGCGTAATAAAGTATTTACACTATTCTGTTTATCAAACTGATTTCATGAAAAAAGCCTCTTTAATGATGGAGCGTTGTAATGGAGATTTAATTGATCTACTTCATATGCATGCAAACATCCCCCCCCCAGTAGAACTAGGAAATCACTATTGGAATATCATTGAAAATGTTGTCGAAACAATGGCTGAGATGGAAAAGAAACAGATACAACATAGAGACATCAAGCCGGAAAACATATTTTTTCTCATTCGAGGCAATAGAATAAAGGGGAAACTTGGCGATTTAGACTTTGCCGCAGCAAAGGAATTAGAAATAATAGAAGAAAAGCAAAAAGGTACTTCTATTTATTTTGCTCCGGAATATTGCAAAGGCACCACAATGTATGAAGAGGGAAAAATAAAAATCCAAACAGGAGAAGATAAATTTGATTCCATTACCCGCATGAATGAAATTCTTCAGATGGATTCAAGGAAACCGTTTCGAACTCGAGCGAGGAGTGTAGGGTCTGCCAATGATGTTGATTATGCACTTTTTTTATTGAAAGCAGGGAGACAACTGCAAAAGGAAGCCCACAGTTTATTTACGAGTAGGAAAAAAGATATCTGGAGTTTGGGGGTTACCATCTGGGAACTGAGGACAGGTCGTGACACTGAGGGGCTATACCAGGGAAAAATATCGATGTACAACAATACTGAAGAATGTAATTTGGTGATAGAAAAAATTACGCAGGAGAATATCAGAGAAGTGTTCAGTCCGGAAATTAGTCCAAATTCGCTGGAGGAGCTGAATTTGCGAATGTTGTCTGTGGATCCGGAGGAAAGGCCTAGCGCCTTAGAATGCCTAGAGACTATACGACGACTGCGTAAGGATGGAGCGAAATTTATTTAAAAGTCATTCCACGATTGAAGATTCATGAACAATTCCGGTCTTGATTTCTTTTTGCAATAGACTGTGATATTGACCGTAGGAAAAGTAAATCGAAAGCATAAAGACAACCCAGATAACTCCATAAAGCATAATTTCATACGGCAAACCGCAAATGATGATGATGAACAATGCAATTCCAAAAAGAGGAATCCAGGGCACCAAAGGGCAATAGAAGCCACGCTTCACGTTCGGTTCCTTATATCGCAAAAATAAAACAGCTATGCATACCATGACAAATGTCGAAAGAGTACCCAGATTTGCCAATTTAGCAAGCTTATCAACTGGTAAAACCGAACTCATTATCGCAACAAGCAATCCCACAATAATAGTGATCACATAGGGTGTGTGATATTTTTTATGTATCGCCGCTAATTTTATAGGCAAAAGTCCATCATGCGTAGCAGTGTATAATACACGCACGATTCCATAAGTCAGAACAAGAATTACTGAGGTTAATCCTGCAATAGCTCCAATTTTAATCAAAATGGAAAACCAGGGAAGTTTCATTTTATCCACCGCCACAGCCATGGGTTCAGCAACGCCAAGTTCTGTGTAGTTAGCAACACCAGTCAGGACAGCAGATACGGTAATATAAATCACAGTACAGATGAGTAGGGAACCGAGAATACCGATAGGAAGATCCCGTTGTGGTTTTTTGCACTCTTGGGCGGCTGTCGCCACCGCATCGAAACCTGTGAAAGCGAGAAATACAATACCGGCGGCGCTGATGATACCGGAAAAGCCAAATTCGCCAAAAGTCCCCTCATTCGGAGGAATAAAAGGGACCCAATTTTCAGGATCGATATACATGGCTCCAATAAAAATGAACGCTACAATTACTGACATTTTAATCATCACAATGATCGTGTTGACGATGGCAGAAGTGTTTGCTCCAAAATAGACTATAGATGTCATCAAAGCTACAATCAAAAAGGCCGGCAGATCAAATAAGCAACTTACCACTGAACCATCAGGCATAGTCGCAAGATAACCGTAATGATGAGACAGTTGTACAGGGAAATGAATTCCATATCCTTGAAGAAAACTCAGAAAATACCCGGACCATCCTGTGGCAACGGTCGCAGCGCCAAGCATATATGTTAATAACATCATGGCAACCACAAACCATGCAAAAACCTCACCTAGGGCGGCATAGACATATGTATAGGGACCTCCAGAAATCGGAATTGTAGATGAGAGCTCCGCATAGCAAAGTCCGGCGCAGGCGCATGCAATTCCACAAAGAGCCAGCGCAATTGTGATGGCGGGTCCGGCATGGAGGGCGGCGGCGGGACCTACGAGTACAAAGATACCTGCGCCAATGATGGCTCCGATGCCTAAAAATATTAATTGAATGGGTCCTAGGGTTCTTGTAAGATCATGTGAATTTTTCACTTCATCCATTAATTCTTTCATTGGTTTTCTAGTAAAAAATCTTCGAAAACTCATTAGCCTGACTCCATGATTATTTCAAAATTTATATACTTTTGCTTAAACTTTCACATTAGCTTCTTAGTGAATAAGTAAGCAATAAAATATTTATTATACACTAATATTAATTTATTTTCAAGTTAATTATTATAGTTCATCTCAACCACCTTGACTTTAAATGAAAATACCTTTAAATTTTTCTTTTTTCATTTCATTTATAGGATCACACATGAATCTCGTACAACAACTTATGTCTAGCGCTAAAAATTACTTTTGGCAATGCGTGGATCAAAATCCTGACCTTGAACACATTACTTGCGGGATAGGCGACAAAATTGTTAAGTGTGCGAATCAGATATGGTTTCTTGAACGTAGAGATCCCCAATATCTCGCCATTGGATATACACCTTGGTTTGATAATCACACTATATTTGAAGCTACGTATTCGGGAGATTTAGACTGCGATGTCAAAAGTCTTCATTTTCCACCAGCGCCGTGGATGCTTGACAGGATGCAAGGGTGTCTAAGCTCTCCAGACAAAATCGTGAATTTTTCAATGAATCCTTGCACTAAATACACTTATCCCGCGTTCGATTACGACATATGGTATGATACTCGCGAAGATTGGTTTCAAGAAACAGTTACATTTTGTGAGCCTATACTAAATGGGAGTAAACCTACAAACGGGAGTAAACTTACTACCTGCAATATATTTGTGGAATTTCCTAAAGAGGAAGGCAGTGGCTTGAGCATTGGCGCGTACGTAGGTATAGCTGCTACAGCACTAAGTGTAACTGGCGTAGCAATAACAGTGTTTGCATGCCAACGCCACAAAGCTAAGAAGTGGCTAAAAGACTACAATCCCGATGGCTCCTATGTCGATTATGTGCTTGGGAGAAAAAGCCAAACTCTAGTGAATGATCGGCAACCCCTTGTAAAAAAAGATGAGCCAAAGTCATCCTACTCCGGGATTATTTAAAAATTTATATACTTTTGCTTAAACTTTCACATTAGTTTGGTTGAAGTGTAATTACATTTTGTGATAATATTTGTTTCAATTCATCAGAAGGTCTCATTAATTGGTCGTCCAAAATCCTACTGGATTTGCGGCCAAAGTTTAATTGTATAACTGTAATTTAAGGAGAAAAAACATGTCATCACCAGTTGGATTTGGTAGCCCAGTATCTAATGTAACAGATTTTACTGTTGGAGAAAGCAAAGAAAAAGTAAGCCAGGCAAAAGTAGAAGAGGTTGAAGTTTCAAAGCCTTCCTTGCAAGACGAATTTGATACCTTAATCCGACGTTATGTTGGCACTCTTCATGCAACTGAAGGATGCGGAACACGTGCTCAAAGTTTTATTGATACTGCTTACGCAAAATTGACACAGTTTGCTTCTGAGCATCCTGAATTTAAAGCTCAGTTACCAAAAAAAGTTAAATGTTCTGCTGATGATATTGAAGGATTTTCTACAGGATTACACAGAATAATGAATTGGTGATGACTGCGTAGTTCAGTAATATTATTGGTACTCTAAAACATCCCACACATCGTGTGGGCTTTTTTTTGTTTAACAATCAATTTAAAAAAACTTAACTTCTGCGTCATTGGTTCTTTTGGTCCCATATGTCCCTCTTTCGTGGGCAGACTTGATAATTTATTATTAACGTTCTATTGTATGGCTCTATGGAACCCAACAAAAAACGTCTGTTCTTCGGTTTCGAAGTTATCGCCCCATGGCCTGAAAAATTGCCTATGGGCAAATTACTTGATGTACATAATCGCCACATCACCTTGGCCTTCCTAGGAACCACAGACTGGAATCAATTGTCACAAGCTCTCACACAATTCCCCATCCCCCCCTTTAAAGTCGGCCTCGCAGGGAAATTTGATCACTGCCAATTCCTTCCTAAACGACATTCCAATGTCGTCGCATGGCATGTCGAATGGATTGACGACGTCCAAATGTTACTTGCCTATCAAAAGGGGTTTACCCAATGGCTCATCCAAAAAGGGTTTTCGCCTAGCCAGCCGGATCGGAAGTGGCTTCCCCATGTAACCCTATGCCGCAAACCTTTCAATGCCCGACTTTGGAACGACACCTTTGTTTCACTTCCTATGATTTTCCAAAATCTGCACCTCTATGAAAGTCTCGGCAACTCCAAATATCAGTCTATTTGGCATTACCCCATTTTGCCTCCTTTCGAGGAGCTTGACCATATCGCAGATATCGCTTTCATGATCTATGGCGAATCTTTACAGCAAATCGTTACCCATGCCCAAATAGCTCTGGCCTTTACCTTTCCTCCTTTACTCAATTACCTTGAGCAAGTATCAGAACTTCACTCTCTAGAGGACATTGTGATCCACTTAAATTCCCTCATCTCACAAACTGACAAAGCTATAGGCTGCCCTTTCAAGGCTGTTAGTTTTCATGGAGATCTCGTGAAAAGAGATGATAATACTTTGCAATGGGAGATGATCGTCGATGTTTAACCTAAAACAAATAGCTCCGGCCACTTTTGTTCTTCCTCAAGAACAAGGGATGAAAGTTCCCGGCCTCATCATTGGAACAGAGGCTCTGCTGGAGAATATGGAAATGGAAAAGCCTCTGGAACAGGTACGAAATGTCGCTTTTCTGCCCGGTATTGTAGGCTACAGCATCGCCATGCCCGATATCCATTGGGGTTATGGATTTCCTATCGGAGGTGTAGCCGCAATGGATGCCGAAACCGGAGTCATCAGCCCCGGTGGCGTAGGATATGATATCAACTGTGGAGTACGCCTGGCTGTTGTTCCGATAAAATTTTCTGATTTGACAGAGCATCACAAAAACTCCCTACTGAAAACAATCTTCAAAAAAATCCCTTCGGGTGTAGGGGAAGGGTACAAACATGAAAAGGGCATGGATTATTCCGATTACAAAAATATGCTAAGCCAAGGAGTCAAATGGTCTATCGACCAAGGATATGGCTTTGAAAAAGATCTGGATCATATTGAAAGCCATGGTTTTATTCCGGGCGCCGACATTGGTGCGGTCTCCAACATTGCCCAAGAACGAGGAAAACATCAATTGGGATCCATCGGTTCGGGCAATCACTTTGTCGAGATCGGCGCCATCTCACACATCTATCTTCCAGAAATCGCAAATGCTTGGGGGATCGAGGAGGGGCAAACATACGTCTTGATTCATTCAGGATCGCGCGGATTCGGCCATCAGATTTGCCAAGACACTTTAAACGAGTTCATGAAGCTTGGTTACGCCAAAGGACTGCCGGACAAACAATTGGTCGCGGCGCCAATCAGAAGCAACCATGGGCAACAGTACTTGCGGGCTATGGCTGCGGCAGCCAATTTTGCCTTTAACAATCGTCAAAGGATCTTGCATGGAGTCCGCCTAAGCTTTCAAGAAGTCCTTGGCATCAAACCCGAAGATATCCGACTCATTTACGATGTCTGCCATAATATCGCCAAATTTGAAACCCATGAATTCGAAGGGGTGAAACGCAAATTATGCGTCCATAGGAAAGGCGCCACAAGAGCTTATGGACCTGGGGCCGCTGAACTTTCCCCACTTTTTAAAGTCACAGGACAGCCCGTTTTGGTCCCCGGTGACATGGGAAGGGCTAGTCATTTGATGGTCGGACAAGGCAACACCCTCACCTGGTGCAGTTCTTGCCACGGGGCAGGACGAGCTCGAAGCCGCATCAAATCGTCGGCTGCCTGGAAAGGAAGGGAACCGGTCGATTACATGCGCTCGCAAGGGGTTTCTGTCATGGCAACCTCAATAAAAACCATCGCGGAAGAAATGCCGGATGCCTACAAAGATGTTGACGCCGTTGTCGAGGCATGCCAGGATGCAGGCCTGGCCAAAATGGTCGCCAAAATGAAACCCCATCTGGTAATGAAAGGATAACCCATGCAGAATTTCGATGCCGCAATTATAGGTGCAGGCCCCGCAGGGTGCCAATGCGCTCGTGAATTATCCAGGGAAGGCAAACAGGTACTCCTCATCGAAAAGGCCAAGAGCTTCGCCGCCAACAACTTTTCCAGCGGTGGAGCCCCCTTAGCCATCATGAAGGAGTATCAGCTTCCGGATGATGTTGTCGGAGTCTTTTGGAACAAATTCGCCATCCATTCGTCGAATAGCCATCACCTCTGGGAATCACCAGAAAAAAAAGGAGTTGTCTTCGATTTCATGAAGCTTCGCTCTTTTATGGCTGAGGATGCACAAAACCGGGGTTGTCAACTGCGCTTGCACACATCTTATATTTCCCATCGCACAGCAAATAATCAAGCGATCGTTGAACTCAAAGACCATAAGTCGGGGCGCACCGAATCGATTACAGCAAAAGTCCTTGTAGATGCCACCGGCACAGAACGAAAAGTGCTCGCAGGATCATCCTATGACACCTCCAAAGCCTTGGAAGCCACCGGGATAGAGTATGTCATCGAAGCACCTCCTTCCATTTACGAGCGATACGCTGAAACATTGTCCTTCTTTTTTGGACAAAAGTGGATGCCCCACGGCTATGCTTGGATTTTCCCCATGCCAAATTATCAACTCAAAATGGGAGTCATCCGCTACTTCCCTCATGAATTTTTAGACAGTGAAAACACGTATAAATTTTATCTTTCGCACCTGATCGAGAGTTGTCTGGGGACAAAGGATCCACACATAATTGAAAGGCATGGGAAAACCCTTTACTACACATATGGACAAAAAGATCCTCGTTTCTTTCAAAATGTTGTGGCGATCGGAGATTCCATTTCCCTATTAAATCCTTTGGCAAGTGAAGGGATACGGCATGCCATGGCCAGCGGAAGGATATCGGCCTGCCATATTTTAGGATACCTGCAATCTCCGGAATATGACATGTCGCAATACTCGCGGGATATACGTCAATATTGCGGATTCAAATGGAAAGTTTCCGAATTTTTAATGAAAAATATTTACCATCATTCTTCAGATAAAAAAATTGATCTCTTTTTGAAAAGCGTATCTCATCTTTCGTTTGATGATCTGCTTCGTTTTGGTTTTGATTATCAATTTCTTCTTTCGTTCAAATTCTATCTACACTATCTATCTCATATAATATAAATCGTGCCATTTTTTTTGAAACACAGAGGACACAGAGGACACAGAGAAAGGCAAAGAGGATATCAAAATCAACGTGAATCTTAAAGAGCTGTATTGATTTGATATCCTCTTTGCCTTTCTCTGTGTCCTCTGTGCCCTCTGTGTTTCAAAAAAATGCATTGAGATTGTGGTACAGGTACGGGTGGCTAAGTTATAGGTAAATCGCTGACTTTCTCATTGCGCTCAACTTCCAACACCTTCATAAACGCACGAGTCTCGGCTATAACCACACCTGATAGCGCGCAAAGGCCTATTAAATTAGGAAATGCCATCAATCCATTGCAGACATCCGAAATCTTCCAAACGATATCCAATTCCAAGACTGCTCCCGGAATCACAATCAATGTAAATAATATCCGATAGAAAGGAACCGACTTCGATCCTAAAAGATACTCTACACACTTCTCACCGTAATAGGCCCATCCCAGGAGTGTTGTAAACGCAAAAAGAATTAAGCCTATCGTCACCACATATCCTCCCCACGAATACACGGTTTGAAATGCCTCCAAAGTCATGGAAGCGCCATTCAGCATCTTCCCCTCAGATGTAACGGTGCCAAAAACATCGGTCACTCCCAAAACCAATCCTGTAGCACTGCACATCACAATCGTGGCCAAAAAGCATCCGGTCATCGAAACCAATGCCTGTCTCCCAGGCAGATCTGTCTTCGCAGCTGCAGCAGCAATAGAGGCTGTCCCTAGTCCGGCTTCGCTGGTCATCAACCCGCGGCTCACGCCTACTTGCATCGCAAGAATCATCGTCGATCCTAAGAAGCCTCCGAAGGCCGCTTGCCCTGAAAAGGCTGTTGTGACAATGGTCGTTAAAACATCAGGAATTCGATCGTAAAATTTAATGAGGATAACACTCGCTCCGCCAATGTAGAAGATGGCCATAAAGGGAACGAGAAAACTGGCCACCCTTCCAATGCTTTTGATTCCTCCCAAAAGTGTTAACCCCGTAAAAAGGGCCAAGACAATTCCTGTCCATAAAGGGTCCACATCAAACATTTTAGACATCACGTCGGAAACTGAATTTGCCTGCAGCATATTGCCACCGCCAAAAGCTCCGATCGCGCCAAAAAGGGCAAAGCTAAACGCAAGCCACTTCCACCCCAGCCCATATTCAATGAAATACATAGGGCCGCCGCACATTTCTCCACGATCGTCGGTCGTGCGGTACTTAACAGCTAATATCGCTTCGGCATACTTGATCGCCATACCGATTAAAGCAGTCATCCACATCCAGAAAAGGGCGCCAAGGCCTCCAACTGCAATGGCGGTGGCCACGCCGGCAATGTTCCCGATTCCTATTGTAGCTGCCAGGGCTGTCATAAGAGACTCGAAATGGCTGATATCCCCTTGACCTTCTTTCCCCTTCTTCCAGCCAAAAGCCAGTTTTAATGCATACAACAAATGAGTGAATTGAATGCCTCTCAACGCGATCGTCAAATAAAGTCCGATTCCCGTCAGAAGAAAAAGCAGGGGGGCTCCCCAAATCCATGCATAAAGGATATCTAGATGTTCTAGTGCAGCAGCATTCAGTTTTTCTAACATGGTTATTGCCCCTCTTGAAATATTATGAGTTGGTTGTCACCGGTGTAGCTGTCATCTTTTCTTTATCCAAACTCTCCAAAAACTGCTTAGTTTCCGCCACCAGCACGTCTGATAACATAATCAAAGCAATTAAATTCGGTATTACCATCAAACCATTCATAATATCGGCTAAATGCCATACAGTTTCCATTTTCAACATGGCGCCAGGAACAACTAGTAGGGTAAAGAGCAATCGATAAAACAGGACAGATCGCTCCCCTAATATGTATTCACAGCACTTTTCCCCATAATAGCCCCACGCTATGACGGTTGAAAATGCAAAAAGAATCAAACCAATGGCTACGATATAGGACCCTCCGAATATGCTGGAATCAAATGCTTCAATCGCCATCCCTGCTCCGGTTAATGGCTGGCCTGCAGCATTGGTTTGTCCAAGGACTCCCGTTACCGCTAAAACAAGCCCCGTGATGCTGCAAACAATCACTGTAGACATCAAAGCTCCGGTCATTGTAATCATCGCTTGTCTTCCCGGACTATCAGTTTTTGCGGCTGCAGCAGCGATAGAGGAAATCCCTAAGCCGGCTTCATTAGAAAAAATGCTGCGGGCTACTCCCATCTGGATCGACATCATAATGGTTGCTCCGGCAAATCCTCCAAAAGCGGCCTGTCCGTTAAAGGCACTTTTCAAAATAAGATAAATGGCCGCGGGTATTTTATCAAAATGGATTCCAAGAATGATTATGCCTGCCGTCAAATAGAAAAGAGCCATGATCGGAACCATCACTCCTGCGACATGTCCGATGCTTCTAATTCCGCCAAGAACGATAAGTCCTGTCATTGCAGCCAACGTTATGCCGGTCCATAAAGGATCAGCTCCCCAGACTTTGACTACAGTTTCCGTAATGGCATTCACTTGCACCAAATTACCGGTTCCGATGGCAGCAAAAGATCCCAAAATCGCAAAAAGGACCGCAATCCACTTCCAGCCTAAGCCTCGTTCCATGTATTGCATGGGTCCCCCCATCATCTCGCCACGATCATCGATTGTACGATACTTCACGGCTAGTAAGGATTCAGCGTACTTCGTGGCCATCCCCAGAAATGCGGTGACCCACATCCAGAACATTGATCCGAGTCCTCCAACAACAATGGCTGTTGACACACCTACAATTGTTCCTGTCCCGATGGCGCCGGCTAACGAAGTCATCAAGGCCTCAAACTGACTGATATCACCCTGAGAATCTTTCGCTTGCTTAGCGAACACCTGCTTCAACGCATACCCAAGGTACCTGAATTGTACCCCGCGCAGCAGAAAGGTTAAATAAACACCGGTACCGAGTAATAAGGTCAAAAGAGGAATGCCCCAAACCCAGTTTTGAATTTGAGACAAAAGAAGT
>Ga0206822_1138_pt1 | contig 12535 bp, 11 predicted proteins | sample Alteio_BWOrgCont_83_FD_152913 | JGI IMG/M metagenome (GOLD analysis project Ga0206822, IMG submission 152913) | Enriched cells from forest soil in Barre Woods Harvard Forest LTER site, Petersham, Massachusetts, United States -... | ecosystem: Environmental > Terrestrial > Soil > Temperate forest >... | reverse complement strand
TCGGGGGGCGGGCGGGCTTCGGATTAGGCGTTTTTGCGGGACGTAACCCTCATTAGCGATCTGAAGCTGCGGGTCGGCTGGGGCGCCACGGGTAATCTTCCCGCGGATCTTTATCCTTCTTTTAGCCAGTTGAGCGGCGGTAACAACTATGCGTTCGACGGGACGACGATCTCTTCGGGAACGGCGCCCAGTTCGCAGGCCGGCAACCCGGATCTGTTGTGGGAAGAGACGAAACAATTCAATACCGGGTTGGATATAGCGGTGTTGCAAAGCCGAATAAGTCTCTCCGCCGACTATTATATCAAACGGACCCATGATCTTATCCTGAGTGTGAACGAACCGCAGACCACCGGCGTAAGCACAAAGGAGCTTAACATGCCGGGTTATGTGCAGAATAAAGGATTCGAGTTTTTGCTGAGCGGCGAGGTCTTCAAAAGCAAACATGGCCTCGACTGGACGAGCGCCCTTAATATGTCGTTCAACCGTAATGTAGTGGAATTGCCTGCTGGTACATCGCCTATTCTTACGGGTTATATAGCGGATATCGGCGGGGATGCGGGCATCGTCAAAGGCGGTTTGCCGCTTGGTTCGTTTTGGGGGTATGTCGACGAGGGTGTAAATCCTCAAACGGGAAATATCAACTTCAAAGACCTCAACCACGATGGGGTGATCGACCCGGATAACGACCGAACTTTTATCGGGAGCGCCTTGCCGAAATTCACCTTTGGCTTTTCGAACCAGCTTAGCCTGCATGGATTCGAGTTGAATGTTCTCGTCGACGGCGTCTATGGGAACAAGATCTTCGATGCCACAAGGATGGAGACGGAAGACATGACGGATATGGTCAATCAGACCACCGCGGTGCTGCGGAGATGGGAGAAACCGGGTGATCTCACCGATGTTCCGCGGGCCTTTTATGGGAGCGCCGCTCCGCCTAATTCCGTGCCGAACTATAGCATCTCCTCGCGTTGGGTGGAGAACGGTTCCTTCTTACGGTTCCGGCAAATGACGCTGGCCTATAGTTTCGATAAGAATTGGGTCTCGAGGGCGGGTCTCGCAGGGGTGCGGCTCTATGTGACGCTGCAAAATATGTTCATCATCACAGGGTATAAAGGCTATTCTCCCGAGCTGAATGTCACCACCAGCACGGGCACCAACCTGGCTACACAAGAGGGATTCGATCACGGGACGTACCCACAGGCAAAATCGGTGACGGTGGGCCTCAATGTGTCGTTGTAAAAATAGGATCATGCAAAAACGAGATATATTTCTTTGGTTACTTACCGCCTTTGTGCTCACGGGCGCGGGTGGCTGTAAAAAAAGTTTTTTGGATGAGACGCCGCAGAACACGCTTACTTCCGATGATTTCAAGAGCGCTTCCGATGCCGAGGCGGCCGTGGTCGGCTGTTATTCGCTCATGGCTAACTACAACTATTGGTATTATGCCTGGAATTACCTTATTGACGGCGATGTCCGCTCGGACAACTGTTATTCGGGGGGAAGCGCGCCGGATATCGACGGGGTGGATAATTTCACTAGCGTGGCGACAGACAATCAGCCCATATCGGAGGACTGGTATGAATTGTATATGGAGATCGGGGCAACCAATAGTGTGTTGGATAATGTGCCGGGTATAACCGATCCAAAACTCACGGCTACGCTCAAGGCCCAGTACCTGGGTGAGGCCAAATTCCTGAGGGCGTATCATTATTCGCATCTGGTTCGCAACTATGGGCCTGTGGTCCTGCAGTTGCATACGATTGCCGTAGACCCCAACACGCTGAAGTCGCGCAGCTCCGTGGACAGTGTCTATACCCAGATCATTCAGGACCTGAAAGATGCCGAAGCCTCGCTGCCTGTTGCCTATCCCGATGAGGCCTCCAGCCATAGCCGGGCTACACAGGGCGCCGCGGAAGCCGTTCTGGCCAAGGTCTACGCGCAAATCGGTGACTACGCGAACTGTTTGACCTATTGCAACAAGGTGCTGCCTTCTTTGTATGGAGGGACCGGTACGGCGGGGTACCAGCTCTTGGCTAATTACGATTGGCTGTTCGATAGCCAACACAAGAACAGCACCGAGTCTATTTTCGAGCTTCAGCACACCGAAGGCACTATCACGCACGGATATGCGATGGGGCTGATGCTGCCGCCCTCGATCGACGCGCAATACTGGGTCAAGTTCTCTCCGCCCACGCAGGACCTGGTGAAGGCTTTTCTTGCGGCGGGAGATACGGTGCGTTTTAACTCTTCCATCACCTGGCAATATAACGGACCGGGTACCGACAACCCTGTGGCGAGCCCTACGCATTATCGGCCATACGATACCATTCCTTATGTCTGGAAAGTGGGTAGGGATTTCCCTGGGGGCTTCAGTGGTGGAAGCAGTGATAACCTTGTTTTGCTTCGGCTGGCGGATATCATTTTGTTGAAAGCGGAGGCGTTGAATGTGCTTGGGCAGACGTCCGCGGCCATTCCGCTGGTGAATGCCATCCGGGCCCGTGTTGGACTTGCGCCGATCACTGTCAGTTCGCAATCCGATGTGGCGTTGGCCATCCTGAATGAACGCCGGTTGGAGTTGGCTTTTGAAGGGGAGCGCTGGTATGATCTGTTGCGGTTTGGCGCACAATATACCATTAACACGATGAATAGCGAGGTGGATGGGAATGGCGTCAATTTGGGATACAACGTGACAGTCGATAGGCTGTTGTATCCCATTCCGCAAGCCGATCGGGATAATAATCCTAATCTTTCACAGAATCCGGGGTATTAGCGCGCGGCCACCCCGGGGGCGACGCCGGCCGCCGCACCGGATGGATCAATTCATAAATTCGACCATAATGAAAAAATGTGTTTTCTTCCTTGTTTTTCTTGGCCTGATGGCGGGCGTATATGCGCAGTCTAAAACGGCTTTCCAGACCGGCAGTCCGTGGATCCCGCAGATCGATGTCCGCAGCGATATGGCCATCGTCTATGGCGTGGATGATCACCGGGGGATGACGTTCGAGCAACGGGTGAAGTCGTGGCGGGATCATGGGTATACTGCCGCTTTTATGACCGGCATCGCCTGGGGCAGCTATCCGGATTATTTTCTGGGGAAGTGGGATGGACAGAATCATCTGGGCGTTGGACAGGTGACACAGCGGGGAGATACCATTTGGCATGGAAGGAATATGCCTTATATCGTGCCGGTGGCTTCGTTTATCGAGTATATGAAGACGGCCGTGGTCAAGCGGGTGATCGATGCCGGTATAACCACCGTATTTCTTGAAGAACCGGAGTTCTGGGCGAGGGCGGGTTATAGTGCGCCTTTTAAGGAAGAATGGCAGAAATTCTACGGGTTCCCCTGGCGGCCGCAGGATGCTTCGCCGGAAAATACCTATTTGTCCAACAAGCTGAAGTATCATCTGTATTATGAAGCGATCCGCCAGGTCTCCGATTATGCAAAGTCGTATGGTAAAAGCAAGGGGCTTCCCGTGAAAGTTTATATTGCCACGCATTCCCTGGTCAATTATTCTTCCTGGTCGATCGTGAGCCCCGAAGCGAGTCTGGCTTCGTTGCCGGGTATCGACGGCTATATCGCGCAGGTATGGACGGGGACGGCGCGGGAGCCTACGTATTTTGATGGTTCCATGAAGGAAAGGGTCTTCGAGAATGCCTTTCTCGAGTATGGCTCGGTGCTGAGTATGACTGCACCTACGGGCCGACAGGTTTATTTCCTTACCGATCCTATCGAGGACCGGGCAAAGGACTGGGCAGACTATAAAAAGAACTATGAGGCGACGTTCACGGCGAAGATCCTCTATCCGACAATCGATGATTATGAGGTAATGCCCTGGCCGGAGCGCATCTATACGCATCCGTATAAACTGGCGAATAGCGATTCTGCCGTATTGATACCGCGGTATTACTCTACGCAGATCCAGGTGATGATCAATGTTCTGAATTCGATGCCGCTCTCTTCTGGCCAGGTTTCCGGCGCCGACGGCATTGGCGTGCTCATGGGTAATTCGTTGATGTTCCAGCGGTTTCCGACGCACGATGGGTATGACGATCCGCAGTTCTCCAACTTCTATGGTCAGACGCTGCCGTTGCTGAAACGGGGCGTCCCGGTGCAGACCTTACATATGGAGAACCTGGCTTACCCGGCGACGTTGGCTAAGATCAAGGTGCTGGTGATGAGTTATTCGAATATGAAACCGGATTCGCCCGCTGTCCATCGTTACATCGCTGATTGGGTCCGTCATGGCGGGGTTCTCGTCTATTGCGGAAAGGACGACGATCCTTATCAGTCCGTCATGGAATGGTGGGATACGAAGGGTCGGCGGTTTAAGGCGCCTTCGGCGGATCTGTTCCGGCGACTGGGAATTTCGGGCGCGGCTGGGGCTACGGCTGGGGCTTCTGCGGCGGTTTCTGCTCGTGATGGCGCTCCGGCTCCCGGCCGATATGCCGTGGGTAAGGGCTTCGTGTATGTGATCCATGAAGACCCGAAAGAGTTCGTTTTGCAAACGGGCGGCGACAGCGGGTATGTGCGTACGATCCAACAAGCGTATGGCGACGCGGGGGCGGGCACACTGGCGTTCAAAAACAATTTCTATCTCGAGCGGGGGCCTTATGATATTGTGGTGGTGTTGGATGAGAACCCGGATAGCAGTGGGTATGTGGTGACGGGCCCGGTGATCGATCTGTTTGACCCGCAGTTGCCGGTGTTGTCGCAGAAGACCGTCGCGCCGGGGGAGCAGGCTTTGTTGTATGATCTCAGGCGCGTCGCCGACAAGAACCGGCCGCAGGTACTGGCTTCGGCTTCGAGGATCTATTCGGAGGTCGTGGCTGGCGGTTCGGGCGGCTCGGGCGGTTCGGGTGGTTCGGGTGGTTCAGGCGGCTCGGGGGGTTCGGGCGGCTCCGGCGCGTCCGGCGGCAGTTATTCCTTTGTCGCGCGGAGCCCGGTGAATACGCGGAATAGCGCCCGGGTGTTGTTGCCTTCGTCGCCCGTGAGCGTCACCGTTACCGGGGCCGATGGTCGGTCGGTTTCGAATGTCGATGCGGTGTGGGATGCCGGTTCGCATACGGAGTATCTTGGCTTTGACAATAGTCCCGATGGGGTTACCGTGACGTTCACCTGGTAGGCTACTCCGATCTTAGCGTCTTCACCGGGTTGGCCATCGCGGCTTTGGCCGCCTGGAAGGAAACCGTCGCGAGCGCGATGATCAAAGAACCCAACCCGGCGGCTGCGAAGACCCACCAACGGATAGGTGTGTGATAGGCATAGGAAGACAACCAGCTGTTCATCGCCCACCAGGCAATGGGGAAGGCGATGAGACAGGACAAAATCACCAACACCAGAAATTCGCGGCAAAGCATGCCTGCAAGACCGGGAACGGTGGCGCCAAGCACCTTTCGGATGCCGAGTTCTTTTGTCCGTTGTTCGGCGGTATAGGCAGCGAGGCCGAAGAGACCGAGACAGGAGATAAAGATGGCCAATGAAGAAAAGAGGGCGGCGATCTTACCGATGCGGGTCTCACTCGCGAAAAGCTGGTTGAACTCGACATCGGCAAATTTGATCTCCACCGGATAACCGGGATTTTCGGCCCTGATCACCGCGTTGATCTTTGGGATGGCGTCGGCTGCTTTTACCCCGGGTTTCAACCGGATATCGAGGTCCTGATAGGGGTTTAGATAGCGGGGATTGCAGAGCATAGACATGGGCCCGGGTTTGTCGTACATGTCATTAAAGACAAAATCGCCGACGATGCCAATGACGGTGAGCGGAATGAGACCCGCATCGCTAAGATGGAAAACGCGACTGCCCGGCCTTCCGGCGTTGCCCATGAGTTTGGCCAGACTCTCGTTGATGATCATCGAATTACTATCGGCCTTTACATCGGGGTAAAAGTCACGGCCTTGTTTGATCTTTAGTCCCATGGTGCCGATATAACCGGGTGTAGTGAGTTCCTGGCTGATATATGTTTTGCTTTTGAGATGATCTCCTTCCCAGATCAGGTGCTGATTGGTTGTTCCCGTGAGACTCCTTCCGGGCGGACTGAAGCTGTACGCCACCTGTGCGATCATGCCGGTGTTTAATAGCTGGTCGCGAATGGCCTCCTTATGTTCGGCCATATTTCCCTGCATCTCAAGAAAGAGCAGGTTCTGTTTTTCATATCCTAAGTCACGATCTTTTATATACTGCACCTGCTGGTCGATGATGATGGTGCAGATGATCAGGATCACGGAGATCACGAATTGGGTGGTGACCAAACCCTTTCGGATGAGTCCGGTGCTACCGTCGGCATGAATCTTCATTCCCTTAAGGACCTTTACCGGTTTAAAGGACGAGAGATAAAAGGCGGGATAGCTTCCCGATAACAGGCCGCAGCCGAGACCGATCGCCAGCAGGCCCATGAGGTGGATCGGCGCGAACGGATGAAAGAAGAGCGACTTGTCTACGAGGGCATTGAAACCGGGAAGCGCCAGTTGCACTAACAGGACAGCCAGTCCCACAGAAATAAACGAAAAGAGCATGGACTCTACGATGAAGCCACCGACCAACGACCCTTTGAGTGCGCCCAGTGTTTTGCGTACGCCGACCTCTGTGGCCCGTTGTCCCGCGCGGGCCGTTGCTACGGTCATGAAGTTGATACACGCGATCACCAGGATCATCGAGGCGATCAGCGAGAACAGCTTTACGAATTTTATGTTGCCGCCCTGTTGTTTTCCATCGACGAAATTTTCGCGCAGGCGCCAATCGTTCATGGGACAAAGGAGCACGTCGGCCTGGGCATAGCTTGGGGCCTTTGACCGAAGGAGGGACGTGAGTTTTTTTGCTATCACGGCCGGATCGACGCCGGGGGAGAGCTCAAGGATTGCCGGTCGGCCAACATGATCCCACGTTTTAAGCCAGCTCCATTTATCGGTGTAGTCTTCCCAGGCGGCCAACCAGTTGAATTGGATCGACACGTTCCTGGGAAAATCGGGTACGACACCTGTGACGGTGTAGCTAATGTGGTTATCCATGAGCAAGGTCTTGCCCAGGGGATCGGCATCGCCAAAAAATTCGCGGGCGGTAGATTGTGTAAGGACGATGGAATGTTTGAGCCGAAAACAGCCTTCCCGGCGGCCCCTGACGAAAGGGACCAAGGGCAGGTCGAGATAGCCGGAGTCGGCAAAGACGCCATTCTCGTACAAACTATTCTTGCCGATGGTGAAAAGACAGCGTTGGTTTCTCGTATAGCGGACGGCGTAACGGATGCCGGGTATCGTGCGCATCGCTTCGGCCGCGAATGGACCGGGAAGGATGGCGAAGTTCGCGATGTTGCCGTTGTAGGGCATGTTCATCCGTATCCGGTAGATCTGTCCGCGGTCGGCCACCGAATGGTCCCAGGTAAGCTCGTCTTCGACCCACAAAAAGATGAGGGCAGCGCAGGCGATGCCGAGGGCCAGGCCGGCTATATTCAAAAGACTATAGGTTGGTTTGTGCCGCAGGCGGCGGAACGTCGTCAGGATGTAATTCTTTAACATCTACCATAGCTTGCGAAATTTGATGCCAGGCTGCAAGTGATTGAATCTTAGTGAAGGAGCTACTCGGCGGGTGACGAAATATCGTCTTTTGCCAGGCCGACAGGATTTTATTTCGCCTTTTCACCTTGCCAACCGGTGGTGCGCAGAAATTGTTCCCAACTAAGGCTGTTTGGGTTTATTTGCCGGCTCCACAGCAGGTCGCGTTCTTTGCCGAAATAGCCATACTCAACGACGTACCCTACCATGCCCATGATCTCCTGTACCAGCAGCTCGTTGGCTCCAAAGTCCGGGAAGTGATGAAGCAAATCTTCCCGGGTGAATGCCGGGCTGTATGTCGCTTTCTTGCCTGTGACCCTGGTGAAGGTGTCGACCATCTCCTGGGGTGAGATGATATCGCCGATCACCGGAAGGGACATGCCGGCATACTTTTCGGGATTCGAAAATATCTCCAAAATGGCGGGACCCGTGGCCGTAAGCGGATCGACGAATGGCGCGCGGAAGCCTTTTGGTAGGTAGATCGGAAATACGAGCGTGTCGCCCTTCATTGCGGGCGGATAGAACTCCATCAGGTTCGTATAAAAGAAAGCCATATAAATAAACGAACTGGTGACCGGTAGTGTACGAATATATTCTTCGATCCTGGCCTTGTCTGTAAAATGGGGTGCAAACTTTTTGTCTGCTGTAATTTCCGTCACATTTTCCAGTCCGCTGAAGATAACCTGTTGTACTCCTGCCTCAACTGCCGCATCGGCCAGCTGTTTGCCTAACTCCAGTTCATGGGTAGCCGGGGAGATAATACTCGGTGTCATCAGGAAAACACCGGTGGAGCCACGGAATGCTTTCACAAAAGCTTGTTTGTATCCAACATCGAGCGGTATAGACAGGAGCTCCGCCCCTTGTTTCGCCAGATCAAGTGCCTCGGGTGAATCGACGCGGCGGGTGAGACCGCGTACCCGGTAACGCCCGCTTTGTAATAATGTTCGTGCGGCGCTGCGTCCTTGTTTGCCCGAAACACCGACGATAGTAATAAGTGGTTTATCTTTGTGTGTCATGGTTACAAAATTATCTACGCCCGGATCAATTTACAATAACTATCCATTTGGATACCTATCAAATACGTGTTATGAGAATAGAATGTCAAAGCGATCTTATAAAGGTCAATAACAAATTATATCCTTGCACGGTGAGTGTGGCAATGGACCTTGTCGGTGGAAAATGGAAGGCGGTTATACTATACCATTTAAAGGATATACGTAAACGGTATAGCGAACTTAGAAGGGGAATGCCTGGCGTTACCGAGCGGACGTTGAGTTTGCAATTGAAACAATTGGAGGAGGATGGGCTGATCTTAAGACAAGCCTATGGAAAAAAGCCGCCTATCAAAGTGGTTTATAGTTTAACCGATTTTGGGAAGTCTTTCCTCCCCGTGCTCGACGCCATTGTCGGGTGGGGTAATGAGATCGCGATGCAAAAAGGCGAATTCGTATAAAACGGGAGAGGCGTTGATTGTGGCATCATATTTGCCTAACGGTGTTGCGTATTCAATATCCTGTTTATGAAAACCAACACCATTCTTCCTGCGCTTACAGTCGTCGTCCTTTTAGCCGGCTGTAAAAAAGAAACTACAAAGACAACTTCCCTCGGTCCGATAAACTATAGCGACTACGCTAACGGCGGCGTTCATCTCGAGATCGTGAATTCCGATCCGGCGGACTACAATGACGATCAACTGTATGTTGGCGTTATAGGGGCGACTACCGGTGCGAACTCCCAAAGTGCCTACATCGACCTGGCCACGGGGAAGACGGTGCTCCTGAACAATTTGAGCGCCCTGCCGCAGGTGGTTAACCCAAATAACCCATCGGACGGCGGAAAGTTTATCGTTATCGGGACAAAAATGTCCGACATGCCCATCGATCCGGCCACGGGTCATCATTCCATCCCACTTCCTTTTATACAAAGCGGGCGGATCCTGCTTAGCATCGGCAAGCCCCTTTATTATTATGTCAATCCTGGTGGCACGAGTCTGGCCGCGCCGATAAAAAGCACCAATTCCAACGACGCGAATTATGGGACCGTTTTTGATTTTATGGAGTTCACCTATTATTCCAACAATGGCAGTGCTACGGTGTATGCGAATACTTCCCGGGTGGACGAATATGCGATCTCCATGGGCTTTCAGCTGAACGCGCTCCAGGGGAACACGGGGACCATTCAAACGGCGGGAGAGCTCATGACCCATAAAAATACCATAGCGGCTTTTCAGAATTTCAATAAACCCGCCGATTATAACAACTGCTATCGGTCTTTCTTTCAGGACATCGTCAACCCGGGTGGGATGACCGACGCGTCGGGCAATCAGATCTTTACCACGACGGCGACCTACGCGCATTTTCAAACCTATATCGATAGCATCTGGCAGAATTATAAGACCAAAGACCTGTTGCTGGTCTTAGGCACCGCAAATGTGGGCAGCACCGATTCGAACCTGGTTATCCGGGGGAGGGTAGACAGTAATAACGTCTTCAATTTCACGCAGACGCAAACGGTAAATGGAAGCACGACGGTGACGGGCGGGACCTTACCCATCGAACCTACGACATCCGATGTACTGGGTGGGAATGCCACTACAGGCGCCTTTAATAATTCTTCTTTGAACGGAACGCCGGGACATGAGCTGGATAATGAGTTGCGGGTCACCTTTGTGGCCGCTTTGAACCGGCACAGTATATTCACCGATGCCGCGGTAGGGCAGATCCAATACCCGGAGGATGTATCGAAATTCTACAAGACAGACCCCTATAATTATTATGCGGCCTTCTGGCATTCGCCGGGTGTTTCCTACAATGGCTTGCAGTATGCGTTCTCTTATGACGACGACGCGAATCAGTCTTCGACGATCGTTGGGAATAATCCGGCGTATTGTACTTTGTATTTTGGGCCGGTTCCGGCTAACTAAACAAAAATGCCTCTCGGTTGTTCCCATTCCGTAATACCACATTTTTATGTCAACAGAAAGAGTAGCCGGCAGACTCATCGAGTTATGCAAAGATGGGAAGTTCCTCCAAGCACAGCATGAATTATATGCCCCCGATATCATCAGCATCGATCCCGACGGAAGCAGAACGGAGGGGGCCGATAAGATGAATTTAAAAGAAGAGCAGTTTTTGGCCAAACTGGAGAAATTCCATACCATCAACTGGTCCGATCCGTTGGTCGCGGGGAGTTATTTTACCGTGAAGCTCAAGATGGAGATCGAATTAAAAAAGGGCGGCAAAAGAACCCTGGAAGAAGTTTGCGTCTACAAGGTCCATGATGGAAAAATTGTCTTTGAGCAATTCTTTCGTGATCTGTAAGGGGTTTACTTTTCCAGTTGTTCCAACTTTCCCTTTAATTTTTGATCCCCGGGGTTGAGTTCCAGCGCCTGTTGGTAGAACAGCATCGCGGCGTCTTTATTCTTGACACGGCCCGTGGATAGCAGGTCCGCATAGAGGGTATACACATGCGCGTCATTCGGATAGAGCATCGTCATGAGCTCATAGGTTAGGCCACATTCGCCAGGATGATATAGGTCTGGTGTTCATTGATATTCCTTACAAACAGGGTGACCACCCCGGGAGCCGAACCGGAATGCCAGACGATGGTTCCATTGGTGGTATCGCGAAATATAAACCAACCGAGACCATAAGAGGTGCCGGGAACGGCTGTGTTGAATTGTCCATTATTGATATTCGTGGGGGTAAATGCCTGTTCCAGGGTCGACGGTTTTAACAGGATACCCTTGTACAATGCCTGATCGTATCGCAGGAGATCGCCGGTGGTGCTTACGACATTTCCGGCGCCCACCAGACCGGTGAGGTTATAAGCCCACTCTTTTTTGTCGGGGATCGTATCTGCCAACTGCAGCTTCATTTCATAGTGGTTGTTGTATAGATAATCGAGTGTGCGATAGGGCTCTTTGGTTTGTGCAAGTGAGGTCTGTACATAGGTATTGGCCATCCCTGCGGGGAGGAAGAGGTGTTTTTTAAGATAGACGGCGAAGGCTTCATGACTTAGTTTTTCTACGAGGTTGGCCAATAATTCGTAGCCGGGTGAGCTGTAACTCCATCGTTCTCCGGGCGTGAATAGCAGCGACTGGGTTTTCGCATAATCCTGGATGGCCGGCAACTCGTCTGCATTGGTAAAGATCTTGTCGGGTTGGTGGGCGACCAATGAATCGAAGAGGACGTCCGGCAGCCCTGACGTGTGGGAGAGCAACTGACGGATGGTGATGGCGGGGTATGGGAAGTCAGGGAAATAGCTTTTGGACGCGAGGGGAAATTGTGAGCTGTCTCCCAGCGGGGTCTGAGCCGAAAGGTCGCTGAAACCATAAGATCGCCTATAGAGCACCTTGTCGTCCTGTGCCAGAAGAATATTTCCGTTGAATTGATGATCCTGGGCGGCTTGCTCCAAATAGCGATCCAGGGTGGGTATAACGTCTTTTCCTTGTCCTTTTGCGCCAACCGTCACGAGCATGACCAGGCCTAAGAGCGCAGCGGAAATGCGGAGGTCTTTGGGAATCAGTTTCATAAAACAAGCTGTTTCCCTAAAAGACGCAGGAAATGCAGGATTGTTGCTGCCCGCGGTTCACGCCCGGCGGCCCGCAAGATTTTCCCCTTAATTTTTATTATTGGAACGCGAAATCGTAGAACTCCTCTTAATTGTTTTGTATATTTAGGTAAGTCTCCTTTTTCCCCTGTCTGTGTTCCATCCTTCCTGATAAATAACCACCAAAAGATCAATCGTATTCTTTTTTCGATCAAGTATTTATAAAATATTTGAACTTGAAACACTATCGCCTTGCCGCTAACCTATCCGAAAAAAAAGACATTGATATCATTTGTCTATCCCTCTCGAGGTCCGATTGGCATATTTCTTCGCCGGGATTATCCCTTGCCAAGGAGTTTGCAAAAAATAACCGGGTCTTCTATATCGATCATCCTCATTCATGGAAAGATTATTTCAACGCGACGCTAAGGAAGCA
>Ga0206822_1017_pt2 | contig 12541 bp, 12 predicted proteins | sample Alteio_BWOrgCont_83_FD_152913 | JGI IMG/M metagenome (GOLD analysis project Ga0206822, IMG submission 152913) | Enriched cells from forest soil in Barre Woods Harvard Forest LTER site, Petersham, Massachusetts, United States -... | ecosystem: Environmental > Terrestrial > Soil > Temperate forest >... | reverse complement strand
ATATTTTATGTGTTTTAGGTAATGCCGAATGGATTACAACAGCTTCTTTATTAAAAATGAATCTAAAGCAGTTTTACACTACATTGGCAATGCGCAATTTATATGACTCTATCTTGCCTTCCTTATCCGTTCTCGACTCCCAAAAGCGAAGGACATTGGTGCTTACACCTTCTCCTAAGTACTTTGAATTAAACCACTCGTATTTCTGCTCAATTAGCCAATGCTTATGGTTTATTTTACATCTCTTTACACAGTTTTTCTTATGGTTATCTTGTATGGCAACTTCATCACACTCCTTAGTTAGTGAAGGCAGGCATCCTTCTTTTTTAACGATGATATATCCACATCTATGTTTCTCTGCTAGTCGTATAACTGGCTTGTTAGCATACAATCCATCTAGAAGAAGGACTATTTTCATTTTAGGAAAGGCCTCTCTAATAATAGGTAGAGTCATCTTGAGTGCAACAATCTCGCATTCTTGCTTATAGGTAGCTTCAGGTGCACTTTCTAAATTAACAATTTGCTTAGCATGAATAGGATAGCTATAAATGGGGATCTTTAAACCGCCCATAAAAACGAAGGAAAAGACAAGAGTATTATGCATCCATTTGATTTTCTCATTTTCAGTACCTTTGTTATAAATTCGTTTCAGGCAGCACTTACAATCGTTATAGTGCGGCTCTTCATAAGTATGCGTATGGACGCAATCAGCCGCCAAAAGAAAGAAGTCGCCAGGCATTAGCTGTCGATGTTGTTGGAAAAATTTAGAATGTTGGAGGTCTTTAAAAAAGGAGATCATCAAATCATTAATGCTGTGTTCTTTTAGATTTGTTAGGAACTTTTCTATAGTTTTGATTACAGGGACACGATCTGATGGTGCATCAATAAACTTGGCAATGTTTGTCATGGAATATTTTTCATCGGTATCGTGACTTTTATTGTCGAATTTGTTCCCAGATCCCATTCTGAAAAGGAAAATAGCTAATGCTGACATCATAATCGATTGTTTTGTATAAGTTATCAGATCCTGGTTGCGATGATCAGGAATCGTTTTTTCTATATGCTGGGACATATGCTTTCTTTCCCAAAATTGTTTTAGGATAGTGATTAGTTCAAGTTCAATATTTTCATTATTAATTGTAATTGGCTTAACTTGTAATTTATAGATAATTGTTGTTATGCGCCGTTGGATTGTTTCGTCTTCCAATCTTGTTTTCATTCGCAAAAATTTTCTATATCTACGCGATTGTTTTCCCCTTCTTTTCGGTTTGTTTAAGCGAACATGTTTGTCTGTTCCAATGAACCATAGAAAGCATTTCAAAACCTTTTGCCAGGCAATATATGATTGGCCTTCCGGCCATTTAACGAACCAACAAGAATCAATTTTAAAATTAACATCAAAAAAGAATGATTTATATTTAGTAGATGAGAGTGTAAAATAGGTGATGGACATAGCAATTTCCGAGTGTGTTTTTTGTTTGTCGAAAAAACACTATACACAAAGAAGGTTGCTATGTCTTTTATTTTTTAGTTGTCACACGATTTTCTGATTTCTCTCCCAGAGCAAAAGGAAGAATGTCCTCATTTCCCCTTACGATCCGAATTGCTGTGGCAATGTACAATTCTAAGAATTTTGGTTGTGTTCATTCTTCCTTTTGCTTTATGTTCCTAATGAATGGGGATTTTATAATGTTGGTCTTGAGGAATATATGATGAACAGTTATTTATCGAAATTAGTCATCGTTTTAGCCGTAGCCTGTGCTCCTATCTATGCTAGCGAATGTTTATATTTAATTAACCCCGACCTCTATTTATGCAGGCAGGTAGAAGATAGAGTGGAAGCCCATGGGTTTTTGCAATTGCATGGCTCATCTGTTGGAGGGCTTTACGTAAAAGGGGGCTTGGAATCTTATTGTTCCGATATGGAGTGCGCCGGTATTTACGGCAAAGCACTTTTGGAAAACAGCATTGTCCATCAAGACATCAGAGTACATGGGAAAGCCATCTTCCGCGGAAGCACTATAGAAAGGACAACTGATATTCGCGGCACACTGGAAGCTTATGACACAGATTTTCAAGATTACATCCAAATTGCTTCTACAATGGTCGAATTAACAAATTGCACTGCCGCAGGAATTTATGTGTTCCCCTATAGCGATTGTTGTGATTGCAACGATCTCCAAATCGTCAAGCTATCGCACGGTACTTTCATACAAGGTGACATCGTTTTTGAATCCGGCAGAGGCCGAATCCTGATGGATCGTGGCTCTCAAATCGATGGATGCGTCTTTGGAGGTTTCATTACCTATCCCGGGGATGGGGGACGTAATTGAATTTAGCTTTTATCGGAGGGGGCGCTGCCGGCTTCTTTGGCAGTATTATCTGTGCTCAGGCAAATCCCAAAAACAAAGTCATATTATTCGAAAAGTCTCGTCAGCTCCTAACCAAGGTCCGTATCTCGGGAGGAGGCCGCTGCAATGTCACGCACTCCTGTTTTGACCCCAAAATCTTGGTACAAAACTATCCAAGAGGCAGCAAAGCGTTGCTGGGACCCTTTACAAAATTTCAGCCTCGGGACACTATCCAGTGGTTTGAATCCCGTGGAGTAAAGCTCAAAACCGAAGCTGACGGGCGCATGTTTCCTATCACGGATAATTCTTCCACCATTATCGACTGCTTGACATCCCAAGCGAAAATAAGCGGCGTAGAGATCCGAACAGGATGCGGAGTAGAGGCCATCAAAATGACAAACGCAGGATTCATCCTTATCCTTTCTGATGGAAACGAGATTCCCTGCGATAAAGTCCTTGTGGCTACAGGCAGTAGTCCAAAAGTATGGGATTCTTTAAAAGCTTTAGGGCACACAATTGTGCCTCCGGTGCCATCTTTATTTACATTTAACGTTCCTGATTCCCCTTTGGTTGAATTGGCAGGAATATCTGTTCCCAAGGCCAATGCGAAGGTGATGAATACCCCTTTGGAGCAATCAGGGCCGCTTCTAATTACGCATTGGGGATTTAGCGGACCGGCAATCCTTAAGTTATCGGCGTGGGGCGCACGCATTTTGAATGAAAAGGAATACCGCTTTACGTTGCAGGTGAATTGGCTGCCGGACAAAACGGTGGAAGAGCTGCGCAATGAGATGTTGAAGGTGAAAGAAAATTTTCCGGCTCGTTTGGTGATGAATGAGGGGCCTCCTGAATTACCGCGCAATCTTTGGAAAAAGTTAGCCGAACGGGCCGGAGTAACCTCTGAGATGCGTTGGTCGGGGGTATCCAAAACCTTGTTACAGGCAATAATACAGGAGTTGAAAAGCGGAGCTTTTGAATGTTCAGGCAAAAGTACCTACAAAGATGAATTTGTGACCAGTGGGGGAGTGGCATTGGGGGAAGTTGATTTTAAGACAATGCAAAGCAAGTTGTGTTCGGGGCTTCATTTTGCGGGAGAGGTGTTGGACATTGATGGGGTGACAGGAGGATTTAATTTCCAAAATGCGTGGACAACGGCCTGGATAGCAGGTGGGGCGATGGGGGGAGAGGCATAAGGGATCCTGGGCCAGATCAAAATATTTTGACACAAATAACTTATTATAATACATATAGATTAACTTCTCAAAGAGGTCAATATGTCTATTCCACCTAATACTTCGGTAGTTAAAATAGAAGTAAAAGATGGATTTGTACCCCAATCCCCTAAAAAAAAATCTTTTTTGACGAAAATGTTCGGTTCTATTTCGCCAAAAAAAACCCTCCAAAATGAGGGGCCTTCTCAAGAGGAATTAGCCAAAAAGTATTGCCGTTATCCGATCGATTTCTCATTAAAAACAGCTAATCCAAATTTTGAAAAGTTAAAAGAAATTATTAGAAAGATCAAAGACGGCGATATTAGAGATAATATATTTGGTTTGAATGTGGTACGTGATGAGGATGGGAAATTACAATTGCAAATCGTTTATGAAAGTTCTAAGCATGCTGCTAAGGTTCATGAAAATTTAGAATATACGGGTTGTGTGACTGAGCTAGAAGGCTGCATTGTGCACTTTTCTCCTATGAGTGTTTCTCAACTTTTTCAAACCAAAACTCGAATTGAAGAATCTCAACGGCTTTTAGAAGATATCCTCATTTCAGACGATTTAACGCCAGTTGATAAGGAGAAAATAGAGCTGGTAAAATCAGTTAAGAAAAAATGGCATGAAAATGCTCGGGAATTACAAATTGATGAAAATATAAAACTTATCCGAGATTTAATGAAGGATAATAATTTTACTCCTTCAGATCTTTTATGTTTTATGATTGAAGTCAGAATAACTCAAGATGGGGGTTTACTAAATGATACCCCAAATTTAAGGGCCAATTTAAAAAAATATGGGTTTACCGAAGAGATGTTTCAGCAACTACCATTGAAAAAGCCTAAAAAGCGCAAGACTCCTAAGCCAAAACTTATCGAAAAAAGTTAAATTCCTCGGGTTCCTGTTATTTTAGGGATGATCTCCCGAATACGCAATAGTTCATCGGAAATCGTTCCAAGACAATAAAAGAACACATAAAATGCCTCAACATCCTCAAGATCGAATTTGCGGGTGGCTTTTGTTTTTCTAAAACGCAAAAGCTCTTCTTTTAACTCTTTGATCGATGCAACAAGGTCCGATGAAATCATTTTCGTTCGGGTACTGTTCCCCGTTTCCAATTCTTTTGAAAACTCTTCTAGTGATATTTCGGCATCTTCCACATAACTTTCAAACTTCTTCAGTAAAGGTTCGTCGAGCATCAAGGATAATTTCCCTTTAGAGAGCTCCTTCAAGGTGATGATTGACTCATATACACTTTCTAAACTCCTGAGCAAAAATTTCCATTCCTCAATCGGTGTACGATGGATAATGACTTCCAGATTGACTTCGTCTAAATAGGCATAGCTCTCCTTGAAGAGATCCAAGACTTCACTCTCTTGGAGGAATACTGCCTTGCTGTGTAGGTCTTTTGATGAATCCATATCTACAGAATTGAGGAACAGTTTATTGAGCGCATGTAATATTTTGGACACATTGATTTGCAATTTGTCAGCAGCTTGTGAGGGCCATAAAACATGGGCCACTACTACGCCAACAAAAATCCCCAGGCATGAATCTATAAATCGATATATGCCGAAAACCCACGGGTCGATCTCTCCTTTCTCTCCCCAAAAGACCATGATGATGGCTACGGAGAGGCTGGCGATTCGAATGCTGTCTTTTAGGTTCAAAAAATAACAAATGATTGCCGTACCGCTGATACTGAGTGCTAAATTTAATGCACTTGCGCCGAGCCACTTCGAACAGACGCACCCGATGATTGAGCCGATAAAGACTCCGAGGAATCGTTCCCAGGCAGCCTTGTAGGTTCCTCCGAGGTTATCTTGTATGACGACGATGGAGGCAACAACGCACCACAGCCCGCTGACGAGAGTGTCGGGGCGGTCGAAAAGTTTGCCGAAGCTTAACCCTAGAAGCAAGCTAATTCCGGCGGTGGCTCCGATTTTAAGAGAGTTTTTCAACTCGATTCTGACGAAGGCATCTCGGAGATGTGAGAAAAGGGATGCGGGCTTGAAATTATCTAATTTTAGAGAGTGTTTAAACAGGTTGGCTCATCTCCCTAAGTTTTTGTGTTTCTTTTAAAAACTTTGTCAAATTCTTTACATCTCGCATCTATGATAGAGAATACAGATTGAATTTTTGCTTTGAAGTTTTCATCGTTTTCTTCTGTTTTCTTTCTTGAGGCGATATCTTTAGCTAAGAGAATATCGATAGAGACTGATTCAATGAAGCATTTCTGCCAAATGAGTTTAATTTTTTCGGAAAGGGGGCCTCCTACACAATCGCGAAGAGATTTAGTGATCAGAGGATCTTGTAATTTTTCATCCGCTCTTGTTAAAACCGTGACAGCTTTATCGAAGAAGCCTTGGATCACTTCGCTTTCATAAAGTTCCTTTTGATACCAATCATCATCCACATTAGCAGTGATAAAATCCCAGACATCAGGAAATTTATTTTGTTTATCTTCAAGAGAATCGCCTTGCTGAATCACACCCTGTGCATGGAGTCTAATAAGTTCATTAAAATTATCTCTCCAAATTTCTTTGATTTTAAGCAAGAGTTGCTCTTTACCGGTGAGCCCTTTTTTCTGAACGGCATTTTGGACGGCTTCGATACAAGAGTCGATTTTTTCATCAAGTTTCCCTTTATAGGTTTTTTTAACATTCTCTAAACCAATGATTGCCGTTTCAAAGAACTCTCGAATTATTTTATTTTCTTCCCGATGTGGTTCATACCAGTAAGCTGCTTTTTCTATGGTCTCTTCCCATGAATCGATCACTTCTTTTTTTGCTATACCGCTTCCAAATACATTTTCATACGTCCTCGCTGCCCCTGAAGCTTCGATTTTGAGGATTTTTGTTCCATATTCAATTGAACTTCCCCACTTAATATGATGGTTAATCTGAATGGGTTTAATCCCCTCAGATAAAAGTGACGCAGCAGCCAAGCTCATAATGAGGCTTAAAGGATCCAATTCATTCTCAAATGAATCTTCTTGCGGCTTTCGTGCAGAAGAAAAACTTGGCAATGGAATGAAACTCAAAGCTGAAGCAAAAAAAGAGCCTGCAGTACTAAAAAAAGACATAGGTTTCCCCCTATTGAGCTTATATCATAGTAACTTTACCATTTCACCAATGGCGGCATAGAACAAAGAATTGCATTTGGATTGCCGCCAGATTTAAATCCAAACATTGTTCCTCGGTCATAGAGTAAATTAAATTCGACGTAATGGGCTCGTGCTTCCAGTTGTGTATTTCTCTGCTCAAAAGTAAAGGGCTGTTCAATTCGCATTTTATAAATGGGAATGATCGTTTCTAAAAATGTCTTTCCAACATTTTGCCACATCGCCGTATCTTTCTTGATATCACCTGTATTGTAGTGATCAAAGAAAATTCCGCCAACACCTCTTTCTTTTTTTCGATGCGGTATATAGAAATATTCCTTAGCTTGTTTAGAAAATTGTTCGTAAAGCAATGGACCAAAAGGGTTTAAAGCACTTCTTGCGACAGAATGAAAATGTTGCTTATCTTCTTCATAAGGAAATCCCATAGGAGTCAGATCATAACCGCCGCCAAACCAATGCTTGCTTCCGGTTTGGATATATCGGATGTTCATGTGCACGGTAGGGGCATGGGGATTTGCCATATGAGTGATTAAGCTAATTCCCGTGGCATAAAAGGGACCTGACCCATCCTGCATGGGGAACTGATCGCCGGATACACCTGACCAATTAACAGCGGCTTTTTCGAAGATGTCGCCGCGCAGAACAGACATTTCGCCGCCTCCGCCGGAATGATGATCCCAATAGGTTCTTTGGAAGCGATGATGCGGTTCTAGTGTCTCGAATGCTGAGACTATATCATCACGTAAGGATTTCAAAAAAGGAACGATATTTTCGGGAGGATGGATAGAGTTTGGCATAAGGACGACCTTCGGATAGCGTTTCGTTCTTGGTATAGGGTCTGTAGGATTTTATCGCAAGGAAAGAAAAGAATACTGAATTCAGTATTCTTCTCTCTAAATGTGTTTTCCGAACTCGCCGACGATCGGGTTTGCTAAGCGGGCAAAATCTGTATACTTAATTTTTAACATGTCCGTATGGGTCCCGGCATTAAAAACGATTTCGTTATCTTCAGTAACGATCTTATCCACATATACTTTTAAGCCATATAATTGTCCGAATGGAGGCTCGGCCCCTGTCTCATATTCAGGGAAAAGGTCTGCAACTTCCTTCTCCTTGGCCAGATCTAATTGTTTTGCACCTGTAAGTTTTTTGAGTTTATCAAAATCGATCATGTGAATGGCCGATAGTATGCACATAACATATTGCCCATCTGCTTTTACAATGACCGACTTGATCAGATTTTTTCCAGGAACATGTTGTGTGCCTGCAATTTCTAATGCTGTGTAGGCTAGACTATGTTCAAGTATTTGATAACCAATATGTTCTTTATCGAGATAATTCTTGATTTTTGCTGATATACTCATAAAAAGCTCCATTTTGATTAGTTACTTGTTTCTTTAATATAATAATAATTTTAATTTGAGTCAAGAAAGTGACCTGCTTCCCAGCGATCCACGTCTTTGCGTTTTAAAAGAGGGGTAAGAATCCGGGCGCAAAGACGTCTTACGATTAGATTTAGTATTCCCCACGTTCTGCTTCAGGCCCCTCCTTTTCGATACACATATACTTTAGTGCGGTAAAGGTCTTGTGTTTCAATGATTTCTATCGGATTCCACCCGGGAACACAGAATGTATTAGTAATAATTAGACTATCAAAAGGGAGTTCCTGTTCGAATTTGATTTTTAAACGCTCCATTGCTTTGGGGTAAAGATAACAAATGACTAATGAAGCATCCTTTAGGGAGATCTCGAAGAAATCCTGTTTATGAAGATGCAGATTAGGGCAGTGGCTCAGGTTTAACCTTGCTTGACTGAAATAGTACGGAATGGACGAAGTTTCATAAGCTTCAACGGATTGATCAGGATAACGAACCGCCAAGGGAAAAGCTAGAGTTCCCCATCCGGAGCCCAATTCGAAGATAGGACCCGAAACATGAGGGGGAAGTGCTTCAAAAACTGTTAGTTTGACTTTGGGTGATGTCGGCATGGGAGAAATCCCGTTTTTATACGACCAATAGACAATTGAACAGATCACCCAACCGGCTAAAATAAAAAAAATAAAAGTAAGGAATTCGTTGAATAGCATCTTTTCCACTAAATTTAAACATCCGCAATGTAAATTGTTTGCACTTAAATGAACAGATCGTTAACTCTTGTTCTTTAGAGGAATTTTAAGGTTTGTCTTTATGAATACTCCCGACGTACGCGATGAAAAGGTTTTAGAAGCCATCCATGATTTAATTAGGCTTTGCGGCGGAGATCCCGGCCAGTTTTCCATGGAACTGATTACCCAGATGATTCAGAACAGTTTAAAAATGATTCAAGAGGGCCAAGACACAGGGCAGCTCAAGCTCATGTCCCGCTCATTGAAAGAGATGCGCTATGCGTATCGGGTGTTTAATCAGTATAAAGGCTCCAGATGCATTAGCATCTTTGGTTCTGCACGGACTCCCGAGGATCACCCCGACTATCTAGCAGCAAAGAAATTCAGTGCTGCCATCGCTGTCCATGGGTGGATGTGTATTACAGGGGCTGCAAATGGAATTATGAAGGCAGGCTTGGAGGGGTTGGAGCGCGAATCAAGTTTTGGCCTATCGATCAGACTTCCTTTTGAAGTGCCGACTAATACCTACATCGAAGGGGATGCTAAGCATATCTTTTTCCGTTATTTCTTTACTCGAAAGTTGATGTTTATGAGCCATTCGGATGCCCTCGCGGCATTTCCCGGAGGCTTTGGCACGATGGACGAGCTATTTGAAATGCTCACGCTCCTTCAAACAGGAAAAGCAAATATCGTTCCCGTGGTTCTAATTGAAGGAGAGAATGGGAATTATTGGAACCATTGGCAGGAATATGTCAAGCATCAGTTGTTCAATAATGGGTGGATAAGTCCGGAAGACGAGCATTTATATTATATTGCAAAATCGCCTGATGATGCTGTCGATCACATTCAAAAGTTCTATCGGCGATATCATTCCAGCCGTTATGTGAAAGATGTTTTGGTCATGCGGATTACCGAGCCATTGACACCGCAACAGTTAGGATTGCTGAATATCAAATATAAACATCTCATTGCTACGGGTACCATACAAGCAGTGCCTCCCTTTCCCGAAGAGGTTGATTATTTGGAGCTGCCGCGTCTGGCATTTCATCATACGCATCGGGACTTCGGTTTGTTACGCGCCCTGATTGATGATATTAATGAGTTTTAGGGATATCCCTAAGGCTGGATAGTCGACACCTGAATCAGGCTGTCGAGAAGTCCCTTTTTATCTAACTTCGCTAGCCAAATCTCATGGTCTTGCCTTCCATATGACACCCACAGGAAATCTTGGTCCACAATGAATCCGCAGGGAAACACAACTCTGACGGGTTTCCAATAAGGATCGTACATAATGCCATTGTAGAAGTTGTTTCCTATGATGGGTTCCGGACTGACTCGTTCGATTTCAAAAAGAGGATCTCTAGAAAAAGTGTAGGCTCCCATAAAATAATGAGAGATCTTCTTTCCACCCGATTGAACAGTGGCAAGTTGAATAGAGGAATGAAAAAAAGCAAGATAGAACTTATTATCAACTAGGAGTCCAGGTGTCCCCCCTCGGAGTTCTCCCCATTCCCAAACGATTGAAGGGATACTTGACACATAGGTTTCACATTTTCCTGTTCCATTTAACAAAGGATAGAGAATTTTATGGGGATTCAATCCATACGCGAGCAGTAAGTATCCTTCGTAATTAAAAGGCACCCAATTTTTTTCTCTTCTATACAGGCTTTCACCTTCAAAATGGGATAAGGTTTCATTGTGGATGATGTAAAAGGATTCACCTTCGTGCTGCAATTCTGCGACGCAGACCCTATAACCCCCTTCGCCTGGGGCCTCATCTTTGTTATCGCTATAAATGATGTATAGATGGTCATTGACAGTGACCAGGCGTGCGTCTTCAGCTCTGGGACCTAGCCGCAGATTTTGCGGACTTCCTAGTAAACGAAAATTATCATCTAGTTCGACCATATAGATATATGACTCCACAGATGAACTGCAGCATACTGTGTTGTTAGGATTAGAAATGTCACGAAAGCTCATAAAAAGTTTGCCGTGCCATCGGACAATGGACGGATTGAAGGCGTAGGGATAATCTGGAATGGTGAGTTGTCGCGTTTCAAGTACAAAGTCTGCAACATATTCTTCTAAATCCTGATCGGCGTAGGCTGAACCGAAATAGCTCGTAAGAAAAATGATGAAAAGGATTGTGTAAAGTTTCATGTCAATTACGATGACATATTGCAAGTTTTTTTTCCAGAGAATGGAATTTATTTCACTGGGATAAGGCTGTTCAACAGTTTGTTTCTATCAAGCTTAACAATCCAGAGTTCATTATCTTGTCTTCCATAGGTAATCCAAACAAATTCATTATCAAACACAAAGCCGCACGGAAAGATCACACGCAAAGGCTTCCATGTGCCATACACACTGCCATTATAAAAGTTTTTTCCCACTATAATATCTGGACTCATTCTGGTAATCGCAAAAGGAGGGTCCCGTTCAAAAGTATAAGCTCCCATAAAATAATGAATCATCGGTTCGCCATTCGAATGCTTAGTGCTCATCAATTTCGAGGAGTGAAAAAATGATAAATACTCATTCCCCACAACCAGAGCTTGCGTGCCTCCTCTTATTTCCCCCCAATTCCAATGTATATCCCCTTGGGTTAAAGCCAGCGTTTCACAACTTTTTGTTCCATATATAGGAAGAAAAATCTTGTGGGGATTGATGCTATAGGCCAACAGAAGGTCTCCATTATATTCAAATGGCACCCAATTCTTCTCAAATTTATTTATTGGATCGACATCGAAATGCAAAATTACTTCGGGATTTTTCGCGACAAATCGATCATCCTCGATTTCAATTTCTGAGATATATACTCGCCGAATTCCCTTATTCGGGAGATTCCAGATATTGCTGTAAACCAACATAAGTTTATCGTTGATCACGATCAAGCGAGGATCCTGTATTAAGGACCCTGATGGGTATTTATGATAAACCTTAAGGATTTGCGGATTCCCAATAGGATCAAAGTTTTCATCGAGCCAAGTGAGGAGAATGAGGTTGGTGAGTCCTGTAAGAACATCCCGGGCCCGAAAGGACATGAGCAGAGAATCATTCCAGCGAGTGATCGAGGGATTGAATGCATCGGGATATCCCGGGACATGAATTCTTCTAGTTTGAAGGACAAAATCCTGTTGTCTAGCTTCTAAATCAATGAAGGGGGAAGGAGCTTTTTCTTCAAAAGCAGGTTCAAAGGCATTTAGAAATGATGTAAGCGCAAATAATGGAATGATGAGGGGAGACAAATATCTTCGCATAAATGCTCACTTTTACTTTAGTATACACTAGGGAAGTTAGCATTTGGCCAGTATTCGAATGGGAAACTATCGTAAAGCTTCTGGAGATCACATTCAAAAGGAGGTTCACCGCCCATTTCTAAAGCTTCTTCAATCGATGTCGCATACTGGAAATCAGCACGATTTGTCCCCAGGTAATAGTCGAGATACTTATACAAGGGTTCCGTTTCAGTGATCCTTAAATAACGGGCAGGGATGCCATAGGCTTCCGCAACAACAATGCCATGCAAGGAACTCGATATGACGAATTTACTGGCCAGGATTTTCCTTATCACAACGTTCCATGGGTCTGTAGGATACACTACGTTAGGGAATTCTGATTTTGGGAATAATTGGATTTCGGAATAGTGAGGGATGATGATGTATTCGTAATTGGGATTGATTTTCTTTTTAAATTCTGGAAAAAAATAGGGGATCAATAGGGCCGGATCACCATACACCTCAGG
>Ga0206822_1172_pt1 | contig 12611 bp, 5 predicted proteins | sample Alteio_BWOrgCont_83_FD_152913 | JGI IMG/M metagenome (GOLD analysis project Ga0206822, IMG submission 152913) | Enriched cells from forest soil in Barre Woods Harvard Forest LTER site, Petersham, Massachusetts, United States -... | ecosystem: Environmental > Terrestrial > Soil > Temperate forest > O... | reverse complement strand
GGTTTAAAAGTATTTTGTGTGTTTTGAAGTTGGAGTATATGTTTTTGGTTTAAAGGGATCTTTTGTGCACTGAATTTTTGTTCAATATTTTCTGGACATATCGTATTAAAATTTGATATTTGATTGTTGGTACGGCAACTACTGCGCATACTAAATTTTGACACCAAATGTCCAGGAAATATTGAACAAAAATTCACCTATTGTAAAAACGATCATCAGGAAGCTGACATCCCAAGAACTTAACGTTCTCCTTAAAAAAAGGGCCATCTCTATTTAAAGCAAAGGGGACATTACTACCCACATTCCGCACCTCTTGAAAGAGGTTTTTTATTTAATTTTTGGCCTGGCCTCTCAAAAACTTACCTTATTTAAATCAAAATTCTTCATTTTGTGACAATTTGTTGCTGATGTTGAAGATAAAAAGGCGTGCTTTCGCTAATCTTACAGCTACTGTACTAGTTTAAATCTAAAAATTGCATATTTTAAAACCTCCATAAATAACATGTTTACCAAAGTAGATCAATCAATTCAAAAATAAAACGACTTTTGTTTTTTATCTGAATTAATTAAATATAAATTCTTGCTAAAATGCTGCGGAATATCAGTTACTATACAATCTTACACAAAACAAATGATTTTAACTGGCCCTTTTTGAGGTTCTGTCGCAAGGATTATGAAAAAAGTCGTAAGTCGTCGATAAACGGCTAATTTTTTGAACTATTTGTCAAACTGATAGCCTTTGAATGGATTTAAGAATGTCATAGCCACATTTTATACCAGCAAATTTCACAATTGAAAATTACAAAATCTCCCCATTTTTTCACAGATGCGACAGAACCGGAGTCACTGCCATCTTTTCTTTCCACCTTAAAAAAACATAAAAATTTGTCTAAACATTGGGGTTCACTATAAAAAATTAGTATTTATTTTCATTTTGTAATTTGATTAAGGATTTTTTACTCGACATTTAAGGATTTTGGGATTTTCCTCAGCTAGGATGTTTTAAAAAACCACAAAATATAGAAATTACAGTCGTTATGAAAATTATTAAGTTCTTAAAAATAGCCTCGCTATCTACAATAGCGAGTTTATCGATGTCTGTCGTAACGGCTTATGAACCGAGTCTTAGTGATTTTGATTTCATGCAAGTTGCTGAAGCATTTGCATTAGACGATCAGGAGCAACTCATGCTCTTAGAAGCGATAAATCAATGGGATGATTTTACGGGAAATTTTGATTGTAATGCATGTAATTACGAACCTAAGTTTTACCAGGTAGATAAAATAGCTAAACGTGCAGAGTGTTGGACAATAGCAGGTACTTTTGGTGCTGCTATGGATGTAGTTTTGGGCATGTGCGATAATTATGGTGGCCGAATGGACGCGAGTGAGCAAATAGACGCGGCTAAACAATTGCTCATTAATGCGAAGGTATGGAATCAACATGATTTTGACGGCGTTAGGATTAGATTGTGTCCAATCAGACCCGTCACCATTCTTGGACTCACATTCAATGGTGCCGATGGCATGGTACCGAAGGGCAAACATATTCTGATTGATGTACATCAAAAAAATGCAGATGTATCAGATCTTGCAAGCTTAATTGCACATGAAATGAAGCATGTACAACAATATGAAGATTGGGGTAATGGGAAGTTCAGATGTAAGTATGCCGATGAATTACTGGCTGGCTATGGGTTTGGCAGACACAATGAAGTAGAAAAAGAAGCTTATGAATTTCAGGATAAGGCTGATAAGATAATTAAAGCGCATAAGATGGGGGTGAGCGACAAAGGATATGAAAACTCCTTAAGACAATTTGTGGATATAAATGGAGATGGTAAGATAGATTATTGCCGTGAGGTTGGAAATCATCCAAATACTTTTATAGCATGTGCTACAATTAATAGTAATGGAATACTTGAGGAATATGGATACGAAATAAGAGACAAAGGATATGAAAACTCTATAAGGCAATTTAAAGATGTAAACGGGGATGGTAAAGTAGACTATTGCCGTGAGGTTGGAAATCATCCAAATACTTTTATAGCATGTGCTACAATTAATAGTAATGGAATACTTGAGGAATATGGGTTAAGATTATCAGACGGAGAATGTCAAATGCATGGATGGTAGCTTTACTTACCATTTAGATTTAAATGGTTCCATTGAAAAAAGCCATGATCTGTTCAGAGCAGCAACTACTGCTGCGCGGGTCGTCCAATTTTACAAGGACTGAAGATTACGAGGCATTTTTGGAGGCGATTAAAAACAGTGCAACTCCTACATATTTGCCAGATTAAGGCTTTTACTTTTCTTTAAATGCTCTGTGCGAGCTATCCGTAATTGGGCTGAGTCAGTAGATCTCTGACCAATATGGGGTATAGGGAGCAGTGGAACCACAAAAGGTGTGCCGCAGACACACAAGAAGGAGGAACATATGAACTGAAAACTTGTACATAAGCTCTATAAAAGATGAAGGTAGGCCCTTTGAAGTCGACTTCAAAGAGTAGGCTTCAAACCACTTCAAGTGGCTACTATTAAGAGTAGTGGTCATAAGCATTGAAGAAAAGCGCGAAAGAACATATCGTACAAGAACGGCAGGAACGTGCAGAAAGAGCATTTGTTGAACGTAATTCAGCTTAATTCTTTACCTTGGCCCAAGTCCGAAAAGGACTTGTTAGAATCAGGCAACATAACAAGCTATTAACATCAAATCGTAAAGTACTTGGAACTCCATCCAGTATTCTAAGTGTATTTTACGATTTTTTAGTTTAAAGTAACAGTAACCATGTTTATAATGAATAAAATACATCAAATCGAAAGATTCTCGAGGAATAAAAAGACATACGTAACTAATCAAGGCGATTTACTGAAACATATAAAAAATACATTTGCTATTGATTCATTCGATATTGAAATTAAAGAAACCCAGGGCGGAGAGATGGAGTCTATAAATAGACATTGGGTTTTTGTAAAAGATATTCAGTACACAACAATACCTTCGTTTACATTTTGTGCTAAAGAGACTGGATCTAACTCATGCATAACTACGCATTTATTAAACTATGAGCATCCAAGAGATGAATATTTTGTGGATCAGTGGTATCTCTTTTCTACTAATGTTTTACCCGTGTGGAAAGACTATACCGGGATGGGTGTTAAAATTGCTGTGTATGATGACGATTGTATTTTAAAGCATGCTGATTTAGGAACTGTAAATAGTAGTAAAAGTTTATGTGAACCACAAAGTAGCAGGCAACATGCACTAGCAGTAGCAGGAATAATATCAGCTATACCAAATACTATTGGAACGATCGGGATAGCGCATAATGCAAAAGTAGAGAGCATTCAATTCTCACTCACCAATACGAGCTCATATGGTTTTAGTTGGGCAAGTGAATACGATGTTATTAGCAATAGTTGGGCGCAAATGAAAATCATATTTGATTATACAAAGCTTCCCAAATTTTTTCATAAAATGTTAATGGATATTAAAGAGGCCGCTACTATAGGTAGAAATGGGTTTGGAACTATTTTCGTTTTTGCAGCTGGAAACGAATATGCTCAGGATATAGACCCTAACTTCGATATAAGAAAACATAACCCTTACTCAATTGTGGTTGGAGGATACAATATGCCCAATTATGAGGAAAAATTTGCAAGTAACTCCGCTTTAATATTAGTTTCGGCTCCTTGTACTCATTTTCCTATCTTACAAGCTGTAAATATTAGAACTGAGCAGGACAGAGTTTTATATGATTCAGGAGTGATGTTAGCGCATGGAGTTTCATTTGCTGCCCCAGTGGTGACTTCTATCGTAGCATTGATGTTTGAAGCGAATAATAAGCTAAGTTGGAGAGAGGTAAAGGAAGTATTAGCGATTAGTGCATTATATCCAAAGGAAAAGCTAAAAGATGCAAATATTAATCATGCAGTACATATCAATGGTAAAGGAGCACTTTATAGCCGTGAACTTGGGTTTGGCGTAGTCAATGCATTAGGTGCTGTAAGGCTTGCTGAAGTCCTAGAACCTTTTTCAAATTATCAAAAATGTCAAAATCATTCTTCCTCCATTGCTTTTGAAGAATTTGATCGTAAGGGTATTTATAAATTAGATTATGCAATTTCTTCACAAATACAATTGGAGTATGTACGTATTTATGTGGAAATGGAGCTACCTTATCCTGTAAGTGAATATAGTATAACGTTATTAAGTCCTACAGGAACAAGTTCGCTATTAATGTATCGCCCAGAAGTTAACCCAGTAACTGGAGAATTAGTAAAAACAGCAAATGATGTTGGATTAAAATTAAAATGGATATTTGGTAGTGAAAATTTTAGAGGCGAATGGAGCCAGGGAAAATGGGAAGTTCATGTATTTAATCACATACAAAAAGCACCTGTACCAAAACTGATATCTTCGATAATAGAATTAACCGGAGCAGAGAATAGAACAAAAGAAATTTATTTTACGCCTAACCTTGAGCATATTAATAATAATACTTATGAGGTCACGATAGAACCTTCCACTCACACGATTAATACTGTTACCATTACAGAAAATGTCATTATAGATCTTTCAGGGGAAAATGCATGCTTTATGTTAAATAAGCATATAAATATTTCAAATATCGAATTAATTAATAATATTAAAGCCGGGAATGGAGATGACATATTGATTGGCAATGAGAATGATAATAATTTTTGGCCTGGTAGGGGTAATGATATCATTAAAACTGGCAGTGGCAATGATGTAATAATATATGCTAATTTAAATTATGAAAATATTGGACATGATGTTATTTTGGATTTTGATGTTAATTTTGATAAAATTCAAATCAGGGGACATCACTATGAATACCTCTCCACTTTATTTACTGAAAACGAATACAGTAATGCAGTAATCAAGGGAGATAGTTGGAGTATAGAATTATACAATGTTTCAATCACTGAATTAAGCGCAAGCAATTTTATATCCTATATGGACTGATTGAGATCCGATGCCGCTATGGGAAACGAAACGTTATACCCATCCATCCCCATTTGACAACCTTAATCCCCAGATTTCAACGCGTTATCGATTGTCGGTAGCCTAGATTGGATAAGTGCTGGCAGGAGCAGGGGGTATTGGGAACAATTTTAAAATATTATTGTAATTGGACTACGAACACTTTCCCTACCAATTGAATTAACAGAAGTGATTGAAAAGCCAGTGGCATCAGCGGCTGATTGTAGCCTTGTTTGAAAATAAAATCTTTGTGTTGCTAGAATTTCTTTAACCATCGCATTGCCGTTGTAAATGCGATAACTTGTAATATTCGGACAATCAATTGCATCCCATACTGATATAAGCTCATGAAGGACTCCATTTAAAAATCTGTTTGATCGAATTGCGCCTTTAAAATTAGGAACTCGTTTCTGTGCATCAACTTCAGCTTTTGCGAAAGCTGCCTGAATAATTGCTTCTTTTTCCTCGTTTTCTTTTATGTTTTGAAGGAAAGTGGCATGCTCTGGAGTATGAGAAATCCACTTGAATTCTTCAATTTCAATAAAATAAGTCATTGCTCTGGCTGTATCTACGTCATTTTCAAACAGCACGTCTTTGCGTAATTTTTTGCTAAATTCAATGGAAATTTCATAGATGGAGGTATTGATTTTGATAGTATCTTTGACTGTTTCATCATGATTTGGCATAGGATAAAATTTTTCATTCTCACCAATAGAAATTTTAATTTCCCCGTTAGCAGGTAAATTGACATGTCCTACAAATTGATGTCCAGACTTTGATAAAAAAGTTTTGGCAGGTATAAATTCACCATGGAAGTTTTCAATACCTGATAATGTTAATTTGACTGGATTACCTTCAATATTATAGGCATTGCCTTCAGTGTCAGAGAGAAGATATTCCATTTTTTCTGGTGCAAACTTTTCCGAAGTTCTCAGAAAGATTGGGCCATGTATTCGCAAGATATGATTTATTTCGGAATCAGCATGATTGGCAATTGCTAAAGATAAGGGCAATAGGCTAAAGAGATATGTAAGAATTGATGATTTCATTTTATTTTTGATCTTCATAGTGAAATCATCAAAAAGTGGTGAATGATGTCAATTATAATGTGATACTAATCTTGAGATTGTTATTGATAAAAAATGCATTTACTTTTTTTAGATTTTTTATAAAAATCTAATATCCTTTTAATCCTACCGGCATAAAATCTACGTTCACTTTTATTTCAATTACTTTATGAAAATATCCTTTGATTGTAAAAAAATCTCACTTATCTGGGTTACAGTTATTTTTAATGTTTTGAATTGGGCACATGCTAACGAATCCATCGTTGTGGATGAAGAGTTTTATAAAGGAGGACATCCTCCTATTATAAGAGAAAGAGAACCGGGCTCTTTAGAGCTGTATATCTCACCTACGAATATTAATGGGATTTCGTATAATCGATTTAAAAAGATAGATACGCAAGGATTAAAAAAATTGTTTGTAATTAATAGCACTGAGAGTGAAAAGATTTTTGGGGTTTCTGGGTGGTTTGATGAGAATAATAACCTTGAACATTCATTATCAAAGCCCCAAGAGGCCTCAAAAATTGTAATTGAAGTTACAGATAAGGATCCCTTGGGTTATATGACGCTCGAGTCTTTAATCACAATTATTGGCAAAGAAGCGCAAATTTCTATATATGTTGATCCAGGATCTGTTGATGATCGCCTTAAAATTTCGAAATTGTCTATTATTGGCGATGCTATCAGTATTGATGAAGATTTCTATATAGAAAAAAATGCCCATCCTCCAGTTTTAATTGAAAAAGCGCCAGGTTACTTCGAACTACACATTGTACCAGCCAATAACTTTGGAGAATCGCTAAACAAATTTAAAAAATTTGATACAAGTCGCATCAACGGGCTTTTTTTGATTAATAGTCTGGAGCCAAAATCGAGCAAAAATTTCCAATTTGAATTTAACTTGAATAAGAATCTTGAATATTCTCTTGTAGAGGGTTTGGCGGCCAATACAATTCGTATTGAAATTCGCAATGATAATCCTTCAGTTGGAACATTTCTTCATGGACTTATGCAAGTTGTAGGAAAAGAAAGTATTGTTGAACTAATTAGTGATCAAGGTGTTAGTATCGATAATGCATTTTTTTCAGGAATAAAAAGTTTGCGTATAGGATCACTTGACCCAATTGATTATAACGCATGTTCTTTATTTCCTTGTGCAAGAAATATTCGCGTTGGAACTTCAGGGATGCATGCCAATAGTTCCGTTACTTTTAATTCTAAACACATTACCATAGATGGACCGATATATATCCCGGAAAGAAGGTTATTCTTCGATTCTCAAGGAACATGTATATTTAGCACGAATGGCCGCATTGAACAACTCGGTGGGTTAAATGCATTGTGTAGAGAATCTTTTGTTAACCACGGAAACATAAAAATTCAAGGTTTAGCAAACATTGAAACAGCGAAATTTATAAACGAGGCTTTATGGTATTGGGAAAATTGGACGCAAGAGATGAAAGATGCGTTGCCTGATGAAATAAAACGATCATTCATGATTATTGATGAACATCAGCATATACCTTTTGACGATATTGAAGGAAGAAAATATGAAAAGATGTATGATGGCAGTGGTATAATATCTGCCTACAATTATATCATTAATGTTACTCAAGGAGGGTTTCAAAATCGTAACGGTGCTCAAATGCATGCAACGGCCCCTAATCATGAATATTCACAGATTGTTTCTATAGATGAAATTTTAAACATTCATAAACAAGCCATTAATCAGGCTGGGTATTTGAAAAAAGGGTCTAAATTTGTACCCAGTATCATCAATTTCAGAGGTGAAACGACACTTTATTCGCATGCTGGCCGAATTAAGAATGATGGATCGACAATAAATATTCACGGAAATTGTAACGTGCGAGCTGGTACGGATATCATAAACACAGATGCCAAAGCATCATACGTAGATACCCTTTATTGCAAAATACACAATAAAAACTTAAAAACAGTTCCGCTCAGTATTGCTAAGTTTACGAAAACTCCGGGATGTACTATGCCCGGAAAAGGAAACCAGTGTATTTATGTTGGTAAGTTAGAAGGCCTAAAGGAAAATTTGGCAACCACAAGTAGTACTGGCATTTTCTTAGTGCAAGATGGTAAATCTTCTAGAGAGGCTCTTCGTAACATCCATAACATTGGGTCTATATTTTATGCTGAAAAAGGTTCTTCAGATAAAGTTGGTGGAAAATATATTCTTGAGAGCAGAACAATTGATCCAGTTAGTAGACAAGAAACAGAGGCACGACTTGCTAGGCATATTTCAGGAGGTGATGGTGCTGTGGTAAAGCTTACAGATGCGGCTCTTAATCCTAGCACGAACAATCGACCATTTGAATCTATTGGAATTGATTACACGAAAGGGAAATCTAACCTCACAACTGAGCTAGGGTTCGAGAATAAAGGTGGTATTCATGCTTCTGAAAAAGGTACTAATATCATAAGTAATGGACCAGTCAAATTAGAAGGCGTTTCACAAATTTATATTGCTCAAGAGAGCCATGGTAAAAATCATCATATGGTTATACATGATGTAGTTCCACAACCCGCAATTATAATAAGTAAAGGGCCTATTAATGTTGAGGCACCTAATGCAAATTTTCACTTACATGGAGGCATAGTGAAATCTTCTAAAGGTATTGAAATATGTGCAAAGAATATTCTGATAGAACCCTTTATAACAAAGATAGAGGATTCCTACTGGAGCAGAGAAAATAATTTCTTAGGTTCAAAGACTACAAGTGTAAAAACTGGTGCTTCAAAGGTGATCAATAGTGGGATAGATGCTGGAGAAAAAGTTACACTAAATGCGGATACTCTTTCACTTTCAGGTGGTATTATTAGGGGAGTTCAAGGAGTAGAAATTGATGTAGATATACTTAGGCTTAAAGCTCAACTAATTGATCATTATCGTATCACAGATACGAAAAGCAAAGGGTTTTTTTTCCCGGGACTTGGCAATATCATCCTTGATTTAGCCAAAGGGGATTTTAGTTCCAAATCGATTTCAAACAATATTGGAATAGTTGCCACAATAGATAGACTTCTTAATGCAGAGTCAATAAGTGATATGGCCCCATCGATTTTGGCTGCTGCAGAAGCTTATACAATGGCTGATGGTTTCTCTAGAACATATGATGCAACCGGGTCGGAAATGGCGGCAATGACAAGTACTGTACTCGATCAGCTTCAATTCACAACTGTGGGAGGTATACCAGTCCCTAGTTCAGTTGGCCATGGGGAAACAAAGACTCATAGAGAATCGAAATGGCAAGAGGCAGTTCTTCCAATAATTGGTGGAGGGAATGTTACAATCAAGGCACGCGAAGCACATGTAGATGGCGCTCAATTCAACGCTGAAAAAGACTTTAACTTAACGGTTACAGAAAACCTTTACCTGCATGGTCAACCAGTAACTGCATCCGAAAGCTTTAGACAAGATGGAAAGTCTGTAACCTTTTCTTTCAGCAATAGTGGAGTAAGTGTTTCCGGAAATATGCAGAACGCAAAGGCAAATAGCCACATGATTCAGCAAATTTTGCCAGAAATTATAGCTGGGAATTCGGTAAATATTGATATCTCAGGAAACGCTGAGGTTGAGGGATTCATTAATGCTCCAAAAATTAGAGTTAAGGTCAAAGGTGAACTATTAGTAAAAACGGTTCAAGATACAGGGGAGGGGACTTCCTCACAAAAATCTATAAATGGAGGAGTATCTGTTTCATCTGCAGGAGTAATGCCAACTGGAGGATTTCGTTTTGGAGATGGCGATTGGTTTAGAAATTGGGGCAATCAACAGGCTGGCATTGTCGGAACCGATGTGGAAATTGACGTTAAAACGCTAATTTTGGAAGGGGCCCGTATTATAGGAAAATTGGGCCATGTTAATGCAGAGACCTTGGAATACCAAAATCTTGTAAATACTTATGAGAGTGACTTTTCAGAGTTTGGAGTAGATACGAACTTCTTGAATTTCCTCATGGATCCAGCGAATGCACCAAGAGTGCTTTCAGCCGCAAACGCAATCAAGGGTATGGCAGTTTTGGGAAACTCAGATGAATCTGCAAGTCAAACTTTGGTTGCAACAATTAGCCAAAATCTGAATGTTAATACAAACAGTAATATTGACAACTTAAACCGCGATGACTCAAAAGCTCAAGGACCAGTGCATAAGTCCTCACATAAGTTCAGTCTAGCTCTACCAGTCATGGACTTGAATGAACTCGGCCAAGGCCTAGAACGTATCGGCATGACCGCAAAGGACATTTACCAAAAGATGCAAGGTACTTTCGAAAATGCCAAGCAACAGGCAACTGCTCCGGAGGAGAAGGCTAATATCAAAGAGATTCAGACTCAGTACAATGACATTGTTGAAAAGATTGAAAAGTCAAATTTCCCTGAGGAAAAGAAATTGGAAATCGCAATGCGCATATCATGGTTGTTTAGCGAAACTGAACCTGATTCGGGGCAGTATATCATTCAAGAAAAACCCGTCTCAGAACTTTCAGAGAAAGGGAAGTTCACTCCAATTCGTCTTGGCAACGATGACCAATGGGACTTCACATATAGTCCGAATGGCGGAGCGATACTTGCTGTAGAAATCTCAGTGAGCTATGGCGAAGACACCTACAAATACATGGCTCAGTACTTTGATACTGCCACAATAAACGATGTAAGGCAAATTCAGTCCAAATGGAATAGGATCATGAAGGACTTTGGCCCAGGAGCCATAGATTTTTGCGAAGGCTTTGTAATGGCCCCCGTAGAGACTTTGCTTGCGGTCAAAAACGGCTTCGTACTGATCGGCGGGCTCTACATTGATATTGCGGATGGTACGTTTGCGAAGGATTCGGAGGCTTTCAGATCGCTCGAATGGGAGAATCAGCTGAAAATTATTGACCATGTAGCAGCAGAAATGCTTCAAGGAATGTACGAAGGAGTAAGGGAATCACTTGCAAGTCCTAAGGGATGGGGAGGTTTTGTTGGAGATATGGCAATGGGAGCGGGAGCTTTACGTTCAGGAAAAGTCGGCACATCAGCTAATGTGGCAGGCAGGTTGAATAAGAAATTACGGCCGAAGGAAGTTGGAGTACTTGATAAATCGGATGTTAAGCCTCATGCTGATGGTGGAAATTTAGGAAAGAAAGCCGATTCAAATTTAGGTAATTCGGCACCAAAAATCGACATTCAAATAGTAAAAGCAGGAACGGAAATAGGAAATGGTTTTAAACATCATATTGACATTGACGCGAACTTGCTAAAAAAAGAAGCTAATTTTCAAGATATACAAGTACAAGCAAAATTCGAAAAGCATTCCGGGCACTTTGGCATACAAGGTAATTACAATAAGCAAAATCGTGAATTATTTAAACAAAAGATGATAGAACATATTAATGACTCTGATACTATAGCTATTGCCGGTCAATATACTAGGGGGAAAATACAGGATGTGGTTCATTATTATAATCCAAAAACAGAGTTAAATATAATGAAAGATAAAAATGGAGATTTTATTAGCGGTTGGAAATTAAGCAAGAGCCAACAAAAATTTTTAGAAGAAACCGGAAAAATAGGAGGTGATCGATGAGCAGTCAAATATATAAAAATCGAATGTTATACTATAAGATGATGAAAGATTTTCTCGACAAAAAAATTACCATTTTGGCGTTTAAAAAGCAAAATTTTGAAAATGCGAAAAATGAAAGCGAGTACCCAGACCCTTATTTTGATATTTTAAAAATTAAACTTAGTAATAATAATATTTTTGAAGGGGAAAATATTGATTTATTATCTGATATTGAAGAAAAGATTAATGCTTTAGAGTTTTCAAGAAAATATTCTGAACAAAGAAATAAGGATTTAAATGAAGATAAAAAAAGAGGATATACTTATGAAGTTTATAAAAATGAAATAAAAAATTTAAAAGATGATGAAAAAATATTTGAAAGAAATTATTCCCATCTTCTACATGCAAAAGGTTCTGCCGTGTTAGGAGAATATGAGCAAGGATTAAAAGCGTTAAACATAAAAGGAGAGATATTTTTTATGGATATTTTTAATTTTATAGATATTGATGTTTTAGAATATGTGCCAAGTGATGCAGAGGGATTTAATCCAGAATTTGATACTGATGAAAAAACGTTGCGAAGAAGAATCCAATTAGCATTTGATATACTTGAAAGAAATAAAGATAGATGGATGATTGAAGAACAAAATTCCGAAGATGAAAAATCAAAAGAAAAAAATGGACAAAAAATATAACATTCATTGCATGTAGCCAGTGCATTGGGTGCATTTTGTAGGGTTCTGTCGCAAAGATTTTATGTTTGCCTAGGCGCCTGTGTTAGTTTTGATTCTGATGTGCCAATTTCATGCAAAAAGTTCTCTGAATTGTTGAATTGGCGTTTGGCACAAAATGGATGATTTCAGCTGGCCCTTTTTGATCATTCTCACAATTTCAATCCCAACCAGCGTAATCCCGGCGGATATAAATGATTTGAAACCTAGCGTCAGTCGCTTGATAAAGCG
>Ga0206822_1074_pt1 | contig 12632 bp, 9 predicted proteins | sample Alteio_BWOrgCont_83_FD_152913 | JGI IMG/M metagenome (GOLD analysis project Ga0206822, IMG submission 152913) | Enriched cells from forest soil in Barre Woods Harvard Forest LTER site, Petersham, Massachusetts, United States -... | ecosystem: Environmental > Terrestrial > Soil > Temperate forest > O... | reverse complement strand
GGTACGCACACTTTTGCTCTCGTTGTTCCTGCTTGCCGGCGTCCCCGTTTCAAGTGTATATGACTTCAAGGTCACCGGTCTCGATGGCAGTCCTCTTGATCTATCGCAATTCAAGGGTAAGAAAATATTGATCGTCAATACCGCCAGCAAATGCGGTTTTACCCCTCAGTATGCGGATCTGGAAAAATTGTATGAGACTTATAAGACCAAGCTGGTGATCGTTGGCTTCCCCGCTAACAACTTCGCGCAGCAGGAACCTGGCTCCAACAAGGAGATCAGCGAATTCTGTACTAAGAATTACGGCGTGACCTTCCCGATGGCCGAAAAGGTGAATGTGGTTGGCGACAGCATCGCTCCGCTGTTCAAATATCTCACCGACGAAGCACATAAGATGGGAGTCGCCGACCCCGTGATCAAATGGAATTTCACCAAATTCCTCATCGACGAGAATGGCAAACTGGTGGCTGTATTCCCAAGCAAGGTCAAACCCATGGACCAGGAGATTACCAAATATCTGAACTAGATATCTGAATTGGGTGGGGTATATTTGCACCCATGCCGTTCTCTTCCGTAATCGGGTTGCCCCAGACAAAACAACACCTGGTTGAATTGGTCCATTTCAACCGTTTGAGCCATGCTTTGCTACTGCTGGGACAAGAAGGCAGCGGCGCCTTGCCAATGGCGCTGGCTTTTGCTCAATATACGGTTTGTGAGAAGGTCAACGGCAAGGATGCCTCGCCGGCCGGTCCCCGGGCCTTCCTGACCGATGCCTGCGGTGTTTGTCCGTCTTGTGTCAAGGCGTCGCAGCTCATCCATCCGGATATCCACTATTCTTATCCCGTGATCCCCAAAAAGGCGGGCGACAAACCCGTGAGCACCGATTACAGCTCGGAGTGGCGGGAGTTTGTGAAGCAATATCCTTATGGGAATGCCTACGACTGGCTGCAGTTTATTGGCGCGGAGAACAAACAGGGGAATATTACCGCCCAGGAGTGTAACGACATCATCCACAAGCTCAGCCTGAAGAGTTTTGAAAGCGGCTACAAGATCCTGATCATGTGGATGCCGGAATATCTGGGAAATGAGGGCAACAAGCTCCTGAAACTGATAGAAGAGCCGCCGGCAAACACTCTTTTCCTGTTAGTGGCTGAAAACGAATCCCTGATCCTGCCCACCATCCTCAGCAGGACGCAGCTGGTAAAAGTTCCGCTGCCGGAACCGGCGGATATTGAAAAAGCGCTGATGGACCGGGCCGGTCTGGAACCCGTTCAGGCAAGACAGATCTCCGTATTGTGTGAGGGCAACTATCATGAAGCCCTTCATCTGATCAGACACGCCGATGACGACTGGCAGGGAGTACTGCGTGAATGGCTGAATGCCATCCTGAAGAACGGCCCCATCGCCCAGGTCAAATGGATCGATGAGATCAGCAAATCGGGCCGGGAACGTCAAAAGCAATTCCTGCGTTATTTTAACCATCTGCTCGAACAGGCCGTCCGGCTCCGTTATATGGATGGCAGCCAGATCACGATCCCCGAGGCCGAAAAAGATTTCGCTTCGCGGCTAAATAAGATCGCAGATGTCGGTCAGCAACAAGCGATTATCGAAGAATTGGACAAAGCCGCGTATTATATCGAGCGGAATGCCCATGCGAAAATGTTGTTCCATGCGCTGACAATAAAATTGTACCATATCCTGGCAGAGAAAAAGCAGGTAGTCATCAATTAAATTGCCGGGAATGCGCAATCGGAAAATTTAGCGCATTCCGGCAAATGGGGCTTCGCCTGCAACCTTCGTCGGACCGGCGTTCCTTGGTCCTCCTCGGTTGTGTCTGTCCTTCGGACGAAAAACGCTCCGCGTTTTTGATAAATGCCTGTTTCTGTGTATATTTGACAATAATGGCCGTTAAAGGCCAGTGAAAAGAAGTGTATCCGGTCCAGGCTGGCAAGTGAAAGTGAATATGTGCAAAAGATGCCGCTACCGTTGGGTAAAGCGTAATTTGAATTCTATATATTTTTATCTACAAGGCTTTCCCTTCGTTGTAGCATTCCATTGCCTGTACGGCTTCCTTCCTATCACCATACTTTGACGGCCTTGGCCGTCCGACCGAAGGTCAGACATTAGCGTATTGCGGAAGATGCGCTATTTTTTCGGTCGGCGCATCTTCCGCACATTAATCACCATTTAACGTATTGTAAGATATGGGTTGTAGTAGTTGCGGTACATCCAAAGGGGGAAAACCTTCCGGCTGCAAAAGCAATGGCGGGTGCAGCACCGGTGGATGCAACCGAATGAATGTCTATGACTGGCTCGCTAACCTTCCCTTTAGCGACCCTGAGAGCGGATGCCGGATCATAGAAGTAAGTTTTAACCAGGGCAGCCGAAAAGAATTTTACCGCAACGCCACCCCCCAGGCGCTGATACGAGGCGAGATGGTAAGTGTGGAAGGCGTCAGCGGTTTCGATGTGGGTGAAGTCTCGATGACGGGCGAAATGGTCCGGTTGCAATTGAAAAAGAAGGGCGTAGAGGAACGAAACCCTGATTTTAAAAAAGTTCTCCGCAAAGCCAGCGATAAAGACCTGGAGATCATGCAGCAGAACAAGGCGCGGGAAAAAGAGGCGCTGATCCGGAGCCGGGCTATGGCCAGAAAGCTCAAGCTGGATATGAAGATGAGCGAAGTCGAGATCCAGGCGGACGGCAGAAAAGCCACCTTCTTCTATATCGCCGACGACCGGGTGGACTTCCGCGAGCTTATCAAGCTCTATGCGGGAGAATTCCGTCTTAAGGTCGAGATGCGGCAGATCGGCGCCCGCCAGGAAGCCGCCAAAGTTGGCGGAGTAGGCAGCTGCGGCCGGGAGCTTTGCTGCAGCACGTGGCTCACCGATTTCAAATCCGTGAATACCACTGCGGCCCGCTATCAGAATCTGTCCATCAACCAAAGCAAGCTCAGCGGGCAATGCGGCCGACTGAAATGTTGTCTGAACTACGAATTGGATACCTATCTCGACGCCCTGCAAAACTTCCCGGACAACGCGGAGACCCTGCAGGTAGCCAAGGGAACGGCAAGCCTCATCAAAAAGGATATCTTCAAAAACCTGATGTGGTATGTCCTGCCCGACAGCAACAAACAATATCCGCTCACCATCGAACGGGTGCGGAAGATCCGCCGGGAGAACATGCAGAACATCATTCCGGAGACCCTGGAACCGGTAGATCTAAACCCGGCTAAACCCAAGGAAGAGGTCGAATCGGGTTTTGTCGACCTGGTAGGGCAGATCAGCCTGAAGACCCTCGAAAAAGCCGATAGAAAGAAAAAACACGGCCATCATAAACATCACACCCAACATAACGCCGCCGGCGGCAATCGTGGCGGAAGAGATGGCAAACCGGCAGAAGGTAATGCAAACCGGGGTGGACAGCCGGACGGACGCCGCGGACGCGACGGCAACGGCGGAGCAGGCAACGAGCCCAAGAAACCCGGTGGACCGCCTCAGAGATCGGGCCCGCCTCCCGGAAGACCCGGCACGCCGCCTACAAACAAAAAACCATAAACGCTATCGCGTCCCGAGAAATGTTAAAGTTCTACTGACAGTTTAGCAGGGAGCCCGTTTCCTTGCTCTTTTTGTATAGTATTTGTACCTTGTCACTCCATAAAACACTAAATCATGGCTATTATTAATTCCAGTAATCCTACTCTTTCAGAAAAGATCTTCAGCAGGTCGCTGGAACAACCCGGCTTCGGCACCATGACGGTGAGAGGCTCCATGCAAAAATTCGGTTTTCTCATGATCCTGGTTCTGGCCGGTGCCGCCTGGACCTGGAAGCTATATTATTCTTTCAAATTACCCACGATGATGGGTTTCATGATCGCAGGTTTCATCGGCGGATTTATCTGCGCGATCATCTGCTCCTTCTCGCCAAAGGCTTCCAAATATCTTTCACCGGCCTATGCGTTGCTTGAAGGTTTTGCATTGGGAGGTATCTCGGCGGTGATCAACGATTCCTTTAAGGCAAAATATCCCAACATCATCATGGAAGCCGTATTGCTCACCTTTGGGGTAGCTTTCGCGGTATTTCTGCTGTATAACGCAAGGATCATCAAGGCGACCAACAAGTTCCGTGCGGTGATCGCATCCTCTATCCTTGGGATCGGTATCTTCTATCTCATCGATATCGTGTTGGGCTTTTTCGGTATCCGCATCCCCTTCATGGAATTTGGCGATAACAGCCTGCTCGGCATCGGCATCAACCTTTTCATTGTTGTCATTGCCGCCCTTAGCCTTGTGCTGAACTTCGACCAGATCGAGACGGGCGAGCAAATGGGCGCTCCGAAATATATGGAATGGTACAGCGCCTTTGGGTTGCTTGTAACGCTGGTGTGGTTGTATCTTGAAGTATTGAGATTACTAAGCAGGTTCTCCAATAACCGCAGCTAATTCACGCGGCGGCGCACATCGAATAAAAAAATCCCGGAGTGTGATCCGGGATTTTTTATTAAAGTCCATCACCATCGAGTAGATTCCCAAGTCCACCTAAGATACTCCCCTCTTCGCGGCGAGAGCCGAATTGCGGACTGTATTGGATGATCCGGCTGGCCAGCCTGCTGATCGGCAGCGACTGCAGCCACACCTTCCCCGGACCACGCATAATGGCAAAGAACAATCCTTCGCCGCCGAACATCCAGTTGCGGATACCACGGATGAATTCAATATCGAAGTCTACGGAGGGCTGAAAGGCCACTACACAGCCGGCATCTACCTTGAGGATATCCCCGGGGCCCAGCTCTTTCTCGATGATATAGCCGCCGGCATGGACAAAAGCCATCCCGTCGCCATCGAGCTTCTCCATGATGAAACCTTCGCCGCCAAAAATACCGGTGCCCAGACGCCGCTGAAAGGCGATGCCCACACTAACCCCTTTGGCCGCGCAGAGAAAAGCGTCCTTTTGCGCGATTATCGTCCCGCCCAGCGCTTGCAGATCCAGGGGGATGATCTTGCCGGTGTAAGGAGCGGCAAAGCTCACTCTCTTTTTACCTACGCCGATATTGGTAAATGCCGTCATGAAAAGATTCTCGCCTACCAGCACCCGTTTGCCGGCATTCATCAATCGGCCCAGCAAACCGCCCTGATTGGACCCGGCAGAACCATCGCCAAAAAGCGTTTGCATCTCGATGCCGTCGTCCATCATCATGAACCCACCCGGCTCGCCGATCACGGTCTCGCCCGGGTCCAGTTCTACCTCTACGAATTGCAGCTCTTCGCCGTATATTTTGTAATCGATCTCGTGATTGTTGCGCATAGGTTAAGTTTTTTATGAAGTTAACTAAAACCAGCTTTTGATCCATGTCTCGTCCGCGCCGCGGGCGCCACGCAGCCGGCGTCGACGCGCCGCAACTTCCCTGCTATGACGGATCAGGCTGATGAACATCATTAAGATGAAGATTATCGTGAACGGCGGGATACCGAGGAAGGAAACCCATTTCCCACCCCAATGACGGCGCATCGGCCTGCGCAACCGCTCCGAGATCAGGTACATACTGGGTACCATGAACAAGGTCATGAAGAAGGCAAAGGCGAGGCCAAAGATGATGGTCCAGGACAGCGGCTTCCAGAAGACAGCGTTATCGCCGCCGAAATAAATATGCGGGCTGAAGTCGCTGAACAACGAGACGAAGTTGATATTGAACCCAACGGCAAGCGGGACAAGCGCAAGGATCGCGGCCATGGCAGTGAGCAATACGGGGATGATACGGGTCTTCCCGGCTTCGATCGCTGCCTCGCGGGTTTTCATTCCCCTGGAGCGGAGCTCATCGGTGAACTCGATCACGAGGATGCCATTCTTGACCACGATCCCGGCAAGGCCGACGATACCAAGACCCGTCATTATCGCCGAGACCTGCATTTTGGTGATCGCAAATCCAAGGATGACCCCGATGACGCTGAAAAGGATCTCATTGATAATGATCACCGATTTGCCGACGGACCCAAACTGTATGACAAGGATGATGAGGATCGCCGCCAACGCGATAACCAGCGCTTTACCCAAAAAGGCGGTGGTTTCTGCCTGTTGAGCGCCTTCGCCGGTTTGTGTGATAGTCACATCATCGGGTTTCTTTTTGAATGCCGCGATCGATTTGGCCAGGTCGGCATTGACTCCCGGTGGGGTATAGCCCTGAGTCGTGAGCACGTTCGACTTTAGGGTGATGGTGCGCTTTTGGTTCTTGCGTTTGACGCTGCCGAGCGTACTGGTATAATCGATATGCACCAACGAGCTTATCGGAACATTTCGAATGGCGCCGCCGGCGGCGATATCGCGGTAAGTGATATTCATATTCAGGAGATCGGTAAGATTCTTACGCTGATTCTCCAGGTTGCGGATATAGATCTTGTATTCGTCTTTCCCCTCTTTTATCTTGGAGGATTCAAGACCGAACAGGGCCGTACGAAGTTCCTGACCTATCTGGGAGGAGTTGATGCCTTCGATCATGGCGCGTTGCCGGTCGACCGTTAGAGTGATCTCGGGGTTCGTCAGATCGATATCCATCTTTAGCTCTTCGACACCCGGAGTCTGGATGGAGTCGAGATAGTTCTTTAGTGCCACCGCGGTCTTTATCAGATCGTCGAAGTCGTCGCTGGCGATCTCGATGTTCACGGGAGGATCGGTGGGCGGACCGCCTTTCTCCTGGTCTACGGTGATCTCCGCACCTGGAATGCCAGTCATCACATGACGGATCGAGTCCATATATTTAGCAGTAGAAGCCCCGTTACGCTTGGCGAACTCGACAAAGGAAACCTGTATACGACCGAGTTCGGGATGGGTGCTTTGATCGCCGCTCGTTGGATCACTCGCTCCGACGGCAACGTTGGAGATGACGCTTTCGACCGCGGGGTTTGGTTTCGATCCGTCCTCGCCCATTCCAAGCACATGGTAAACCCGTTTTTCAAGAACTCGAGTGATAGAATCGGTATAATCGACGTTTGTGCCCACCGGTAGTTTAAGGTATACATAGACCTGGTTGGGATCGCCTTGTGGGAAGAAGACCACATCGACTTTACGTATGGCGAAGAATACAACCGAGAAGATGAGCAGCAGGAAGGTACCCAGCAGCAACCAGGCGGGACGCCAGCCTTTGAGCGCCCAGCGCAGCAGGCTTTCATAGTGGCCCATGATCCACGGGAGCACGCGGTTTTGGAACGCATGGATCATCCGGTCGAAGACGAATTTATTAAGGATAACGAGGATGACGATAAAGAGGAGCAGGTTACCGAGGAAAGGCTGGTGCGCAAGGTCCAGCAGGACACCGAAGGCCACGGCGATCCAGAGTCCCGGTTTTCTGAATATACCCACCCGGGTTTCGGTGGTCCCGTCTTCGGGGTGATTCATAAAATCCACCGCAAAAACGGGGTTCATGATAAAGGCCACGATGAGCGAAGCCGCCAGGGTAAAGATGAGCATCGCCGGCAGATAGACCATGAATTTGCCGATAAGGCCCGGCCAGAACAGAAGAGGGAAGAAAGGCGCCAGCGTGGTGAGCGTACCCGCCAAAACCGGTACAAATACTTCACCTGCGGCCATCTGCGCCGAGGTCGTCGCGCTGAGTTTCCCCTTTGACATGGTGAAGATGCGGTGTGTATTTTCAATGACCACGATCGCGTCGTCCACAATGATGCCAAGCCCAAACAGGAGCGCAAATAGTACGATAAAGTTTAACGTAACGGCGCCGCCTATCACGACGTTCGCCGCCGGAAGGAAGCAAAAGGCCACGAACATACTAAGGGGCACCGACAACGCAACAAAGAATGCGTTTACGACGCCCATGAAGAACATGAGGATGATGAGTACGAGGACGAAACCGATGACTATGGAATTCACCAGGTCGTTGAATGAATTACGGGTCTGCGTGCTCTGATCGCCGGTAATGACCACGTCGAGGTCTTTCGGCAGATCGACTTTCATGGCGTTGACAGTACCTCGTACGGTGTCCGAGGTCTCGATGAGATTCTCGCCGGCCCGTTTAATGATATTGAGCGTAACGACGTTCTTGCCGTCGAGACGTGCATAGCTTTCGCGGTCTTTGATGGTGTCCTTGATCGTCGCGATATCCTTTAGATAAACGGGTCGGCCGCCATTGGGGCTGCGAACGACGATCGATGCGATATCATCTGCTGTATGGAACTGCCCTTTGAGCTGAAGGTTCCTTTTCATGTTCCCCACGTCGAGCAGACCGCCCGAAATATCCAGGTTCTCGCCTTTTACGGCATTGTCGATATCGCTGAAGGCGACATCCGAGGCCCGCATTTTATAATTGTCGACGTTGATCTGGAATTCGCGTTCGGGGGCTCCGACGATGTCGACGCGGTTAAGCTGTGGAAGGTCTTCCAGCCTGTCCTTCATGTCGTCGGCAAACTTCTTCAACCGCTGCTGGTCGTAATTGCCGCTGATATTTACATACATGATGGGCTGATCGGAAAAACTAACCTCGAGCGCGGTGGGCTGCTGCGTCAGGTCGGTAGGCAGATCCTGTTTTGCCTTGTCGACGGCGTCCTTGACCTTTTGAAGCGCGACATCGGTGCTGACGTCCGTTTCAAATTCGACAACGATGGCGGAATAGTCCTGCTGCGATGTACTGGTGAATTTGTTGATCTTGGCGCCCGTGATCGATTTGATCTGTTTTTCGATGGGTCGTGTCACCAGGTTCTCGATGTCCTTTGGCGAGTTACCCGTATAGATCGTGGAGACGTATATCGTCGGGATCACGATATCGGGATACTGCTCTTTGGGCAGCGTGACGAATTGGAAGATACCGATACCGCTGACGACGAGCATCAGCAGATAGATAGCCGTTTTATTGGTAACACTCCAGGTGGTAGGTCGGAAGTGTTTGAAATTATCGGTTGAGTTTTCTAACGCGCTCATAAATGTTTTTTCAAGTGAATGAACGAATCCGTTTTAGTAGATCTCTTCTCTATTGGATCGTGAGGAGCTGTCCTTCATAGAGACCCTGATAGCCATCGGATATGAGCTGGTCGCCGGTATCCAGTCCGCTTAGCACTTGCACCTTATCGCTATAGGTTTGTCCGATAGTGATCGATTTCTTGTGGGCGACCAAATTATCCTTGTCTTTTACGGCTACCATTACGTATTTCCCTTTTTCGTCCGTTTGCAGGGTATTGATGGGGATGGTAAGCACATTGCCGGCGGTATAGTCCTGTAATTTGACGATGGCCACCTGATTGGCGCGAATGCTCTTATCGTTGATGTACACCTCTACGCTGAAGGCCCGGTTATTCTGATTGATCACGGGGGAGACCGTATGTACGACACCCGAGATCTCCTTATTATTGAGACCAGGCAGGGATATCTTGACGGGAGTACCAATTTTGATCCGCTCCTGGTAAACATCCGGAACCTGTATGACCACTTTGAGGTTATCCGTGTTGATCACCTGTATCTGCGCGGGATTGTTCGCGCCGGCCTGTGCCTGCACAGCAGGAGAAAAGAATTCGCCATCCCTTATATTCAGGGCGTTCACCGTCCCTGGAATATCGGAGTATACGTTCGTCCAATCCAGCTGCTCCTGGTATATCTTCACCTGGATGTCTGCCTGGTCCACCTGGTTCTTGGCGTTGATGAGATCGACTTCCGTGCCGATCTTTTCGTCCCAGAGATTTTTACGGCGCTGGTAGAGATCCTTCGCATAGGCCAGTTGGGTCTGGGCGTTGGCCAGCTGTTGGCGTTGTACGGCGTCGTCGAGTTTGATCAACAATTGCCCTTTGCTCACGTGATCGCCTTGTTTGATGAATATCTGCCGGACCACGCCTCCGTTGCCCTGGGGCGCGATGTTGGAGTAGTTTATGGCGTCGACATTACCCTGGAGGTCGATATAGTGCGTGAAAGAGGTGGGCTCCAGTGCAGTAAGCGCGACCAGCTTGGTTTTTTCCTTGGAAGCCGCCGATGTGTCGAGCTTGGCGATCTGGTCCTGCAGGTCAGTAATCTGTTTGCCGAGTTTTTCCTGTTGTGCTTTCAGAGAATCGAGGCGGGCTTTTTTACCCGCGAGCGAATCGTCCTTTTGTACAGAGCCGCTACCGCAGGCAGCCAGCAGCAGAGAAAAGCCCAGAACAACAGAGAGTCCTTTATACATAAAAAGTGTTTTTGATAGTTTTAGCCTAAAGTTTCCCAATAGCATTTAAATAATCCACCCTCGCCGTAATAGCATTATAGAGGGCGTTGAAATAATTGGCCTGCGCCGTGCGTTCGTCCGCGAAGGCATTGGTGATCTCGATATTGGAACCGAGACCCTGTTCATATTTTTTGCGGGTCTGTCCATATACCTTCTCCGCCAGATCCATATTCTTTTTCTGGAAATCCAGCGTGGTCAGCGCGGTGGCAAACCGCAACTGCGACTCCCTGACGTCGTAGTCGATCCTGATCTTTAGCGAATCCTGATCGTTGAGGGTTTGTCGCAGCTTCAGTTTTGCCTCACTGATATTCGCCGCCTTATAAAAACCATCGAAGATGGGCACATTTATACTCAGCCCGATGAACGATTCCGGGAACCAGGTGTCTTTTGCAAACGGCTCCAACGTAGAGGTATATTGATTTTTCTGATAGGTAGCAGAGAGATTGACCGTTGGGATATATTCCTTTCTGTACCGCTTGATATCGAATTCGTTCAACTCTCTATTGATCTCCAGCAGTTGAAAATCCCGGCGATCGCTATACTTATATTCATCGCTAAGCGTAGCGTCACGGACCATATCGTAGGTGAGGCTGTCGGTGAGCGCGAGCGAGTCCTGAACAGGCATGCCCATGAGGACCTTGAGACCGAGATAGCCGTAGGAGATATTGTAGTCGACCTGCACGCGTTCCGATTGCAGATTCGCCAGCTGCACACTGGCTTTATCGATATCCAGCTGTTCGGCAAAGCCATTCTTGAACATTTCCGTGGAATTATGCAGCAATTCTTCCTGGCTGTGGATGTTTGCATCGATCTGCGCGATCTGCGTCTTGGCGATGAGCAGCTGATAATAGACCTTATTGATATTCGCGCGGATCGCCTGCGCCGTGATCTCTGCTTTCTTCTGATAGAAATCGAGCGAAGCCTGACGGGCCTGCAAGCCAACGAACACCTGTCCGTCAAAAAGCACCTGTTTTAGCGTGGCGCCGAAGTTGTTTGACCACGTGGTACCAAAAGGAAAGGGATACAGCTTCCCCGCAACCGTACCGGGGAAAAGCCCGCCGGGCACGGGCGTCACCGGGATCTGGCTAAAATAGGTAGAGCCAACGCTGCCGGTAATCTGTGGCAATGCCTGGCTGGTCGTCGCGCGGTTGCTTTGGATCTGGATCTGGTAATCCAACAAAGCATTCTTGACGGCCACGCTGTTCTTGCTGGCAAAGTCGATCGCCTGGGCAAGCGAGAATTGATAAAATTGTGGCGACTGCGCAGCCGAAGAAGGCGCGCCGCCCTTTTGTTGGGCACGGAGACCCGAAGCCATCAGGAGCAAAACCAGCGGCAGGATACCGTACGTGGGGCTGTCCAGGATACGGCGCGCGATGTTCCGCCAGTGGGTTCGCAGGTGACTTCGTCCTTTTTTAAACTTTCTGTTCATTAGATAGTTTTTTGTTGCGTTCGTTGGTGTATTTTTCAATAAGCGGTTTGCCTTTTTCGGTCGCCACCCCATGCAGAAAAAGCGCGGCCAACTGGAAGTTGACCTCGGACATCGAATATTTGCTATGGGGGAAAAGATCGGGGTTGAATACCAGAAAAGATGACTCGATACGGCTTTTGGCGACGATGTCCCGGTGGATATCCGGGCGATACAATCCTTCTTCGATACCCCGCCGCAGGTTCTCCATCATCGCTCCATACAGAAACTGGGATTTGAATTCCTTGATCCGCCGAAAAGCTTTGGGATGATATTTCTCGAGATCGTAAAGGACGAGCGGATTGGTATATCTGAGCAGCTCATCCAGGTCTTCGACCCCTAGAAAGACCTCATGCACGGCATTCTCCGCATCGTCACGGAACTGGGCGCATTCCGCCTCGTTCTTGCCTGTTTCCTGCTCTATTACGGCGGATACAAGATCATCTTTATCTGTAAAGAACTGATATATAGTCTTTTTGGATATGCCGAGGCTCGTGGCGATCTCGTCCATGGTTATCGACTTGATGCCATACCGCATAAACAGGTCGGCGGCTTTGGCCAGTATTCTCTCTTTTACTTCCACAGTATGTTCGCCTCGGGCCCTTTGGTGAATTTAGTCCTCGGCGAAAAACAATAATGATTGACCCTTCGGGTCGGCAGATCTCCCGATCTGCCCGCCAAAACTAGGGAAACTTTTATCGTAACCAAAGTTTCCATCGATATTTCATGGTTATTTTACCGGTAAGCGGCGGTTTTTGTCGGTAAGAGAAGACTAATTTTACGGTCTAAACGTGCTGCACATGACTTTTCGTCAAATTCCCCGAACCTTGTTCCGGCTGTTTTTACAAGGACTGCTTATCCTGGCGCCTATCTCCGTAACTATCTGGATCTTATATTCGGCATTTTATCTGATCGACGGCATCCTGCCCAACCTGGTGTATAGTGTGGCGCCCAAGTTATTGGGAACCGACGCCGCCGGCCTGCCCC
>Ga0206822_1171_pt1 | contig 12647 bp, 4 predicted proteins | sample Alteio_BWOrgCont_83_FD_152913 | JGI IMG/M metagenome (GOLD analysis project Ga0206822, IMG submission 152913) | Enriched cells from forest soil in Barre Woods Harvard Forest LTER site, Petersham, Massachusetts, United States -... | ecosystem: Environmental > Terrestrial > Soil > Temperate forest > O... | reverse complement strand
AAACTCCAGTTCAAAGAGTAATGGGTAAATTTTAATTAGTCCTGTCGTACCCGGGCCTGTAGCTCCCTTAACACCTTAAAACAAAGGAGCATGATTGAAAAAGCATGCTCCTTTTCATCCTTTTTTAAAATAATTAATTTACATTCGAGTCAAAATGGATTACCATGAATTGAGATCATAAAACTATGAGAAGGTCTCCATATCGGTTTTACATTCAGTCTATTTTCTGTTTTTCACGCGAGCTAAGTAAATTACATACGTTCCTAAATGAGCCCCTATTATACCATCCACGGCGCAAAACAAGCCAAGGAAGGTTTACAGAGGCTAAAATAAACACAAAGGAAGATTATGCAAAAAAAATCAAAAGGAAGAAAAATACATCTTAGCTCCGACAATACTCATTTGTTAATAGGTGCTGTAACAGGTGGATTACTTGCAGTGGGTCTCACATTATTGCTTGCACCAAAAAAAAGAGTCGGACTTAGAAAAGAACTTTACAATAGTTACCAAGATTGGGCGGAGCAGGCTGCAGGACTAGGAGAATACATTCCAGATAGTAAACACGTATTCGAAAAAATTCAGAAGATTGCAAAAGGATCCCACCTAAACATAGCGGATAATAGCTTACTTGTAGGAGGCTTGGCAGGAGGGGTACTCGGTGCAGGAATAACGTATTTACTAACAAATCAAGGTCACTTTCCTCAAATCGGGGACATTGCAAGCACGACGCAGTGTTGGATTAAAAAAGCCAAAAATGTTCTGGATAAGATTCATGAAGTTGATGATGAAGAAGACGAAGACGACGAGGAAGAAGATGAGGAAAAACCGGGCAAAGTAGGAACTCGTTTAAGTGATATTTTAGAATTGGCAAATGTAGGTTTTAAAGCGTATCAAAATTTTAAAAAAAGAAAGTAATTAATTGATTGAGTTATTTTCCCAAAATCATGCTGTAGCAAAAAAATAAAACAGGATCTTAATGGAAGGCCCTTCCCTTTTTCTCGCAGCTGAACAATTGAAACCGTTCATTAATAAAAAAATTACTATTGTTAGCGGAAACACTAAAATCGGGAAGGAGCGCCTTTTAAATAAAAAAGTCCTCGATATTTTTTCTTGGGGTAAGCACTTACTTTTTCAGTTTGATACCTTTGCGTTGCGAACTCATTTTATGTTATTTGGTAGTTTTGAAGCCATTGTACACAAAAAAATGGTGACGGGTGATTATCCGCGAAAAAACCGACCTATTCGCTTGCAATTGGTCTTCGATATTGGAGAGATCGATTTGTATAGTTGTTCTCTCCGTTATATCGAATCGGCAAATGTAGTAGAGTTATACGATTATTCTACTGACGTTATGTCTTCTTCTTGGGATAGCAAAAAGGCTTTCCATACCATCCAACAAATGCCTGAAAACGAAATTGCAGATGTTTTATTAGATCAAAATATATTTTCTGGAGTCGGTAATATTATAAAAAATGAGGTCTTATTTTTAGCTAAAATAAAACCGACCCATCTTGTGAAGGATATTTCATCAATAAAAGCAAAAAAAATTATTCGTTTGGTGCGAGAATTTTCCTTACAATTTTATAAATGGAGAAAGCGGTTTGAGCTCAAAAAACATTATCAAATCTATCGTAAAGGTGTCTGTCCTATTTGCAAAAGCAAAATTACAAGAAAAAAAACGGGAATACGGAATAGGTTAAGTTTTTTTTGCCCTAAGTGTCAAAAATAAGCAGGTTTCATTTAAGGACATAAAGAGGCAATTGCATAAGTCCTTTCTTAGTCCGGAGCGCCAGCGGAGGACGTCTGATACGAGCCCATAGCGACCGAAGGGAGCTATGGGTATCGAAATGAAATTCTGAGCTCGGAGCGGAGCGGAGAGCGACTGATTTGCTAAGACATATAGCGATCAATTTGTGGATCAACGTTGAAAAAAGTCAATCGCTCCGAGCTCAGAATTTCTTTTTTGGTACCCATAGCCCCCTTAGGTCGCTATGGGCTCGTATCAGACGTCCTCCGCTGGCGCTCCGGACTAAGCCAAGTATTATGTGACTTTTGCAATTACCTCTAAAGGACATTTTTAAATCTTTTGAAATGCATCGTTAAGACAAATCATACCCCAAGCATAATTCTAAGCTTTGTATTTGTTGAATTCTATTCGCATTTGTGGTAAACTTGTCTCCTTTATGTCCTTTATGTCCTTTATGTCCTTTATGTCCTTTATGTCCTTTATCAAAATAAAAATCTAAAAAGGAAAACAAATTATGTCATCTGGAATATCTCTAGGAAAATGTGGTGTTTGTTTGAACCCATACACCAATAATGAACAACCAGCAGTTCTTTGGCCCTGCGCACATACTATCCATTTAGTATGTTGCGAAATGATACAGGCTAAAGCCGTAGAAAAAATGCAAGAAGCTTTGTGTCCAATTTGTAGAGCACCAATTCAAGCTAAAAAAATTAATTTTGGTTTGTTAAATTGCCTAAGCGTTGATCCCGCAGATAAGGAAGAAAAGAGCGAAAAAGAGCAAAAAAATCCTGAATCGAAAGTAAAGGTAATTGCCTATGCTTTACATAATCTGGCTGTTTTAAAAAAAGAAAACTTTGAAAAAGATGTAGATGGTTTATTAGATTTAATTTTACAGGCAATCGAAAAAGCGCGCGGAAATAATCCTATAAATGATACAGTTACTGTCACTCATAAATATTCACAATTAGATAAACGTGTTTTAGAAGTATTAGATCAATTAAAAAATTTAGGAATAGCCGCAGGAACTCCCTTTAAAGATTCGATATCTATAACTCTTCCAAGCCTTCCTAAAGCATAGTGATCATGAGTTCATGGCATGAACGAGTAGGGACGATAGTTTTCTATTTCCATAAATTATAAATTTATATTATAATCGATCATAATTTAAAACTATAATGTTTAAGGATAATATGCTAACAATACAAAATCTATGCAATGAACACCCACTATTAGTAGCGCTTGAATACGCAATAACTGCCCAGGAGCAATATGATAAGGCGAAGGTGATGGGCGTTGCCATTAAAATTTTTGAAGCTGCAACCGGAAATGTGATCGCCGAATATGATTCATTGATTAAAATTTCGCGTGAAGAGTGGGATCAGGGCGATGCAATGATAAAGAGCGCCTACGGCATAACATTCGAAGATATTATGGATCGTGGTATAGGTAAAGAGGAAGTTGGCAAACAAATAGGAACAATTTTCAAAATTCATAATGTCTTTAAGCGTCCTATCTGTTTTCTGGGTTTTAGTGTGAATTCCAAATTTAATCATCAATTATTTCCTCATGGGATCCCATGCCCTAGCCCTGATATACGAGGCTTCCTTGAAAGGCGTGAAGTAGGAAGACCTGTATGGGATAAGAAAAAGCCTGTCTTTAGTTACAATGATATGGGAAAGCTAGAGAGCCCAATACAATTAGTAAGCTTTTCAGAATTAGGTCCAAAGTACGCTCAGTGCAGCTATTCATATCCTCAACTTCTAGGCAAACATGGTTTTGTCCGCAATGAGGATAGTTACACTCCCAAGATGATAGTGGATGATATTCATTTGGTGTACTGCAAGATTTTAAGGGATCGTCCTCCAGTTCTTAGAGAAGATGGGGATAAGCCCCCAACTAAACGTGCACGGCACGAGTAAATTCCCAATAATTATGGATCCAAGTTTTTTTACAGCATATAGCCAATTCCCTCAGGATCCTCACGATCCTCTGGACGATCAGATGATTTGGGAAACAACCCAACAGACTGACTTCCAAGAAACAGAGGAAAAAGCTCAAGCTGACGAACAACCCACCGATCTCTTTGAAGAAGTACCCGAGGAGCAACGTCAAACAGGTAACCCTTTATATGGGCCAGAATGGCATGCATTGGGACAAACCGTAAGCCAACTTTCTAATCCCGCTGAGCGTGAAGCACTTCTAGATCAACATGGATTGGCAGTGATCGAACACATCCCTGAACCCGTTCAGCACCCCATGAATCATAAATTATTTGCTTTGATTCATGGAGATCGGCTCATTAAAGACACGAAGTTACAAGGTGGCTCTGTAGGTGAATACTTGGCACTTGTGATTAAAATAGCTTCTTTCCACGCCGACGAAGATAGCCAACCTTTTATAGATGATCTGCGTCATTTAGCAGATCTTCAAAATAAGATAGGTGGTATTTGCCATGGAAAGAAAATAAAAAATTGGGACGAAGACAAAGCAGAACAAGTTCTACATTACATAATTGATGCAATCAGAGAATTGCCGTTTGGAGAATTTTTTCTTTTTCCAGGAGGATGGAACAGTATTTCCGGGGGCCATGCTATAATAATTGAAATTCAGAGAATGGAAAATGATTATACATTGAGAATCGTAAATACAGGAGCTGGGTTAACGCACCATACAGATATTACTGTATTAAAGAAAAAGTATGCCAATTCAATTTTTACAATTAAGAATATCTCTCAAGGGCAAATACTCGCTCGAGAATTCTGGAAAATCGCTCTTGATCTTAGACTTACTACTTACCCAGGCAACAAAGAAGCCACTAGTGATGATATTTATAAAAAGTTAGTTCTTCTTCTCGGAGGGACTATTGTTGAAGAACCTTACGACCTAGATGATAAAAGGGTCACCCCTCAAGAAAGCGGGACTTGCTCTATCAAAAGCTTGAATGCCTATATCAAATTTCGACTGGGCAGATTTGAGGGTCAGAAGCTCATTCATGCCGTAAAATTTTGGTCGATAGCCAACTACCTTAAGAATCATCACGAACCTAAAAATTATACACAAAATCTTCTGCTGAAAAAAGCCGTGCATGGGTTGTCCAACCTAGCCAATAAAATCAGGGGGCCACAGGATCTAAGCTTATTTGCGGCAACATTTGCTCTTTCCCGAGAAACATTAAAAGCAGTAAAACAGATCGAGGCATCCCTCATTGAAGACAAATTTTTAGGAATCAACCAGGATGATTATTTATTATCATGTGAAAAATTAGATGCTGAAATTGAAAAATTGAACCCCCTGGAGAAAGCCGAACCACAAAACGAGATAAAGATAAACCAAAAGAAAGAGTTAGCTTCTGCAGAATTTGAAACAGATGACCTGCCACCCTTCAAACGAGAACATCGTCCCTTCTTACAATGGGCCCAGGAATGGGTGACTTTTAGCCGCAAAGCTTTAGAAAAGAAGCGATTTAATTTATTAGTCGAATTCCAGCAAATGCTCGAATGTTTGGATATTCCAAATTTCAATCTTCCTCCAGTATCGTCGGTCAATAATTTGAAAAGAGCTTTTAATTTGTGCATCGAATTGGGCGATATTTACAAACAAATAATGGAGGAAAATGAAAATTCAAAAAACGGAGATCCCGAGTTCGACCTGAGAAAATTTGTGGATGTGACCCATATTTACATGCTGATGGATGCAATTGCCGTGAATCTGTTCCTGAAGGCTTATGAAATTGATTTACTCCCCTATGGCCTATATGTTCCTTTTTACGAGGAATTATTTAATCCCCTGCCGGAAAAACCGAAACGCCCGATTGCTGACCTCCAACTGCAAAGCAGGCTGCAAAAATTGCAAACATACATCAACTTAAGAAATGACGGAAAAGAACAAGTTCTATTCGATTATCCTTTTCAATATCTTCATGAGGCAGACGAATGCTACCTTCAAGTCTCCAGCAAAAATGAATCCTCTTTTGCCGATTTAAAACTATTGGATTCTATACTTGAGTCGAAAGAATTGAAAAGTGAAGGGGGACAGCTATATACCTTAATACAACACTTCATAGCTAAAAAAAAGTCCATCCCTGAGGAATATTATCAGTTGCGCAAGTTTTCATTTTTTTGTCGATTTGCTGCGCTCAGGGCCGCAGAAAAACACTTCTCTTTTCACGTAGTGAATTTCGATGTCGGTGAAGAGACAACTCCTTCAGACCTTTCGTTTAAGATATCTCTAAGAAAAGCATTCCATAAAAAAAGAGATCATAAGTTTGGAATCGAATTTGATACTACAGGGATTATTTCTGCTAAATCGAACAGATTATCACAGGTTGTAAAAAGCATCCTCTTTGAAAATTTACCGCAAAATCAAATCAGACAAATCAAAGGGAAATCTTCTCACTTAAGCGACTTTGAAGTAGAACGTTTGCATGATATCCGTCAAGCAAACCATACACGTATTTTGCTGTTGATGAACTATTATGAAGACCAACCCCTGTTTCTCTTGAATCCATCGCATTTGCAATTTTTTTCTTATACAATGCTAGAAAATGGCTTTATATTGGAAGGTCTTTCAAATCATTTGTCAGAGCGAGCCTGTTCGTTTTTTAATCGAGTTTTATCTCAATTCAATGAGAATAATCCAGATCATCGTAATACTTTATTAGAAATCCTTGAAATAGGTTTAACATTTCTCTCAAATGGTATTCCTGAAGCCCTCAATCCGTTGAAAAGATTGCTGAAGGACAAAATCACAAAATGCAATCAATATTCTATTTCCAATATAGAAGATTGGAGATGTAAAGATTTCTTTGTCGTATTATGCCGGGCATTTGCTCTTGAGACAGATTTGAAGACGGAGGAAATCCAATTCCTTCTGACATCAATTCATCAACATAGCAAATCAACCCATCTGTCAGATTGGATTTCTCCTCAAACCTATCCATTGATACAACTACTTAAAAAAGAATTATCGGACGACGGCAAACGAAATCAATTATTTTCTAGCCTCACCTTCCTTCCCCCTATACCTTTTGGCAGCTCAGGTTGGAACGGAGCATTTCCTATTTATCAACAGGAAAATTGGATCTATAATATATTGTCAGGTAGTCTTACCCATCCTCATTTGATCCCTTTTTCTGATATCAAAAGTTTCAAATTTTCAAACTGTTACTTTGATCAAATAGTAGGGGAAGATTTTAATCAACACTTTAAAAAGGAGGGCACAAACTATATCAGCGAGGATGGAGCTGTTACTATTCTTATTTCTGATGACAATCATCAAAAGTTAGTTCGAAAAATTGGTAATGAAAACTACATTTTTGTTTTAGCGGGTTCGGATTTAAAAAAGATATGCTTCGAAAATGGAAAATGGGAGTATGACCCACAACTATTAGTTTGGAGTCATGAGACGTCCGGTAAAATGTTGATCACTAATCTTCAATTACAAATCATTTATACACTCGAAAGACGCAAAAACTCCTGGATTGTGAGGGACATAAATCAGAAAGTTCTTATAAAGCCAACACCAACAAATATTCCTACGCAACTGAAACCGTTTCTGGATTTACTGGGGGGATCGCCTCTGGTATGGATCAATGAGCAAATGGTGATCGATCGTATCGAATTGGATAATTTTGACCTGATATTAGAACGTGAAGGAGTAAATTTTAACATTAAAGGAATGAACGGTTTTATTATTGCTCCGGAATCCCCGCCTATGGTTTTTGCAAATTTGCAACAAATTCCTTTTATAAAAGACAGAAATGGAAAAATCTTTGCTTTTGTTCCAACTGAGCGTATTGCTTATCAAAAAAGAAAAATCGAAAACAATGAATTGCAGTATGCTCTTGGATTGGCTTATGACGGTTATGAAAATAATCCCCAAACTAAATATTATTTATATGAATATGATCAAACAACGCAGTCTCTCTGCCCAGATTCATCAGAAAGCACCCTGTTTCTTGCTTGTCTATATTTTTCAGATGATAATATCCCTACTGCTCACCGACTCTTATTAGAATGTTATAAAAAAACATCCTATAATCGAGAGGAACATGATCTCATTCTTAATGTTCTGAAACTCGATGAAAATATCTATTTAAAACCCCTGCAATATGCATTTCTTGTTAGACTTATCTATATGATCTTCCAAAACGTACGGTCAGATATGTTTTATGGAACCCATGCTGAGGAAACATTTTTCGGCCATTCGAAACCCATTCCGAAATATGCCATATGTTATATTCGATATTTATCACAATTGGGTGCAATCCCCTTGGAGTACCAATTGTCAATAGAAGAGGAAAAACAAATTTTGTCCTATCTATTGCATCAAGCAAAGACCATTTTAGAAAAAGATTTTCCAACCATTTTGCTTAAACTTATCAACAGGAAATCTTTTATTGAAGAGAAAAATACAGATCTACCTCCCGTGGAAACAAAAATGGGTGATTTCCCCCTAAATTTAACTCCTAAAGGAAATGTTGAATATGACCCAACCATTTTTCAGGATGCTGTCAAAGAAGCACAACCATTTGATTACAGGAAATTTTTTACCAATTTGGCAAAAAGTCCCATCAAGGGATCCGCTAGACGCAAAGAAACATACACAGACCCTGAGATTCTTCTGTCATTATGGTTGGGTTTTCTAACCGAAGATCCAGAAATCAGTACTGCAGCGGCCGGGTATTTATTTTTTGCTGGAGAGGGGAAACAATCCAAAATACCCCATTATTTTATGGGTATTTTTTTGACAAGAATCCGCTATCGTTTCTATTTGAAAAGAAAATATTCGGATCGCTATCTGGATAACCCTCACGTGATTATAAATGAGTATCCTAACTTTTTAGAGTCATTCAAAAAGCAGTATAAAGTCAATACAGCAGATTTATTCAGATCTCTTTCCTGGAGAAAGGTGAAGATGGATTCTCCTTTTTTCACTTCAGATTTAAGTTATGACGTCATCAAAAATGAAACTCAACCAATCTATCACTCCCCTGCCGAACCTCAACGAAGAATCGATGGGCTCGAATACAACCTTCAGATGATCACAGAAATGAAGCGTCGTCGTCATGGTCTTCTCTCGACCTATCTCAAGAAAATCGAACATACCCAATCGGCAGAAAGTATATTTAGTGTTGAACAAGGGTCTAGAGCTGAACGGTTACTAAAAACCTCCCCTTTAGCGATGGAACTCTCTGCCTACTTTTCCGATGAAGACTTGAGTGCTAAAGTGGCATGGGATTTTGAAAAAAATGATACTGCCTTTAAAGAACAATTTCAGAAAGATCTCCAGCAACTGCATGATTGGGTCTGTGAAACTAAAACACAATTGGCTGACGGAATAGACAAATTAGCAAATATCACTCCTTTTGATCGTGAAGGATCCATTTCCGCGCAACAACTGATCGATTCATTTAAACGTAACGTGCAAATATTCGCCGGAAAGAAACGACATATTTCACAAGAGTTGCTCGTAAATCTATTGTTGAACAAACGATGGGATATCCTTAGAGATTGGAATCCCAATTTGACTACTTCTGATTTGGAAACTTTGAAGATCCATACTATTCTTTTACTAGCAGTCGAATTGGAAGAGAAATTATTACAAAAAGCTATTTCGCAGTTAAATCATATTGTTTCAGCTGTCGATAAAATAGATGAAGAAAGCGAGGAAGAAAAAACTCATCGTTTAAATCAGTTAGCCATTCAGCTATCGACAGAAAGACACTACCGCATTGAGAATCAGACCGATCTTTTAGCCTTTGAAAATCTTATGAAAATTCATCTAAGAGAAAATCAGGCTAAGCATTTGCTGGGGGCAATCAATTCTGATAGCGAAGATTACATAATCAACGCTTCGATGGGCGAAGGAAAATCCAAAATCATCCGTCCTTATTTGGCAAAGGAAATGTCCACTAAACACTCGCTTGTGGTCATCATCGTGACCGATTCTATGTATAACCAAGAATTGATAAATATACAGAGAACCTCAGAGCATTTGTTAGGTCAAAAAATTTATCCTTTTAAATTTGACCGGGACAGCCTTATAAACAAAGACGCCTTAATGAGAATAGACTCTATGCTCAAGCAAATCATTAGGGAAGAAAGCGGTCTCCTTGCAACTCCTGAGTCATTGCAAGCTCTGCTTCTCAAATATGAAGAGCTGCTCATCAAAGAAGAAGAATTTCAAGCAAAAGAAAATGCCTCCTCCGAAGCATTAGAGCTTTCGGAACGAAGGTTCCTTTTAGGTAACATCATAGAGTGCATACGTACAGATAGCGTTGCTATAATTGACGAAGGCCATGTCTCCTTAAGCACACTGCAGGAGGTCAACTTTACTTTAGGTTCAGGCGAACCGATTGATGTATTGGAGTATGAAACCATTATTGATCTCTTTAAAGCTCTCCTGGCAGGTGGAATCGACTTGACAAAACCGATCGAGTTTAAGTCTTCGCCCGATCGCGATCCAACTTGCCAGGCTATGAGGGAAGTGATTTTAAGGCAATATCGCTCCGAGCCAGAATATGAATTAATACTGAAATATCTTACTGCTGTGGATCCGGGCGCCATTGATGAAATCAATCGGAGAAATCCACTACTAGCCTCAAAAATGGCTCTGATTAAAGAAATGTTGTGGAATTTCTTACCTTTTACTTTAGCGAAAGGATTAGATCTGCACTATGGCAGAAGCTGGGATGCAGATATCGAATACGCGATCCCTTACGTAGGCAATAGGAAGCCAAGTTTGAAACGAGAATTTGGCAATCAGCATGTGATGTTAAATTTCACGGTCCAAATGCATTTGCAAGAAGGATTGAAGCCCCAACAGTTCAAAACCTGGCTTCAGTATATACTCCAGACTTGGACAGTTCTTGACTTTGAAAATCCAGAAGAAGCCTCTACACTTTTAAATGAGTTGCTGGATGGCTTATCGATAAAGAATGTCGATTTTAATGACCAAAAGCAATTATGCTCATTGTATCAAAAATTCCATAAACGAAGCACGACTGTCCTTCACTACCTATCCAAAATCCTCTTTCCTTCATTAAAATATCACACCAAAAAGTTGAATAGTAATTCGTTAGATATTGGAGATTTTCTATTTTCAAGAACAATCGTCTTATCAGGAACTCCATATAATAAAAATGCATTTCCTGTGAACATGTCTCTCATACCCATACAACCCACGGAAGAGGAAAGGCGTTTGATTCAAACACTGCGGCTGCGCAGGAATAGAGGCTTTGAAATTGTGGACAAAGGAGAACCTGGAGAGGTGATCTCGCATCTGCAAAGAATGTCACAAAAAGAAAAACACCTTCTGGCACTTGTGGATTTAGCGGCTTTCTTTAGAGGAATTGAAAATCAAAAAGTGGCTGTCGCGCTGCTAAAAAGTCTAAGCCACATCGATGGTGTTGTTTTCTTTGATGACAAATTAAACGAGCTTGTGGTGCTAAAAAAAGACCAGGCTGATGCTGATCCCATTCCTTTTAAGGAAGGAATGATTATCCCCGATCGACTTTTTGCTTATTTTGACAATGTCCACACCTTTGCAGCTGATATTCATTTACATCATCATGCGAAGGCTGTTGTTACCGTGAGTTCGAACGATTGCCTATTCCAAATTCTTCAAGCCGACAAACGGATGAGGCAATTGGAGCTTGGCCAATCACTTTGTCATATGATCACACGTTCAACAGGTGAACAAATGCGCGACCTCACATCCCATGCAGAACTGAGTATTGAAGATCTATTGTTCCTTGGAGCTTATAACCAAGTTCAGCGAGTGGAAAAGGAAATTTTCACCTCTGTCATGCACCAATTTACTCATGCTATTAAGGGAAAATACCTGCATGCTCAGTTACAAAGCCGGGAGCTTATAGGAAGTCCTTCGTCTATTTTAGTTGATGAGTTGAAATCAGATCCGTATGCACATTATCGGCATTTCGATACTCTCTATTCTTCCAAAAATTATTTCACGGAACAAAGCCGTTTGATCCTAGCTAGGATGGATGTAAAAAACCCGGAAATAGAGCAAGTCCATCAGCTTATCATTGAACAGGTCGTTTCCAGGTTGCCTAAACGGATCCACCTTGTTATGGGAAAGCAACTCAACCAGGAAGTACAAAAACAAGAAGAGAAGAAAAAGGAACAAGGGATACAAAGGGCAATTACTTTTGAAGCCTATGAGGAGGCGCCATGGGAGCCATCGGTGTTATCTTTAACCAAACCACTTGACAATTGCGATATCAAATACTTTTATACGGACCAGGAAGATCACAATTTGATTCTCTTTCGTTTGAATGACTTTCTAGGGGCATTCAGTATTTTTAAAGATCTATTTGATGTGAATTTATTTGTGACGAAAAACTTCATCAAAACCGCAGCGATGGAGCAATTATCTTGGACGATTCCATTTAAACCGGCGGACTCATTTCTCATACGGGCGTTCAGATCTGTTGACAATCCTGATCAGTGGTTCATCCAAACATTGCTTTTTAGTGTGAAGGAAACGGAAAACGTCCTTACGTATTTGTCAGAGCGATCGGGGTTGGTCTCGCAAAATCTTGTTATGATTCTGTTCGATATCAAAGGAAGATGGATTGCCGGGGATCAGATACCGAAAGAAGCAGCCGTAAAATTTCAAGAGAAAATAATGATGATGCAAGTACAATTGAGGTTATTCAATGGGGAAGATCGATTTTCAAAAGAACAGGAGGGTTTTCTGTTCTCGTTTGTGGCGAAAAAAGAAGAGGCGATGAAATCCATCTTTCATCTTTTGCGCATGAATCGAAGGGAAAGGGAGAGCTTTGGTTCTGGCAATTTATTTGCTATCCTTAAACAATCCAAACAAATTCATGATCCGCAGAGGTTTGCGGGAGGACCAAGATTGGCTGGAATGAACG
>Ga0206822_1170_pt1 | contig 12686 bp, 5 predicted proteins | sample Alteio_BWOrgCont_83_FD_152913 | JGI IMG/M metagenome (GOLD analysis project Ga0206822, IMG submission 152913) | Enriched cells from forest soil in Barre Woods Harvard Forest LTER site, Petersham, Massachusetts, United States -... | ecosystem: Environmental > Terrestrial > Soil > Temperate forest > O... | reverse complement strand
GTGCAACCCCAAGTATGGTGCGTGCCTTAGTCGAAGCTGGTCACACTGTTACCGTCCAGAGATCTGCCGGGTTGCAGATCGGCTTCACTGATGATATGTATAAAGCCGCCGGAGCTATTATCGTCGAAACTCCTGGTCAAGTATACAATAATGAAATGATCATCAAGGTGAAAGAACCTCAAGCAAATGAATACCCACTTCTTAGAGAAGGGCAAATCCTATTTACATATCTCCACTTGGCTCCGGATCCCGTCCAAACTAAAGCTCTGCTCGAAAGCAAAGTGGTCGGAATTGCCTACGAAACAGTAACGGATGCTCAAGGCAGGCTTCCTTTGTTGATTCCGATGAGCGAAATTGCCGGACGTATTGCCATTCAAGTAGGGTCCACATGTTTGCAAATGAATCATGGCGGTAAAGGTTTGCTACTCGGCGGTGTTCCAGGAGTTTTCCCGGCATGCGTACTTGTGATCGGTGGTGGTGTTGTCGGTACTGAAGCGGCCCGGATGGCTCTAGGCCTCGGCGCTACTGTGACAATTGTCGATAAAGATCTTAATCGCTTGCGCCAATTGGATGCCTTATTTGGCCCTCATTTGAAAACTCTTTACTCCACTTCATATTCCATTGAAGAGGCAGTAAGTTGGGCTGATCTCATCGTGGGATCTGTTTTGATTCCCGGAAAAACCGCTCCAAAACTTATCACTCATAAAATGCTGAAAAAAATGTCTCCCGGATCCGTCATTGTCGATGTCGCCATCGACCAGGGAGGCTGCACAGAAACTTCGAGGCCTACGACGCATGAAGATCCAACGTATGTTGTGGATGGCGTGATTCATTATTGCGTGACAAATATGCCTGGTGCCTGCGCGAGAACTTCAACACAAGCGCTGACCAATGCGACGTTGGATTATGCATTGACCATTGCGAACAAAGGTTGGAAAAAAGCAGTGAAGGAAAATCCTGGTTTGCGTGATGGCTTAAACGTATGTCTTGGGAAAGTTACCAACAAATCTGTGGCTCATGACCTAGGATACGAATTCGTAGCCCCGGAAATTATGATTCAGGAACCAGTTAAAGCTCACTCTTATATAAATTAAGGGTTAATATGCGATATATAATTGGCATTGACCTAGGCACCACTAACTGCTGTGTTGCTTACGTAGATACTCAAAATCGCAATCTTCCCATACAGCAATTCAGGATCCCTCAGCTCATCGCACCCGGTTACACCGAAGCTTTGCCTACTCTCCCTTCCTATTGCTATTTAAGCGCTCCTTATGAATGGGCTGAAGGGAACCTGCATCTGCCGTGGAAAAAAGAATCCGATTTTTTCGTCGGCCGCCTAGCACAAATCCAAGGGGCTAAAGTTCCCACCCGCCTTGTTCAATCAGCAAAAAGTTGGCTTTGCCATTCAGCAGCCAACCGCCGTGATAAAATTCTTCCTTTCGAAGCTGCGGACGAAGAAAGGCGCTTAAGTCCGGTTGCCGCTTCAGCTCGATATCTCGGACATATCCGGGAGGCCTGGAACCATTTGATTGCCCAAGGAGATCCTGAACAAGAATTCGAACAGCAAGAAATTGTTTTAACTGTTCCCGCATCTTTCGATGAAACGGCAAGAACATTAACTGCCGAGGCTGCACGCTTAGCCGGCTTCAAACAGGTCACTTTACTCGAAGAACCCCAAGCAGCCTTTTACTCGTGGCTAGCGCAACATGAAACAATCTGGAAAGAACTGTTGTTCCCAGGATCTTGCATTCTCGTGTGCGATGTGGGCGGCGGTACCACCGACTTTAGTTTGATTGAAGTATCAGGAAACCAAGAGGCTCCTGTTTTGCAGAGAATGGCTGTAGGCGATCATCTCCTCCTTGGCGGAGACAATATGGATGCAGCTCTTGCCCACTATTTAGAACCAAAGATTTTTGACTCCGAGCCCTCCCCGCTGCAATGGCTTCAACTTAAACACCAAGCCCGCGAGGCTAAAGAGGCTTTGCTTACCGATGAGGCTTCGGGTTCTTTTAGGATAATTTTACAGGGCATCGGATCCTCCGTCGTCAAAGGAACCAAAACAGCGGAAATCAGTCGCGATGAAGTTCTGCATTTTCTGCTGAAGGGATTCTTTGGACAATATGCATGGCAGGAGGCCATCCAATTGTGCAAAACAAGCGGTATCCGTTCGATGGGTTTGCCCTATGAAGATGAACCTTCCATTACGAAACATATGGCTCACTTTTTACAGCGGGCCGTGAGTGAGGATCGTATCCCCAAGAAACCCGATTACCTCTTGTTCAATGGCGGCGCCATGAAACCCGCAGCTTTCCAAGAAACGATCGTGAAATCATTACAGGAATGGTTTCCGGAGAAAACTCCCAAGATCCTTCCCTCCTATCACTTAGATTTAGCCGTCGCCCGCGGGGCAGCCTACTATGGGAAAGCACGGCGCGGCTTAGGAGTGCGAATAGGTGGAGGAGCTGCACGCGGTTTTTATTTAGGACTCGATATAAAACAAGCTAACGGTGACTCTGTTCATAAGGCATTGACGCTTCTGCCACGCGGATCGGACGAAGACGCCTCGTATGAATCAACGCACACGTTCCATTTGCGGCCCAATACACCGGTTTCCTTTCAGCTATATGCTTCAAATGTGCGGCTGCATGATAAGTCCGGAGACCTCGTACACATTGATCCGGAAGAGTTACAGCCGTTGCCTCCGATTCAAACGGTTTTGCGATTTGGCAAAAATGAGGCATTGCAGGAAAAAATTCCAGTGCATCTTCACATATCGCACACAGCCATTGGAACACTTGAATTGTCATTATTGTCCCAGAAATCCGACCACCGATGGTCATTGGAATTCCAACTTCGTACGGCATCGGGACAGGAAGATTCGCTTTCGGCGCTGGGAAGGGGAAGGCAGGACGAGCTTTTCGATAAAAGCTATTTGGACAAGGCACAGACTCTCATCCACGAGATGTTCACCCTTTCCGATAAGAAGCCTGACCGATTAATGGAGGGCCTTGAAAATCTTTTGGAAAGGCCTCGAAAGGATTGGTCTCCGAGTGTATTGCGAGGCTTATGGGATCCTTTGTTGAAGCAAGCGCCCCGTCGCAAAGCGTCGGCAGACTACGAAGCGCGTTGGTGGAACGCCACGGGATTTGTTTTACGTCCGGGCTTTGGTTATCCATTAGACGATTTCCGTTTGAAAGAGTTGTGGAAAATTATTATAGGGGATATGAAATCCAACAAATCGTTAGAGTGTCAAATACAACAATTGATTTGTTATCGCAGAATCGCCGGTGGCTTGAACAAAGGCCAGCAAATGCAGATTGCCCATGAGATCATGCAATCTTTGTTTCCCAAAAAATTGGGAAAAATCGAAATTAAGGGAAAATCAGACCTCTATCCTTACACCGAAAAAGTTCGTGCTTTCGCTTCTTTAGAGTTGATTGATATGGCCCTTAAAGTGAAAATCGGAGAGGTTCTCCTGGAGCGGATAGTGAAGGGAAATGCTCATCCTGCCGAATATTGGGCCTTGGGGCGGATCGGGGCCCGCCATCTATTCTATGGATCGATTACGAATGTGGTTCCAAAAGAGATTTGCGCCGCATGGATCGAGAAAATGATCATGACAAAAATCGAAAATTCGAGAGAGTTATTTTTTATGGTTTGTCAATTAGCCCGTAAAACAGAACATCGGGAGATTAATTTGCCCCAAAAGACATTGGAGCGGATCTTTGAGTGTTTTGCAAGCCATCCCGAGGGAGAAGAATTGCGAAAAGTGATCCTTGAAAAAGTAAAGCTAACGGCAAATGAACAAGAGCAAATTTTTGGCGAGCGTTTGCCTGCCGGCTTAACCTTGGAAGTGATATAAACAACATGCAGATACCCGACTACTTACAGCCTTTCCAAGATGAAGCAGAAACCTATCTGCAAAAAGACCTCGTCAAGGATATCGAATTTTCCGGAGGTACTTACCAGATATTGGTGAAAGATGCCCAAACCGGAAAAGACGCTTGGACGTTCCTCCAATTGGAAAATCGTGGGCAAATAAAAGATTGCTTTTGCGACTTTGAAGAATCCGAGGAGTTCACTCCCTGTGTCCATCTTTGCGCAGCCTATTTGCGCATTTTTAATGGCTTTCCATCTCCTTTGCACAAACGCTTTGAACGCTCGCTATGGAATCAACTATGTCATATTTACTCTGACCGTCTTGGAGTCAATCCTAATCTTTTGAAAGTTGTTGAGAAAGGGCATTATATCTGTCGTTCGACTGGAGGCAAAACTGTCTTTGATGTGAAGGCAAAAAGCGCCAAATCAATTAAACATCTTCAAGAGATCGTCGAACAAAAACACCTTCATACTGAAGAGACTTCATTAAAATTCTCTAATCTTACTCCTGAAGAAATAAATCTTTGGCGACAAGGAAGGCCCAGTTCTGAACTTCAATATGAACTTTCTTTTTGGAGCGATCTCGCCAAGTGGATGATGACCCTCCAAGACTCTGGAGACAAGTATCATATTCATTTTGGATACTCAGATAAGGATTTACCAAATGAAGTAAAGGTTTCATTTTCCCATCTCGATATGAAATTTTATATTTCTGAAGCTAATCTGTCATTAATTGTTCCTTTCTTAAACAGTGTGAATAGCTCATTAAAAGTTTATAACGCTCCCGAGGAGGAGATCGAGAAAATCTCGTATGATAAGAAAAATGGATGCTTACTTGTCCATCCCAGACTAAGAAAAGATAAATCTCAGGTTCGGCATATCCGTCAAACGAGGGAAAAAGAAGGGATTCAAATGGACCGCTGGGTCTTCATTCCTCGAGATGGCTTTTACGCAAAAGATCGGCATCAATTGTTGTCTTCAGAAAAAATTTGCGGTCCACTGATTTCCCAAGTCTTGCATGAACATTTCCCTTTAATAAAAAAATTGATCGATGGCATCCAGCTCCACGACGATCCTGCCGAAGTCTCCTACGCATTGTCTTTTGATTCCCAATGGGGTCTGCATATTATTGGGTACCTGTTTACTCCCGGAGATTTAAGCTCGGGAAACTCACGATTTTTTGGAGATTGGGCTTACCTTGATGGAGATGGGTTCTATCGATTAGATGGAGTGCGTTTTCCGAATTTGGAAACAGTAGTTCCTAAAGCGGAAGTCCCCGATTTTATTGTGAATAATCGGACATGGTTGAACACCCAAGAGGGCTTCACCATCCATATCGCCAGCATCGAAGCACAGTTGACATATCGCCTAAGCGATGACAACAAACTCAGTTTTACACGACAGCTGGCTTTGAAAGAAGAGGCCGGAGAGAGCGTCGATTTCGGGCCTTGGATTTATGTCACCGGGCAAGGTTTTTATTCTAAGGTAAGCTCAGCAGGAAGTCTTCAAGTCCGTCCTGGCATTATCCTAAAGCCCGATCAGATTCATCTATTTATCAAAGAAAATAAGGAAGAACTCAACCTTATTCCCGGATTTTTCAGCGATATCTGCCCTGTTATTCGTGCCGGTTTGCATATTGGTTTGAACAAAGAAGAACAAATTACAATCACTCCTGAATATGAAATTCTTCCTCAATATAAGGACAGGCCGATTAGATTCTTCGAAGACTATTTATATATCGATGGAGATGGCTTTCATGAACTGCCTATGTCCGCCTTTTTGCCTGAGCGATATCGCAACGCCTTGCAAATTGATGCACAGCAGCAAGACAAGTTTTTGAATGTGGAGTTGGAGGCATTGAAGCCTTACATTCTTGACATTGATCAACGTTTAATCAAACCCGAATTTATGCATCTAGTGGCATCCAACATCGAAAAGGAGGGAGCCGACGGTCAAGGGTATTCGATCAAAATCAAATATCAAACCGATGCTGGAGCGCTCCCCTCTACCACTTTATGGGGTGCTATTCATGAGAAGAAGAAATTCCTTTTTTCCGATGCCGGTTTGATTGACCTTGCTGATGAGAGGCTTAATTGGCTTCGTTTCCTGAGGAAAACTCAGGTGGACCGCCGCAGTCATGTTCTCCACCTGTCGACCATTGAATTGATCCGCTTGCATGCCATGGAGCAATTAGAGCTGCAAAAGGGTAAATCGGACGATTATGAACGTTCAAAAGCCCTGATGCAGGAATTGGTTGAATTTAAGACTCCGGAGGATCCTGATTTGACCGGACTGGAGAGCCATTTGCGTCCATATCAGTACTTGGGAGTCAAATGGCTTTGGTTTCTGTACAGGCATGGACTTTCCGGATTGTTGTGCGATGATATGGGATTGGGAAAAACCCATCAAACCATGGCGTTAATTTCTGCCATACTCAATTTTGCTCGTGCAACAGAGAAAAAATCCAAAATGCACTTTCTTGTGATTTGTCCAACATCGGTCCTTTACCATTGGCAAGAGAAACTTAAGGAGTTCTTACCGGGAATGCGAGTCAGCACATTTTATGGCTCAGAGCGCAGCATAGAAGACTTCCATAAGGATTATGATATATTGTTAACATCATATGGCATTTGGCGTATCGATAACGAAATGCTCAGCGAAATTCCATTCGAGCTGGCGATCTTCGACGAAGTACAGATGGCGAAAAATCAAAGCAGCCGGATCTATGCAACTCTGCAAAACGTGAATGCCAGGATGCGCTTAGGTTTGACTGGAACTCCCATTGAAAACTATATACGGGAGCTGAAGTCGCTCTTCGATATTGTTCTCCCATCCTATATGCCCGGCGAATCGGAATATCGAGAAATGTTCATAAAACCAATTGAAAAAGAGGGCAATCGTCTACAGAAGCATCTTTTGTCGCGGTTGATCAAGCCTTTTGTCCTGCGTCGTAAAAAGGAAGATGTGTTGCTTGACCTCCCTGAGAAAATTGAAGAGATCTCCCACTGTGATCTCCATCCGGAACAAGAAAAGCTGTATAACAAAGTCCTTGTGAGTGGTCGTGAATCGATTTTGAAGGAACTTGAAGATGAGGAATCTTCCGTTCCATATGTTCATATTTTTGCTTTGCTATCCGGTCTAAAGCAAATTTGCAATCATCCGGCGGCCTATTTGAAATGCCCGCAAAAGTATAAGGAATTCCAGTCAGGCAAGTGGGATCTTTTTGTAGAACTCTTGGGTGAGGCACGCGAAAGCCGACAGAAGGTGGTTGTTTATTCCCAGTATTTATTCATGCTGGATATCATTGAGGAGCACTTAAAAGAAGCCGGAATCGGTTTTGCCGGAATTCGTGGTGCCACGATAAATCGGGGAGAGCAGCTGCATCGGTTTAATAATAATCCTGAATGTGAAGTATTTGTGGCTTCATTGCAAGCAGCCGGACTTGGTGTGGACTTGACAGCAGGTTCAGTGGTCATTCATTACGATAGGTGGTGGAATGCGGCTAGGGAAAATCAGGCTACTGATCGGGTGCATAGGATTGGTCAAACGCGTGGAGTGCAGGTATTCAAGTTGGTGACGAAGAATACCTTTGAGGAGCGCATTGACGAGATTATATCGAGGAAAGGGCAATTGATGGAGGATGTGATTGGTGTGGATGACCATCAGGTGGTGAAGGGCTTTACGCGTAAGGAGTTGATTACGTTGTTGCAAGAGACGGGGAAAAGGACGTAAAGGAAAGGAATTCAGAATACAGAATCGAACCTTAATGAAAGGGGCCGTGCCTGCGATCCTGCGATTTTGAATAAAATCGCAGGATCGCAGGCACGGCCCCTTTCACAGGCATTTGTCCCATTGCTTTCAGCCTTGGTCATAACTTTTGGGTATTTTGAATTTAGTTTTGGGGACCTTGGGATAGCGTGCAATGCCATTCTGGGTAGTACCTAGGCTCGGTGCCCCTTCAGGGCTTGAGCCTAGGCTAATATACAAAAGGCCTTCAGCCTAGGACATAACTTCCGTGTCTTGAATTGATTTTGGGGACATTCGGTTGCGGCATGCTTTCTGTTGCATGATAAACGTTTTATCCTAAGGCTGAAAGCCTTTTGTATGTAAGCCTAGGCTCAAGCCCTGAAGGGGCGCCGAGCCTAGGTACTACCCAGAACGGTTTTGCACGCTGTAAGCGTGCCGTATCCCAACGTCCCATAATAAATTCAAAATACCCGAAAGTTATGACCAAGGCTGAAAGCGTGGGCCGAGAACTGGCTGGAACTCCTGAATGGAAAATCATATAATTTTGGTCGGTTCGTTTCAGCCTATCGACTTTTCTTAAGTAGCTAGCATAATTAGGCGTTTTGTTGTCTATAATAATAGTATTTGGTACCGCCTCCGCAGCAGCAGCCAAGGTAACAGATAGGCCATCCAATTGATAATAATACAATCCCTGCAACCTGCGCAGCGGCGTCAGGAGGATTGGTATAAACTACGGCACCGATTATCCCTGCAACTAATCCTGCGCATCCAAGGCTTGCCAAGACCGTTCCTGCTTTACTTGTCTTAGCGATAGCTATGAGTTGCGGCGTTGAAGTAGAACTCTGTGAACTATTAGCATTTCCAGCCTCAATACTTGCTGGCGTTGATGTTGTTGCGCTAGTGACTGGTGCAGACATAATGAACTCCTTTTCAATTTTTGACTTTGATAGGTTAATTGAATATTTCTGTTTTTGCAATGACTTTTCTGTACATGTAGGAACAACGTGGTCGCACTTGCAGAAGAAAATCGCACGAATCGCAGGATCCAGCCCCTTTCACTCTTCGCCCTCTTTCTTCGCGCATCTTCGCGTAAAAATGTCGTAGCAATGTACAACTCCTCTCTGCCTCTGTCTGTGCCTCTGTGTCTCTGTGGTTAAAAAGGCATTTAGACTGTGGTCCCAAAATACATTAAGGTTCGATTCTGAATTCTGGTTTACTCCTCGATCGGGAATTCTTCCCCTTCATCGAAGCTTTCTTCAAACCCTTCTTCAAATCCTTCCTCGAAACCCTCTTCGTGGCCTTTCTTTTCTCCTTTAATCCCGCCGCCCTCAAGGCCTAAATCCTTCTTGTGTCTATCGCCTTTCGTTTTCGGTTTTCCTTTTTGGTGCATCAGGATCGGGACTCCAAGGAATCCGTACGTTTCTCTAAACTGATTGTAGATGTATTTCTTATAGGTATCAGTCAACAATGTCGGATTATTGACAAACAAGATGAATTTCGGAGGCTGGATCGACACTTGCGCCATGTAATAAATACGAAGACGTTTGCCCATGAGCATCGGAGGATGGTTCTTCTGCATTGCCAATGTAATGAATTTGTTCAGTTGATGTGTCGTAATTCGCTTCTTGGAATCCTCGTAGACCTGTTTGACTAAACCGAATAGTTTTTCCACGTTCCGTCCTGTTTTGGCCGAAATGAACAGCTTAGGGCAATGCTTCAGGAATGAGGCATCCTCTTCCACTTCTTTGAGAACATGTTCCATGCGGAACCCTTTAACCAAGTCCCATTTATTGAACACAAGAATACACCCTTTGCCCGCCTCTTCGATCATATTGGCTATCTTCTTTTCTTGCGTGGTCATGCCTTCCTGCGCATCCAGTATGAGCACGCAAATGTCAGAGCGCTCGATTGCCCGTTCGGTCCGTATTGCTGCAAACTTATCGACCACCTCGTGTTCCGCATGCTTGCGACGAATACCTGCTGTGTCGATCAGATTATATTTTGTGCCCTCATATTCAAAGGGGATATCAATGCTGTCGCGCGTTGTACCTGGGATGGGACTCACGATGCACCGCTCTTCATGCAGAATATAATTCACCAAAGATGATTTGCCCACATTCGGTCTTCCTACAATCGAAAGATTGATCAAATTTTGCGCCGGAGTTGCTTCCGCAGGTCGTGTAAAACCCTCAAACGCCTTTTCCAAAAGTTCTGCAATATGCCACCCTTGCGTCGCTGATACCGCAACTATGCGCGGGATGCCCAAGGATTGAAATTGATACATCACATGCTCCTCGGAGATGTTATCAACTTTATTGACTGCAAGTGTGATCGGCTTCTTAGTACGCTTTAAGATGAGGCCGATCTCTTCATCCAAAAGAGTAATCCCGATCGTCGAGTCCACGACCATAATGATGACATCCGCTTCTTCGATGGCGATTTCTGCTTGCCTTTTGATCTCTTCATTGAACATCGCTTTTGATCGGGAATTGATCCCTCCGGTGTCAATCACTTGGAAGGGGAGACCGAACAGTTCAGTGTCGTAGTATAATCGGTCACGGGTGATTCCCTCTGCCTCATCGACGATTGCAATTCTCTTTTTGCAAATACGGTTGAAAAGGGCGGATTTACCGACGTTTGGGCGGCCTACGATGGCGAGTTTTGGCAATTGCGACATGATGTTAACTTTGGAATAAAATTGATTTTAGAAGATTTCTAGCATTTCACCTTGCTAAGGAAATAAAAAATTATAATAATAGAGTCAATTAATGTCATTACTTTTATTGGTTTTATAGGCTTTTTTCTAAGTTTACACGTTTTGCCTATTTTTTTTAGTATGTTTTATGACCCATAACAATCACCACATAGACGAAATTTCATTGTTTCCTCTCAAAAAGGAACTCAATGATTACAATTGGAACACTTTTCGTCAAGATTTGGCTGCCGGTTTTGCAATCGCCCTAGTAACGTTGCCTCAGGCTATGGGATATGCTCTGTTAGCTGGCCTTCCCCTCTATTGTGGATTGTTTGCTGCCATCTACTCCTCCATGATCGCCGCCTTATTCGGTTCGTCGCGCCACCTCGTTGTAGGACCCAGTAATGCGATGGCCATCTTGCTTCAGTCCGGAACTTTAGGAATCCTTTTTACCTACTACAGGGATCTCGGAGGCATTGAAAGGGATGCCATGGCCCTTCAAATTACGATCCAATTAAGTTTGCTTGTAGGCATACTCCAGCTTGTGGCTGCCGGATTCAAACTGGGGCGATTGACCCAATTTGTGAGCCATTCCGTTATTGTCGGCTATATGGCAGGAACAGCCATTGCATTGGTCATCAATCAACTTTTTCCCTTTTTTGGCATCACCCGGCTTTCCGGAGTCCATTCCTTTTACGAAAGGGGAGTCTACCTTGTCTCCCAATTATCCAATATTCATGGTCCGACAGCGCTTGTTGGGTTGGGCAGTCTTTTATTAATTGTTGTGCTGAAGAAAATAGATAAAAGGGTCCCGGCTGCCGTGATCACTTTTTTTATAGCCGGTTTTGCTGTGCATTATTTAGGACTGGATCAGTATACAACAGAAGCGGGATTGGTCGATCCCTTTTCCGAAGAAAGCGTTCACAAGGTGTTATTGATAGGAGATGTCACCTCTTCTTTAGATGTATTTCCCGCCTTTGAATGGCCATATCTGGATATGGGAATCATGAATGCACTGCTGCCAGTGGCCGTTGCTTTGGCATTAGTCAGTGTGATGGAAAGCACTTCCATTGCCAAATCTATCGCTGTGAGTTCAGGTCAACGTTTATCTGTTAACCAGGAAATCTTTGGCATCAGCCTCGGCAACCTGCTTTCGTCGACATTTGCGGGAATGCCAATTTCCGGGAGCGCCTCCCGTACAAGCTTGAACTATAATTACGGAGCCCAAACGCGGTTTGCCGTGATCATCTGTGCGATCAGTGTATCGGTGATGTTGTTTTCGTTTGGAGAATTGGTTTCCTATATACCTTTAGCCTCTTTGGCAGGGCTTCTTTTGTATACGGCAATCAATATTATCAATGCGAAACAGTTTTTCCTTTGCCTTAAGGCTACAGGTTCGGATGCTTTTGTGTTGTGGCTGACGACCATTTCCTGCATCTTTTTCAGTCTTGATGTGGCGTTTTATATCGGAATTGCTCTTTCCATAACCCTTTATTTGAAGAAAGCCTCCGTGCCACAGTTAAAAGAGTACGATGTCGATGAACACGGCGATTTAAAGAATATTGATTATACACATCCCCATGAGATTCAACGGCAAATTCGGGTTATCAAAGTGGAGGGAGAATTATTTTTCGGGGCGGCGGATCTGTTTCAGACAACGCTCAAGTCATTTGCAGAAGATGACACTAGTACCCGTGTGATCATTTTGCAGCTGAAAAATGCGCGTGACATTGATGCCACAGCGTGTTTAGCGCTGGAACAACTGTACGAATATTTACGAGGGTCGGGTAGGCATCTGATTGCCTGTGGGTTGACCTGGCAGATTTGGGAAGTGCTAAGCGATTCAGGAGTTGTCGAATTGATTGGCAAAGAAAACTTGTTTGTATTTGATGAGCGCCATCCGCATCAATATATGCAGAAGGCCTTGGTTAGAGCGAAGGAATTGGCGGCGCGATCGAGTTCGGTGGTGGCGGAGGGGAGGCAAACTGAGGGAGGCCTTGCGGTTGAGCAGATTTAGGCATTTCTTACCTAACGGGATCCAATTTCATAGTTACTCCGGCACCATTTACTCCAGTCCTGTATACCCACTCCTCATTATTTTCGCGCATTAATCGATTGCAACCCATCGTATAACCTCGAAAAAATCCATATTTGCGCATTGCATCTAATGTATACTGTGAACTGCTTGGCAAATAATGGCTTCTCGGTCCATCACATGGCGAAATCACCTTCTGGTGAAATGCGATCATTACTTCAGCAAATTGGCCGAATAGAGGCGTCTTGCATTCCGTTTTGGGACACATCGTACAATCGCTTCGCTTACTGCAAAGGTCGGCATCCTTGCCCCAAGGATCGGCTTGCA
>Ga0206822_1149_pt1 | contig 12719 bp, 6 predicted proteins | sample Alteio_BWOrgCont_83_FD_152913 | JGI IMG/M metagenome (GOLD analysis project Ga0206822, IMG submission 152913) | Enriched cells from forest soil in Barre Woods Harvard Forest LTER site, Petersham, Massachusetts, United States -... | ecosystem: Environmental > Terrestrial > Soil > Temperate forest > O... | reverse complement strand
ACCTGAGTTTCGTTTAAGAAAAAACGTAAATCATTCTTTAATAGATAGTTACATAAAGATGACTTGCTGAAACTCCTCTTTTGAGAATTTCTGCTTCTTTATTGCTCGATTAGATCTGTTTCCAAAATAGATTTTAATGCAACGCCTCTCTTTTTATCAGCATTCTAGATCATTTAAGTTCATTTTCTTAAACGAAACTCAGGTTATTACACTTTAATAAATGGGCTGAGCAGTAAAATTGAAACAGCTTAAAGAACTTGTGAAAGAAAACCATCTCTTTGCTGATAAGATCTTATTTATTAAAGATAGTAGAAGACGTTGCTATCGAAGAATAGTTCAATGGTTATTGTACCTGTTCGTAATCACCATGATAACAATGTTGATATCCACAATAACCACCAATACCCATTAACACTATTCCGCCACCTATCCCTATAGATAATCCCAGTATCAAAGGAGTATCACTAGAGGATGGGGGAGACTCGTGCCCATAAGATCCAAATACTACATAACTTTGACCTACCCTATTACCAATGCTTGGAGCACCAATTAATATATCATCTATTCCATCTCCATTCATATCTCCTACTCCACTTAGAGTCGCACCACTCCCACCAACGGCACGGCCATTCATAGTAAAACCATTATTACCATTAAGATCAGCAAGCTCTATCACTGCAGGCCATAACTCTTTACTGCCAAATACTACATAGCTTTGTCCTATACCATCATTAACACTTGGAGCCCCGATTAAGATGTCATCTATGCCATCGCCATTAACATCTCCTGCCCCACTTACAGACCAACCACTTCTACTACTGACAGGACCATTCATAGTAAAACCATTATTACCATCCAGATCGGCAAGATTGATAGATGGAGGCCACACTTTTTTACTACCAAAAATCACATAGCTTTGACCCGTAAAATCATTAACACGAAGAGCACCAATTATGATATCATCTATGCCATCGCCATTGACATCTCCTGCTCCACTCACAGTCTTAACACCCTCGGTAAAATTAGGCTCAACAGGGATGCCATTAATTGCAAATCCATCTACACCATTAAGACTTGAAAGATCCATTACTGCAGGCCATGGCTCTTTACGTCCAAATATTACATAACTTTGACCTGCGAAGTTATTAGCCCGATCAGCATCAATTAAGAAATCATCTATTCCATCTCCGTTAACATCCCCTGCGTCACTTACAGAAGATCCACTGTAATCATCTGGGTGAATGCCATCAAGAGCAAATCCATTTCCCCCATTAAGACTTGAAATATTTATTACTGTAGACCACGGCTCTTTACTTCCAAATACTACATAGCTTTGCCCTGCCCTGTTATTAAATAACTTATCACCAATTAAGATATCATCGATTCCATCTCCATTAACATCTCCTGCTCCACTTACAAAAAACCATCCATTCGATCTAAAAATGCCATCTATTTGGAAACCATTCGTACCATTAAGAGTACGAAGATCCATTCTCGCAGGCCATGGCTTTTTACTACCAAATATTACCGAACTTCTTATATAACCACCAGTTGAAAAATCATCGATGCCATCTCCATTGATATCTCCTACGCCGCTTACAGTCGGAAAACTGCTTTCTTGTGTACCGCTGATAGCAAAACCGTTATTACCATCAAGATCGGCAAGATTAATACTTGTAGGCCATGATTTATTACTACCAAATATTACATAGCTTTGATCAAAAGAGCGGATACGAAAAGCAGCAATTATGATATCATTAAAACCATCTCCATTGACGTCTCCTGCTCCCTTGAGAAAACCACCACTCCGGTCGTCTGGATTAATACCATTAATAGTAAAACCATTCGTCCCATTGAGATCTGCAAGATTAAAAACTGCAGGAAAATTTCCAAATTTATCTTCACTATAGGCGGCTCTAACAAAAATGCTAATACAAACACACACGAAAATAACTCTTTTCGTTCTAAGCTTTAAAAAAAATTTCATAAAAAGTAATATTGATGATTTAACTAAGACAATAGACAATACTATTAAACAATTTTTGATATAGTCAATTTTTTTTCTGCCCAAGGATTTTATGTCTGCCTAGGCACTTGTGTTAAGTTTTGATTCTGATGTACCGATTTCATGCAAAAAGTTCTTTGAATTGTTGCATAGGCGTTTGACCCAAAATAGATGATTTCAGCTGACTTTTTTAACCTAAATTCCCTAATTTGCTAATAACTATTTGAAAAAAATCAATAAAAAAGCTTGTCTTTAGGAGTTACGCAGTTGACAGGCATGATATAATGTGAGGATGAATGAAGCTCGAAGCAGTGAAAAAGATTACATTGATTTTTTTAGTAGGGAGTCCTAAGGTTTACACGTGCACGGAAGCAGCTCGAGTACAACCAGACAGGGATAAAGCACCCTCGCATGATTCCTTAACGCGATTACTACAAAGAGAAGAAGCCACTTCTGAAACACTCTGGAAAGAGGCAGAACCTTTTATCAATAAAGAAGGGGGGATACTGGTCATTGATGATTCAACCCTTGACAAGCCTTATGCACAAAAGATGGATTTAGTAGGCTATCACTGGTCTGGGAAGCACCATCGAGTAGTCAAAGGAATCAATTTAGTTTCAATGGTGTGGACAGACTACCGCATTTATGATAAAGAAGAAGGGCTAAGTAAAAATGATTATTTTATGGAAATGATAGAAATGGCACATAAACGAGGATTTAAGCCAAAATGTGTGGGATTTGATAGTTGGTATTCTAGCTTAGACAATTTGAAGCATATTCGAAATATTGGATGGATATGGTTAACAAGATTAATCTCGAACCGGCAAGTCAACCCAGATAATACAGGAAATAGGGCCTTGAGTGAAACTGGAATAGATGAAACAGGAACTGTAGTACATTTAAAAGGATATGGCATGATAAAGGTATTCAAGATCGTTTCTAAAAATGGAGACATTGGATATTGGGCAACAAATGCATTAGATATGAGTATATTGGAATGTTTATCATTAAGTGAAAAGACGTGGGGAATCGAAGAATATCATCATGAAATTAAGCAATACTGTGGGATAGAACGATGCCAATCCAGATCAAGACAGGGACAAATGAATCACATAGGGTTTAGCATAAGAGCCTTTTTAAGATTAATGATCAGGAGTTATGATACAGGAAAAGGCCTGTTTGATCTCAAATACCTGAGTTTCGTTTAAGAAAAAACGTAAATCATTCTTTAATAGATAGTTACATAAAGATGACTTGCTGAAACTCCTCTTTTGAGAATTTCTGCTTCTGATCTGTTTCCAAAATAGATTTTAATGCAACGCCTCTCTTTTTATCAGCATTCTAGATCATTTAAGTTCATTTTCTTAAACGAAACTCACGTTAAGAGATTTGAAAATCGGTATAATATTTTCAAATTACCTCCAGTTGATATTATTACTGAGACACTAAATCCGTCGATAATTGAAACCTCACCGAATTCAACTGCACTTCCTGATTTACCCAATTCGGCCGCAGAACCCAATCTTTCGTCTTGCGCACTTATTGGCTTGAAAATATACTTTATTTTATTAATTTTGAGGTTTATTCTTTATCAAATCAGAATATTCATCTTTTGGGATTAAATATTCAGCCCGGTTAACTTTCCAAAAAAAACTATTTTGCCAATTATAAAAATATACAACCAATATAGAGACCATAGAAACAATGACAGCTTCAGAAATCCGTAATTCGTTTATTGAATTCTTTAAAAATAAAGGCCACACCTTCGTCCCATCGGAATCCCTCTTGCCTAGTTCTCCGAATTTATTATTTACAAATGCGGGCATGAATCAATTCGTCCCCTACTTCCTAGGGGCTAGAACACCAGCTTACTCTCGTGCAGTCAATTCTCAAAAGTGTATCCGTGCAGGAGGAAAACATAACGACCTCGAAGATGTAGGCTTTGATACTTACCACCACACTTTCTTTGAAATGCTTGGCAATTGGTCGTTTGGCGATTATTTTAAAAAAGAAGCCATCGAGTGGGCTTGGGAACTCTTAACTAAAGTTTGGGGTTTTCCTAAAGAACGTCTTTACGTTACGGTATATAAACCCAGTCCTGGGGATCCTGATAAATTTGATCAAGAGGCTTACGATATTTGGAAAAATATCCTAAAAAAAGAAAACGTCGATCCGAACGTGCATATTGTTAATGGAAATAGAAAAGATAACTTCTGGATGATGGGAGATACTGGACCCTGTGGCCCTTGCACTGAAATCCATATTGATTTAACTGAAAAGGGTGATACAAAAGGCTCCCTAGTTAATATGAGCTCTCCCTACTGTATAGAAATATGGAACTTAGTATTCATCCAATTCAATGCCGAAACTGATGGAACTTTCAAACCCTTAACGAATAAACACGTCGATACAGGTATGGGATTTGAACGGGTTGCGGGCATTATCGCTACAACAAAGAATTTCACCGATTTTTCCGGTATTCCTTCAAATTATAATAGCGACCTTTTTACCGATATCTTTGCAAAACTTGAGAAACTTTCGGGTCATATGTATAGGAAAACTATGCCCTCAAGTCTCGATAATATGTCAAAACAAGAACGGATTGACTGTTCTTTCAGAGTTTTGGCAGATCACATTCGAACTCTTTGTTTCTCAATAGCAGACGGAATTTTACCTGGCAATGAAGGACGAAATTACGTTCTAAGACGCATTTTAAGGCGTGCCATTTTATGGGGACAACATCTAGAACTCCCTGAAGGATTTTTCGCAGAACTCATAGATTGCGTCATCAACAAAATGAGCGGCTTCTTCCCTGAACTTAAAACACAAAGAACCCTCATTCATAAAGTAATTGAAAGTGAAGAAAAATCCTTCGAAAGAACCTTAGATCGCGGTCTGCAATTGCTAGACAAAATTGCCGCAAAAAATAAAACCATTTCCGGCCAAGACGCTTTCACCCTTTATGATACTTACGGTTTTCCAATCGATTTGACCCAACTTATTGCAAAAGAAAAGCATTTGAATCTTGATATCGATGGCTTCAATAAAGCAATGGAAGAACAACGTGAAAAAGCGCGCTCAGCACAAAAAAAATCCGTCATCACTGTTTCTGAAGAAAAAGATCAAAAACCCGCAACGCAATTTGTTGGTTTTGATGCAGCTAATCTCGTCGACTATGAAACAATCATTACAAAAATCATAAACACTCAGGGAAAAACTTATTTAGTTTTTGATAAAACTCCTTTTTATGCAACAATGGGCGGCCAAATAGGCGATCAAGGTATTCTATATCTAGATGCCGAAACAAAACTAAAAATCATTGATACCATCAAAGATGAATTTGGCCACATTTTGCATCAATTGGAAAATACTATCGATGAATCACTTATGGGGAAAAAGGTTAAAATTTCAGTTTACGAAAATAGAAGACGCCAAATTCAGCGCAATCATACGGCAACCCACCTTCTCCATTGGGCCTTAAGAGAACATCTCGGTACTCACGTCAAACAAGCAGGCTCATTAGTGGATGATAAGAAACTGCGCTTTGACTTCTCTCATTACCAAGCACTTACTCATAAACAACTTGAAGACATCGAATATGACGTAAATCAAGCGATATTAAAAAATTCTCCAGTTCGGTGGTATGAAGTGCCCTTTAAGGATAAACCTGAAAATTGCATAGCATTCTTTGGTGAAAAATACGGATCCATTGTAAGAATTGTCGATATCGGGGGCTTTTCGCTAGAACTCTGTGGCGGAACTCACGTTCAAGCTACTGGTGAAATTGGACTATTAAAAATAATTTCCGAAACCGCAATAGCTGCAGGTACTAGACGAATCGAAGCTGTTGTAGGTCAAGAAGCCCTTAACCTATTACAGTCACAATCACATTCTCTTTATAGAATCTCCAATGCACTATCTTGTAAACCTAATGAAATTGAAACTCGAATCGAAACTCTTCTCGAGCAAAAAGCAGAACATGAAAAAGAACTAAGAAAACTTCAACAAAAACATTTGGCTTCCCTCGAAGAAGATATATTAAAATTGGCTCAGCCATATGACAATCTACAATGGCTGATTACTGAAACTAATATTCCGAATATCAATGATTTACGTGGATTAGCAGTTAACCTTTCCAATAAACTGGGTCCCTCTGTCATAATATTCATCTCTTCCATTGAAGACAAAATTTTAACCCTTGTGCTTTGCTCACAAGAGGCAATCAAAAAAGGCTATCATGCAGGCAATATCGTCAGCGATTTATCAATACAACTCGGAGGAAAAGGAGGTGGCAAACCCGATTTTGCTATGGGGGGTGCAAAAAATTCTGGTCAAGTCACTGAAGTGTTAAAGGGATTTAAGCCTTATTTACAGAAAGTCTAATATATTTATATGCACAAAACAAAAATCAATTTAGATGAAATAAAAATAGTTGGAATTAAAGTTCGAACAAACAACAAAACTGAGTTAAAAACAGCAGATGGGGCGTCAGGGAAAATCTTTCCCTGTGTTCAAAAGTATTTTTATGAACAAATTTCTCAGAAAATCCCAAATCGTAAAAAACCTGGAACTACTTTTTGCGTTTATACGGAATACGAAAGCGATCATACTGGAGACTACACCTATTACATCGGGGAAGAAGTAAATTCCTTTGATAATGTTCCAGATGATTTAGAGACTCTTCTTATTCTTCCCCAAAGTTATGTAAAATTCACTACCGATCCTGGTCCAATGCCAGCTGTTTTACGAAATGCTTGGGAAACCGTGTGGAGTATGTCTGATAAAGATTTTGGAGCTCCTCGACGTTACTATGCAGACTTTGAAGTTTACGATGAACGTGCGCAAGATCCAAGTAACTTAGTTTTGGATCTTTATATCGGCATTAAGAATTGAAATACCAATACAGAAAGTCCAGGAATTACAAGGTTTAATGAATAATCTCTATTATTACTAGCAATAGCATCTGTACAAATTGTCCCTTCATTCCCCAAGCCAGTTCCACCATATTTAGAAGCATTAGAATTAATCACTTCCTGCCAATAACCTGGGTAACACACGCCTATTCTATAATTTTCACGCACAACAGGCGTAAAATTACCAACAACCAGAAAGGTTTCATTACGCTGCTCTCCAATTCGCAGAAAGGCTATAGTGCTATCCTCTGAGCGATCTGGATCAATCCACTGAAACCCTTCTGGAACGTCATCTCTTCGGCCTAGTGAATCATTTTTACGGTAAAAAAAATTAAGATCCCGTACGATATCTTGAATTCCCTTATGATCTTGATATTGCAGTAAATACCAATCGAGACTTTTATCATGATCCCATTCTCCAGATTGCCCAAATTCTGATCCCATAAACAAAGTTTTCTTACCCGGCCAAATCCACATGTAGGTATAAAGTGCTCGCAAATTTTGTGCCTTTTCGGGCATAGACCCAGCTCCCATTTTCATAATCATAGAAGCTTTTCCATGAACAACTTCATCATGTGAAAATACTGAAATAAAGTTGTTTGAATATTGATAAAGCATGCCAAAGGTGAGGTTAGTGTGATAATACTTACGATAAACAGGATCTTTACTAAAATACCATAACATATCATGCATCCAACCCATGTTCCATTTATAATCAAATCCAATACCTCCTTCTTCAACGTTTTTCGTCAAGCCAGGAAAAGTAGTAGATTCTTCTGCAATAGTCAAAGTTCCAGGAAAACACTCATGAACCACGTTGTTAAAATTCTTCAGAAACTCGATAGCCTCTATATTTTCACGGCCGCCATATCGATTGGGAATCCATTCCCCATCTTTTCGCGAATAATCTAAGTAAAGCATCGAGGCAACTGCATCTACTCTCAAGCCATCTATATGAAAACGATCTAACCAAGAAAGCGCACTACCGATCAAAAAATTCGTTATTTCCTTACGTCCATAATTAAAAATAAGCGTTCCCCAATCCGGATGCACCCCTTGCTTCGGATCAGCATGTTCATAAAGTGCTGTGCCATCAAAATTGCTTAGGGCAAAATCATCTTTCGGAAAATGGGCCGGTACCCAATCCATAATCACGCCGATACCTCGTTGATGCATCGTATCTATTAGAAACATAAAGTCTTCCGGAGTACCATAGAGGGTTGTCGGCGCATAAAAGCCAGTTACTTGATAACCCCAAGAAGCTATAAATGGGTGCTCGGATAATGGTAAAAATTCAATATGCGTAAACCCCATTTGTTTCACATATTCAGAAAGTTCAATTGCCGCTTCTTTATACGTCAAAGAACGGTTCTCTTCTTCAATAATTCGTCGCCAGGATCCTAGATGTACTTCATAAATAGAAATCGGCTCGCACCTCCAATTCCTACATTTTCGATCACTCATCCACCCACCATCGCCCCAGTCATATTTACTGATGTCATAAGCGATAGAGGCACAATTAGGAACCCTCTCATAGTAAATAGCATAGGGATCACTTTTAATATGCAAATTATCATTATTATCAATAATTTCATACTTATACTTAAACCCAGTATTTAATCCCGGAATAAATAATTCCCAAATTCCAGAAATTCCTAATGAACGCATGCAATAATAACGTCCGTCCCAATAATTAAAATCTGAAACAACAGAAACTCGGCGTGCATTGGGAGCCCAAACTGCAAAACTTATTCCCTTGACTCCATCAATCTCACATACATGTGCTCCTAGCTTTTCATAAATTCGATGATGATTGCCTTCATTAAATAAATATAAATCACTTTCACTCACGCTTGGCCAAAAGCTATAGGGATCAAAGCGTTTTTCTACTTCGCCATTTTCGTAAGTAATATTAAGAAGATATTTAAATAATTTCCTTCGTCCAGGAATAAAGACTTCGAAATAACCCTCTGACGAAATTTTCTTCATTGGGAATGACTTTGGCACTTTTTTCCCATATTCAACAACGGTACATGCTTTTGCATTTTGCAAAAAAACTCCCACACGAAGCCCAAGCGTTCTCTCAAATTTTTCAATATGCATCCCTAACACAGCATGAGGCTGACTATGACGACCTTGTTGTATCGATTCTAAATGGATTTGAGGTAATAACATAATAGAGAGATTCATCCCTTTTTTAACAGCCCTATTCAATAAATTCAAACTTTAAAACTCAATAATATGGCCAAAAAAATTTAACGATATTTGTAAACAGAAATTGATTTATCACCTTCCTTTAATAATTCGCCATTTTTAGCTCCTGATGATAGGTCTCGACTTGCAGCGGTTGTTGATATCTTGAATATTTCTGCATATTCTTTTCTACTAAAGCTTTTCTTAGCAAATTGTTCTTTAGTAATTTGAATCCTTTCCCGAACGCTTATTGATAACTTATGTTTTTCTGCCTTGTTTTTTCATTCCAGGATACTATCATGTGATACTATCAAAATACAAAAACTTTAGAAAACTCATTGGAAAATTTAATGATATTTGTCTATCCCAATGTCGACATTATTCAATTTTTGGAGGGCTTTTTTCAATAAAAATTCAATATTAATGATTCTTCCTACGAGGGAACGCCGACTTGTTTTGCTTTCTAACCTTTCCAACGCTAATCTAGCCCAGAAAAAAGTTTTTCGGCTGAATTTACAAGTCAAATTAATTTTATATTACCAAGAAATCAGTACAGAAAGTTCTTGAGCAAATTCATATTATCTTCATAATTTATTTTGAATGAAAAGCCTATTTCGAACTTTAAAAATCATACTACTCTCTTCGAGCTTATTAATTACTTCCTATGCAGATCTTCCTGAACTGTCTTCAAATGAACCTATTGAATACGATGAAAATTCTCAAGAAATAATACTTCGCGGTGCTGCTGAATTATCTAGTGAAAAAGCACTTATAAAAGCCAATGAAATTCGTTTGAATAATGAAAATTCAAATACATGTGCTACTGGAGATGTAAAGATTAATATGAATGATTTGCGTCTGATTACAGAAACAATGCAATACAATCTTTCTACAGAGGCTTTAAGCTCCGGATACTTTCGCGCTGGGAAATCCCCATTTTATATTTCTGGCACTAATACCTCAGGAACACTGAACGATTTAAATATTGATAATGCTACCGTCCTCCTTGGCGAACCAGATTTTTTAAATCCCACTTTATGCGCAAGCAACTTAGAAGTAAAAAACGCGCATGAAGAAAATATTCCTACCAAAATAATTGCTCGTAATATCTGGTTTAAAATAGGAAATGTTCCCTTTTTTTACTGGCCCTATTTTTCCCATTCCATTCAAGAATTCCCTTTTCAAATAGCCAGCGAATATGGAAAAAGTAAAGAATACGGTCCTTACATAAGAAATACAATATTCTTTCGAACTACCCCTCGTTTAAAAATCGGCGCTTTAGTGGACTTATATAAAGATCGCGGGTTTCTTATTGGCCCAGCATTTAAATATATAAGTAGGGTACATTGCAAACAAGTATACAGCGACTTCCAATCAGGCTTTATTCATGACAATGGTGATAGAGCTCAACTTGGCGTAGACTCTCTTGGGAGAAAAACACCAAGAAGTCGCAATTTCATTGAATGGTATCATCAACAAAATTTTACTGAAAATTTTCAAATCACAAGTCAACTTCGGCGTTGGAGCGATTCTAATTCTTTGCGAGACTTCCGTCCCAAACTCTTTAACAACGATAATGATCCCGATAGTTTTGCTGAAGCCGTTTATTCCGGCCATAATTACTATTTGACCGCTTTTACACGCTATTCACCTAATAATTTTCAAAATGTTCCTCAGCGCATCCCGGAGCTTAATTTTCAATTACTCCCAACACGAATTTGTGGTACTCCTATATTTCAAACAATCAATGCAAGGGTCGCTCACTTACATTCCAATAACCATTGCAGAAAAGACAAACACAAAGAAGATAGGAACAATAATGGACATCAGCAACACAAAGAAGATGGGAACAATAATGGACATGAGCATAACTGCAAACACCACAAACACAAACATCATCATCTCACAAGCGACCGTATAGATATCTTCTACGGCTTGCATGCCCCTTTTCATTTTGAAGACATAATGACTTTTACCCCCCTTATAGGAGGCCAAATTGATGAATATTTCAAAAAGAATACGAGCCGAGGCGACTTTACTCGTCTGCGTGGACAAATTGGTTTTGACTTACAATTCAATTCATACGCGCAATGGAACTACGTCAATCCTACATGGGGGATCAATGGTTTAAGACATATTTTTCGCCCCACAGTACAATATCGTTATATTCCACAACATTCTATAGGTAAACGTCCAATTCCCAAAATAGATAGGCATGTTTTTACTACCAACATTCGCCCCCTCGATTTAAATTACCAACGCGATATAGATACTGCTCGCACGCAAAATGTTATTCGCTTTGGGTTAGAAAATTTACTTCAAACTCGGGGGCCATTCTATGGTTCCCGTGATCTTGCTTATTTCAATCTCTATCAAGATTACCTTCTAAGAGCAAGGCCTCATGACCATCATTGGTCGCATCTCTATACAGAGTTTGGTATTTTTCCTGCCTATTGGATCAATTTTACTTTATATAATCGTATTGATGTTAGACGTCCTAAATTATCAGAATTCAATACGGCCTTAGTTCTCACCGATGCTCGTTTTTGGTCTTTGACCTATATTACAAGTTTTCTCCATAAAAAATCTCACTCTATTGATAATAGGCATCAACATGGCCTGAACATCACCTATCGCCTTACTCCTCGTACCTATATTTCAGCCGAAGCACTTTATGATGTAAAACTTCATAAAATTACAAAAGGAACTTTCGCTCTTGATACACAGTTGACTAATGCCTGGGGTGCTCAATTGCAAGTTACCCATAGACGTAAGGCTGTTCGAGAAAGTAAATGGGAAGTGGGTTTAGTGATTCATCTGTTACCACTTGATTGCGACTTGCTGCCTATTCCATTACTTTAGTTTTCCAAATGAACTTAAATAATATCACACAAGACATAGACGCATTACTGCCTATCAATCACCATTCCATTTCTCTTCCTACATTTCAAGGGCCTTTGGACTTGTTATTATTCTTAATTCGAAAAAATGAAATAGATATTTATGATATTCCCATTGAAGAGGTGACTAAACAATATCTTGAAATGCTTAACAATTTAAAAAAAATTGACCTAGAACTTACCGGCGACTTTTTTGTTTTGGCTGCAACGCTCATGTTAATTAAAAGTCGCATGCTTTTGCCAAAACAAAATAATGATACTCAAGAAGAGTCCGAACTTGATGAGCAAGACCCACGCTGGGAACTTGTCCAACAACTCATAGAATACAAAAGACTAAAAGAACAAGCCAATGAACTGAGTTCGCTCATTTCTCATTCAAATGAAACTATCCCCAGAATAGTCCTAAACCTAAATCCTTCTATAAAGACGCGCATCCTCAAAAACTCTGACCGTATAGAACTCTGGAATTCTTTCAATAAAGTTCTCCAACAATTATCTAAAAAAATTGTAGTAGGTCAAATTTACGAGGAACAAATTTCAGTTTCCCAGCAAATGAATTTTATTTTACAAACAATAGCCATTCGCCCAAAATTTCTTTTCTCCAGCCTTTTTGCCGAAGAAACAACTACTATCAACATTCTTTTAGCGACTTTTCTCGCAATTTTAGAACTTACCCGTCTCAATAAACTTTACCTAGAACAAACAGAA
>Ga0206822_1169_pt1 | contig 12755 bp, 10 predicted proteins | sample Alteio_BWOrgCont_83_FD_152913 | JGI IMG/M metagenome (GOLD analysis project Ga0206822, IMG submission 152913) | Enriched cells from forest soil in Barre Woods Harvard Forest LTER site, Petersham, Massachusetts, United States -... | ecosystem: Environmental > Terrestrial > Soil > Temperate forest >... | reverse complement strand
GAAATTTTAAAAAATATGGGTGATTCTATGAGCGACTGAATTAATCGTTTTGAAGAATTGCAAAAGTCATTATGCATTGTGAGTGCATTTATCATTGCATGATATCAAATTAAATCAAAAAACTTGATTAAAGTCGTGCGGAATATGCGTTATATAAGAAGAGTAAAGGCAATTCCCCACATCATTAAGCCAGTAAAACCGTCGATAAATTTCCATGAACTGTCTTTTTGAAAAAAGGGATTTAATAACTGCGCTCCATAAGAAATTGCAAAAAACCATGAAAATGATGCAATAATGGCTCCCAGACAAAAGTACAGTTTTTCGTCGGCTTGATGTTCAGATGCAATGCTCCCTAAAAGAATCACTGTATCAAGATATACATGGGGGTTCAGCAAACTCAATGCAAGGAGCAAAATGATCGTTTCTTTTATTGTAGGTAAGGCTATTGCATCAGCTGAAGTCTTGGCAGTTTTTTTGATTTTAAATGCAGATCTGAATGCAATGATGCCATAGATAAACAGAAATATACTAGCAAAATACTTCGTGAACTCGATAAATTCCGGGTAGGTCGAAATAATCTGCCCCAAGCCTAACACACCTGATATAATCAACCCAGCGTCGATTAGCGAACAAACTAAAGCCGTTAACAGAGTAAGATGTCTTCTCAGGCCTTGCTTAATAACAAAGGCATTTTGTGCTCCAATGGCTATAATTAAGCATCCGCTCGCTATGAAGCCCTTTATTAAAGGATATAATATATTCATTTTAGAATTGCTTGAGGTGAATTTAAGTTCAAAATACCGTGATTGATAGGAATGCCATTAATCTTTTCGAGATTACTCATTAATTCTTGAATGGCTTTTTTGAGCGATTGGTGGGTAGATTGTTGAATTGAATCAATAAAAAATAGGACCTCCTTTGTATTCTCATCAATGCAGGTTTCAGAGGAATCCTGATAATTCCAAAGCCAACAGAGTACCTTGACGTCATCAGCATAAATTACATGGTTACTTTCAACTACCACAGGTTCTCGTCTTCCCAAACCAAGAAAGTTATCGCCTTCTTGGCCAAAACGAATTGTAATATCACCACAAACTTTATTGAGATCATATCCTCCCATTGGCAATAAATGGGAGATGGAACAACAATTGTATAAATCTACGATATTACAAATATCCCACAGCTTCTTACCTTTTACAATGCGGGTGAGAAGAGCTTCTACAGAAGAGTTGTAACTCTGGGTTTTTACATTAAAATCATTTTGGTATATTTTTCTCCAGCTAGAAATATTCGGATGCGAAATTAAATTTGTAGAGTCAATTCCCATTGCCTTTACTGTTTCTATTAATCCTGCCTTCAATTCATTGACGAAGGATTCGTTTTTTTTCACAGTTACATTAGCCACCAAATAGGCTATTTCTGTCTCCGGATATTTTTCTAAAACTTTATTTTCTATTCTTGCTAACATGATATCCTCCTTTTCTTTTTCTAAATTGTTTAAAAATGAGCTTTTATTATACCATGAATTGTTGTATAAGTAAAATTAATAATTTTAATTATACATGAATTTTTTTAATAGATAAAATGTTAGACTACAAATCCATCGAGGCCTTGCATGCCGTTATAGAATTGCAGAGTTTTGAAGCAGCAGCAAAAAAACTGTACATCACGCAATCTGCCGTGTCGCAAAGGATAAAAAATCTTGAGGTTTACTACGGCGAAACAGTTCTTATTCGAATACAACCCTATAAACCAACGGAGTTAGGAAAATCTCTTATTGGACATTTTAAGCGAGTTTGTTTGCTCGAAGACACATTTGAGCAACAGATGAAATTTCGAACAACGAAACTGCGTATTGCCATTGCTCTAAATCGCGATAGTTTGGAGACCTGGTTTTTAGATGTGGTTGATAAAATTGACCTTTGCCAAGATATTCTGCTGGAGATTATGGCAGACGATCAGGATCTGACTTTAGACTATTTTAAAAAAGGTTTAGTTTCCGCCTGCCTTTCCACTTCAGGAAAGGAAATAGCGGGCAGCAATGTCACATTTCTAGGGAAGATGGAATACCTTCTTGTTGCTTCACCCAAATTTATCAGGAGCTATTTTCCAACTTTGGATGGCACCAAAAACCAAATCAAATATCTTTTGGATGCTCCAGCGCTTAAGTTTGACAAAAACGACTTCTTACATGAACACTATCTAGAGAAATTTTTTGGCTTGCATAAGCCCGAACTTAATTTTCAGGTTATTCCTTCAGTCCGTGGATTCAAGCAGTATGCTCTTTTAGGTTATGGCTATGGGCTAATTCCAAAAATTGATATTGTACAGGAGTTAAAGGCAAATAAGCTAGTTCAACTCTACGACGATAAAATATTGGAAATCCCAATATTCTGGCATTCTTGGACAGTGACATCTAAAGTCTATCAGAAATTTAATGCCGATGTTATCCGACATGCAAAGCATTATCTCAATTTGAAGAACTAGAGGTGTGAAAAGTCCATATTCTATCAAAGTTAAATGCTCAAATGCTATTATTGGAATACCAAAGCGAGACTTCAAAAATCGGATATATTCGTCCTTTCGTGAAAATCGAAGTTGGCGCGCGATCTGAACACTGGCCTGTTAAACAAAATTATTAGCTTTCAAAAAAGATCTATTTAAAGTATCGAGCGCGATCAACCACCATTAAACTTTTTAAGCATTAGATACATAAACCCTATTGTGAGTTAAGGTTAATTTTGATAAACCCCTTGCGGGGAGGCTCTCATTTTAACACGGCTTTTTGCTTCGTCAATAGGGTGAAACCGATTAATTTTAGAAAATTGACCAAAACGCATTTTTTTATTTTTTTTCAATTTTTAAAAAAAATGACTAAGCGGAGGGTGCTTTTCTGATAAAATTTCTAAAAATTAGTCTAAATTAATTTTTATATTGACATCAAGTGATTTATTAGTAATATCTTAAAAATTAAACTAAAATCAATCTAGAATTAAAATTAAAAATATTATGAATACAAGACAAGATATTATAGAAGATGCACGTAACAGTATTTCAGTCGCACGTTTTTATATGAAAGTGAGTATGGACATGAAAAAAAGAGGTGCTTACGGCATTTACAATCGTCTAATTCAATGGTGTCGAGGTCACCCACAAGTAAAAGGAGTTTTTGCTACTTTCGATCAAAGCTGTGTAGAACGGGTAGATTCTCGTTCGAGACAAACCGAGCATTTGTTGGTTGATGCTCCTTTCACTACTAGTAATTCATTGCTTTCGCCTAAGGAATTAGAGCTTGCAAAAAACAATAATCCTTTAAATATAATGATAAATGTTAGGACTAAAAATATTCCTAGAACAAAACTCTTACGCGATTTGATGGAAGATCGTGTTAATAAAGATTTGCTAACAAATCTTGAAGCTGTTACTTTGCCAACCGTTACTGATAATAACCTGGATGACCTTAACAAAGTGTTGGACATCCTCGCTCATCAATGCCCAAATTTGACCTCTCTTACTTGTCGTGAGTTTCTCATGCCCGTAAAGATTCCTTATTTAAAAAATTTGACCTCTTTCTCTTACCACGGTATTAATCATCAAGGGCAACTGACATTTTCTAATCCTAAAAAATTGCTTTCATTCTTTTGTATGGATACAACAAAATTCACTATGCCTAATTTTGAATGTATAACCTCTTTATTTTTGGGTATAGTTCGTGCTCCCCTGGTGATTGCTAATCTTGATAGTTTGACTTCTTTCTCTTGTGATTTCGTTTGCAAATCTCTGGTTCTTAGGAATCTTGAAAATCTGACTTCTGTCTCTTTTTTTAGAGACATTAGGGCACCACTGGTCCTTTTTAATCTTAAAAAATTGACTTCTGTCTCTTGTGGTAGCATTTGCAATGACATTGAGAGAAAGTATGTGGGCAATAAGATTTTCGAGGAGACTAAGAGTGAGGCCAATCTCCTACTTTTTCAACTTCCAGAGTTACGTTTCCTCTCTTGTGGAGATATTACAACAAAGAGTCTATCATGCCTACTCGGAAAATTTCCGCAACTACAAAGCCTCGATTTTGGGTACATTCGAAATTCCAGTGTAAAAAAAGAATTCGACAATTTACACAAACAAATCGAAGAGCGAAAAATACAAGAATTGAGCAAACAAACCCTTAAAAACGAAAAGACTGATTGTGAAAAAGAAATACCTACGATTTTACAGAAGGAAGTAAAAAGTTTTCATACGGCTTGCCACTTAATCTTAAATTCGCGTGACCTTTATACTCAAAACCAAGCAACAAGCTTTTTAAAAGAAATGTTTTTAAAAGCCCCAGGAAAAGAAATCAGTCAAGCCCTAGAAATAACTTTGTTAGATATTCCTAAGATCCACGATTTCGGCCCTAACGTGTACTACTTCTTTGGAACATCACATACAAATGAAATAAGTGCTATTGATGCTTATTGCAGAGCCTTAAATTTAATATCAAAATTAGCCGAAGTGTATTGCACTTCAAACTTTAATTTTGAAAATTCTTCCGTTTTAAGTAAATTGATTAAAAAATTAGTGGAGGAATGCAAAGTATGTTATAGAAAACCAAGTCAACTTAAAGTCTATGATACTAGCACAATACCTAATAAAATAATAAATATATTACGTATGATTGTAACGCTTGCATCTACAAATGAAGCTCTAATTTCTGCAATTCCAGCTCAAGAGATTAAAGCTGTGGAAGAATTATTATTACATCTATTAAAAAACCAATATGATATGTATCATCGATCCTTGTATAGAAATGCCAAACGATTACTTACCATCATCCATAAACATAATTCAGGAAAACTTAATTGATTGTTTGAAAGAAATACAGAACCTTTAAAACTTCAGTAGAAATAAAACCTCGCGGCATGCCGGCGGGGTTTTTATTGAAAATTTGCTAACGAATTTTGAAGCTATTACTTAGCTAAATACTGTTCGTATGCCTTATTTAATATTCTTTATGAAATTTCTATAGAAGCATGGTATGTTATGGACTAGATAAAAGAGGCCAAATAGTGCATTGCATTATTATTGGGCGAATCTCTGATTTCAATAAATTGATAAATGTCACCTTCGAAACTATGATTCTAAGAAATTTGTTTGAGCTTGCTCAAGGTTCTGTTGACAATTCACGTTTTCCAAACACGACGTAGCTTTGACCAGTAGCCCCATTAATGATAATCTGTGGAGTACCAATTAAAATATCAGCTATACCATCTCCATTAAAGTCCCCTGCTCCACTTACTGAAGAACCACTCAGATCATTTGGATGAATGCCAGTAATAACGAAACCATTTTTACCATTGAGAGCAGTAAGCTTTATTACTGCAGGCCACGGCGCTTTACTACCAAACACTATGTAGCTTTGACCTTTTCCATTAATAGCCCAAGGAGCACTAATTAAGATATCATCTATACCATCTCCATTCACATCTCCTGCTCCACTGACAGACTGCCCACTGCTATTTTCTGGATAAATGTGATTAATGACAAAGCCATTTTTACCATTGAGCTGAGCAAGATCAAATTCTGTGGGCCGCCGCGCTTTACTACCAAATACTACATAGCTTTGACCTCTACGGTTATTAATCCCTACACCAAGTAAGATATCATCTATACCATCTCCATTGACATCTGCTGTTTCACTTAGAGAATAACCGATACCATCATTTGGATGAATGCCATTAATAGCAAAACCATTGGCACCATTGAGCATATTTAAATCAAAAGCTGCAGGCCATGACTTTTTACTACCAAATACCACATAGCATTGACCTGCGCTATTATTAGCCCAAGGAGCCCCAATTAAAATATCAGCTATGCCATCTCCATTCACATCGCCTGCTCCACTTACCGAAGAACCACTCCGATCATCTGGATAAATGCCATTAATGGCAAAACCATTATTACCATCGAGATCGGCAAGATTAATTGATGAAGGCCATCTCTGTCTACTGCCGAAGAGAACATAGCTTTGACCTGCCCCACCATTAGGAAATTCAGCACCAATTAAAATATCATCTATACCATCTCCATTCACATCTCCGGCTCCACTCACAGAGTGCCCACTGCTATCGTTTTGATTAATGCCATTGATGGCAAAGCCATTAATACCATTAAGTGTACTCAGGTAAATATCTGCAAGCCGCGGCTCTTTACTACCAAATACTATGTAGCTTTGACCTGCCATGCTATGAGCACCTGAAGCCCCAATTAAAATATCAGCGATTCCATCTCCATTGACATCCCCGGCTCCACTGACAGTCCAGCCACTAATATCATTTGAATTAATGCCATTAATTGCAAAGCCATTATTACGATTAAGATCAGCAAGTTTAATGATTGCAGGCCACGGCCAATTACTTCCAAATACTACGTAGCTTTGGCCTGAATGATTCCTAGCCACTGGAGCACCAATTAAAATATCAGCAATACCATCTCCATCGATATCCCCTACTCCACTTACTGAATGACCACTCCAGTCATGTGGATTAATGCCATAAATAGCAAAACCATTACCGCCATTAAGGCTACTGAGATTAAAGTATGCAGGAAAAGATTCAGACAAATCCTCAACATACGCCGTCACTGCAAGAATGCTCATAAAAGCACTCAACAAAATAACCATCCTAATTTTAAGCTTAAAATATTTTTTCATCAAAGTAACATTAATAATTGAATACAAATTCAAACCAAGTATCTATTTTATTTTGTCTATTACGCAATCTTTTTTTTGAAAACACAGTTTGGAATCGTGTAATAGTGGTCAGCCCAAAGCAAAAGATCCCAAGGACTTACATAGTCTGTATACTCATGAAAATATAGAAAAATAGTCATATGATCTTGATATACCGTCATTTTTTCATTTTCACTCCTGCAGATGCTAAGAACCCTATTTTATATATTGACCTTTGTATTTTTTTGCAATGAATTCAATATGTATGGCCAATCCATGATAAACCATATTAACTATAATTCTTGAGAAATTATGAAAAGCACAAAAACCTTAGCTACAACTTGTTGGACAGCATTGTTCGCTTGCATCTTACTAACTTCATGGAAGCTGTATGGGGTCCCTTGACGCCCGTTTCTGATTCAATATCATCGTTTCAATCAGTAGGTACAGACAATTTTTGTAGAACCATTGCCCTTTGGCAACAGATTGATACTCCTACTTCTGATGTTACCCATGTCCAATCTTCATTTTTGTCACCTGGAGGTGCCTGGACTGCCCCTGTTGACGTTGCTTCTACATCACCTACTGGTAATCCTACTCTTGGACCTATAGCATTCCCTGCAATTGCAGTTGATACTTCCGGTTATGCGGTTGGTGTTTGGTCGGACTTTGTTAATAGTGTGACCTTTAATCAGAAAGGCTCAACGGTGCAATTTGGATCATCATGGTCAACACCTTTATTGATTTCTGGCAGTAACAATGTTATCGATGGAACTAATGGCATCGTTGTTAATTCGAATGGGTATGCGCTTTCGAACTTTTTTTCGGCAAGAGATGTAAATAATAATATCACCGCTTTCACTTCAACGCTTCCCAAAGGAGGAGTGACCTGGGGACCTACATTATCGGTTGCTACAGCCGAGCATATAGCTATAGCATTTAATCTTGCTCAGAATAACAACGCTTTTAGTGTATATCAAACTTCACCTATATTCGGTGGCAATGTACCTTTTTATAGTAGTGAACTTACATTTGGAACTGGCAGCTGGAGTTCTCCTCTTCTGATTACTGCAAATTCTGTATTTGCGAGTGTAGCTTCTGGGATTGATCATGCTGGTAATTTAACTGCAGTTTGGGTGTCCATAATTAATGGAGTATCCGTTCTTCAGTCTTCAACTCTTCCAGCTGGAGCGACCAGTTGGACGTCACCTTTGAATATTGCTACGGGTATTAATTTGTCAACCTTTCCTTCACCGTCATTACAAACAGTGGCTCCTCTAATCGTGGTTAATCCTATTACTGGTGATGCAGCTGTGATTTTTGAGACAGTGGTCAACGGCGTAAACACGATTAAGTCTTCGACACTTTCATTTAGAGGAAAAGCCTGGACATCACCTATAACTGTTTCTAGTACTCTTCCAACTGCAGACCCTAAATTTTCCAGCCCAAAAGTCGGCATTGATTATTGTGGAAATGTATTTGTTGCTTGGCCGAATTTAGAGAATAATATATATGTTGTTCAAGCTTCCATATTACTCCATTTAAGTAACGCACGGACCACTCCTTTTACTATTTCTAATCCAGACACAAATTCTGTATTCCCTGCCCTTTCTGTGAGTAGTGACGGATACACAGTTGTTACTTGGATTAATAATGACGCTTCGATTGTTGAAGCTACAGTATGGACTCCTCCTGCAACAAAAATCTTCAATGTTACTCCAGATTGTACAGATAATAAAGTGACAATTAATGGAGATAGTTTTTGTGGTATTACTTCCGTACAATTTGGTGGTAAAGAGGCGGATTTTACTATAGATTCTTCAAACTCGATTACTGCCACTGTACCTGCTGGTACTGCTGGTAGTACAGTATCTGTGGTAATTAGCGGTGGATGTACTGGTGCTATTTTTGGACAGTATACTTATCCTCCACTTCCTCCGCGTAAGTTTAAAGGTTGTATTAAAAAAAATAAGTTTTTAAATAAAACAGAATGTTTCCTCGAGGCATCGTGGAGTGCGAGCCATTCACCGAATGTTGTATTCTATAGGATTTATAGAGACAATAAAGTGATTGCTACAATATCAGCTCACTCGGATTTGGAATTCAAGAAAAAGGTTTCTAAATGTCGGGCTAGAGGTTATACTATAACTGCTGTGGATCAATTCTGCCAAGAAAGTGTCCATGTTAAGCTTAAAGTAAAAGATTAGTTTCTGTTTTAAACATGTCCAGTAGAAGAGATTTATGTGGATGAATTGCCCGCTGTCATTGAATGGACCTTAATGTGGCTAGCATCTATTATTTACCGACTTTATCTGATATAGACGTCGATGTATTACTTTCATATCGACTTTTCCAATACAACTAGATGTCTCTGTCAATGTAATTTGAAACCATCTAAGGGGTAACCAGAGAAAAGTTATCTACGCTTCATCGTTTGGATGGTAATAGCGCCATGAGGGTTTCTGAGAAATATTGGTCATTTCGTCAATCTGAGAGAAAGTTAAAGAAATTTCTTCATGACCACAAGTTTTGTTAAAGAAGTGCATAGCTGAAAGAATTCTCTGAATAAAGCCAATGGGTCCATTGCCATCCATGTAATTGAGATCGGAGTCATAGAGTATCATTGAGAGTTCTGGATCATTGGCTAGTAAGGCGAGTAGAAGTTTATCAGCGCTTCGTCCGTTTCCATCGCAAAAGTGGTGATGGAGTTCCAGTTCTCGAGCTAGCCATAAGTGGGCAATAAGGCGTTGTGCTCTATTCTGTGATTGGGCAATTAATTTCTGATGATGTGTAAAGAGGGATTGCATTTTGCTAATATTTTGTTCTTTGGAAAGCTCTTCTGAATCTATCCTAAAAGACCCCTTGCCTATAGTAGCCTTTGTATCTAGGTGGAAGAATAAAGAATTTTTGCTTCTTTCCTGCAAGTCTTTAAGGCCTTCTTCATCTATGAAAGGTATATGAAAGAATTCTTCTTGAGTTCTGAGGGAAGTATCTAGGAATCCTTTGGTCGTGTCATCACATATATATTCTGAGTCTTGCCAAGAAGTTAAAGTTCCATAAACATTCTCACCGCATTTTTTATTGATTTCAATGTAATCTTGATAAGTTGGATTTTTGCATTCCAGGCTAAATTGCAAAGCCTTTAAACTTGCGACCATATATCCAGGTTCATTTTCAAATATATAAGCTCCGTAGACTTGATATTTGAAGTCTATACAGAGGCGCCATATGTCTTTAAAGGGGAATTCTTGTAATTTTGGATTTTCTTGCATCACTTTCCAAAGTTCTGCTTGAGCTATTAATTTTCTCAAAACATAATGATTATGTAAATTGGATTTTTGGAGTTCGTGTAAGGTTTTTAAAAGGAGATCTGGATTTGTTTGGACTGATTGATCAATTTTTTCTAAAATTTCTTTTTCAAAATTATCTAAAATCACTGCATTAATATAGTGAACAGCATCCAAAGAATCTGAAACAAGATCGACATCGAGTTTATCAAGCAAATCTATAATTTCATTATATTTTGGAGACTGTGCGTTATATTCTTTTAATAGATCAGCGCCAAAGTGTTTAACAAGACTCTCACGTAGGTAACCGTGAGCAAATTTTACGATTTCAGGAGCATAAGATTTAGTTTCTATCGCAATAATTTTATTCTTAAGCGCAATAAGGTCGTTTGCCGTTAAGAGTTGTTCTGGATATCTTCCTAATGTGGACTTTACCAATCCAATCATTCGAGGAGAGTCGCTTTGTTCTTCAATAACTTTTTGCACAATTCTTTTGCGAAATTGTAAGGCTTCTCTGCCCATTTGCAATATTTCATCTCGTTCCTTAAAAACAATTTCATTTTTATCATTTAAACCAATAAAATGGTCACCCGAAGGGGATCGAGGTGCCTGCATTTGCATGATTTGTTTAAGCATAATAAAAAATTTCTAGATAAATTAATGTTATAGTAATATACTGTATATGTAGCATCTTTGTTGTATATGATCAAGTATTGGGCAAGAATTTATCGAAGAATATTTCCTGAAGTAAAAAAAGGATCAGAAAGAACAAGGAAGCGTATGTTTATAAGAAAAATAATCAAAGTTATAAAAAATGCTTAAAATAAAAGATGTATTAATTTAATAATCGAATTAATCCAAAGTTCGTCATTTCCAATAACACATGATTCTTTGTCTTAGGATGCGTATCGCTAATAATATGATGGTGTTGATAGCCCATTGCTTTTAATTCTTTATCCGCAGCTTTTGTAAAACTCTTCTTTCCTGCATTTACTCCTTCATAAACCGTACCAGCTATTTTTGCCGCTCCGGCAATATCTCCTATTATCGGTATTGCTGCGGTTGCCGATAGGCCTGCTTCTACATATTGTCCTCGGAGTATATGGATTCCGGCATTTGCTATATCGGGTATTGCTCCTAGTACTGGCGCCATTCCTGCTATATCTAGTCCAAATTGCACTCCATCTAATCCCACTTTTCCATGTTTTACTGAAAATTTTTTTACCTTCCCCCAACTCTTCATGAGTAATCTTCCATCCGGATCGAAGTAATTTATTGGGTCTCCATCCGCATAATTATATAAATCTAAACTTCCACTATGGCCAAAGGGATCGGGGCTTATAAATCTTCCACTTAATGGATGATAATATCGTGCTCCCATATATACTAATCCTGTGATATCGCTTCGTCGGCTTCTCCAGAAAATACTTTGGGCTACTCTTTTTAAAGCGTCTTCGTCTTTTTCTTCAATTTCTGCTTCGGTTGTTGCTTCTGCTTTTGTTTTTTCTTCTAAGTACTTCCATTCAACATTCCCATAGGGGTCTATATTATCTGGATTCCAGGATGGATTATTTTCATCGAAAATACCCTGCAATATGACCAAATAGATCACTTATAAAATACAAAGGCTTTCCACTTTCGCTATCAATTAGCGCTTCTAAGCCTCCTATTCCATTGAATGCTCCATATTGACCGTTGAGATCCGGTCCATAGATCTTCCATATTTTATGTCCATCGACTTCTAGTCCAATTTCAAGAAACTCTGCTTCAGGATCATAATAATTTTTAATTTCAGAGGACTTCCCTCGTATTCGGACTTTACTATTAATCGCCTTCCTAGACCATCGTAGACGGCAATATTAACTATTCGAAATCTCTAGCTTATTTTTCAAAGAACACACATACATTAACTATTTACAGACACAATCACAAATAAGTTGATTGAATTGTTACAAAATGAAATCGTTTTTACAATATCTTAAAACAAAGTTTTTATTTTTTTTCAGGTGGCCATACTCTTCCAACACCTTCAAAGACTTTTTTTAAATTATAAATTTCCCCATAGTATTCTTCTGGTTCGATAAATCGAGCTCCTTTGATTTTATGCTTGTGAAAACGTTCTTTCACTTTTTCGGAAACAAGAATATGTGAGGGTGTTTCTTTTAATCTAGCAATATTCAAATTTCCTAAGCAGTTTTCTTTAAGCACTAAATATTCATAACCACGTATCGCTTTTTTATCAGTAAAATATTCGCAAATAGATTCCTCTAAATTAACTCCTTCTACTAAATTTAAAATATTGATCAATTTATAATCATATAAAACTCCATTTTGTGTATGCAGTTCTACATCAAAAGTTTGAATTTGAGTCTCAAATAAATCTATACAAATTGCCAACACGTCTTTTCTTACTATGGGTGATCCAGTTGTAGTGCGAATCGTCCCAAATTTTTCTATTCGCTCTTTTGAGCATTCAAAATTGATAATGGGCGTGGGCAATTTTTCTGTAATTAATTTTCCACGAAAAAAAATAAATCGATCGGGAGGTATATCATCATTGTACATGCCAATCCATTTATTTGGATAATTTATTAAAGGCTTCCATAAATATGCTTTCATAATTTTTATTTTTTTACGCTGTTTAGTTCAATTTTACCTTGTTTAAGTCCGGATCGAGTGTCTTTTAGCAAATTCATCAATTTATCATTATACTGTTTTGTCGTCCAATCACCCATGATACCTTGTTGAAGAATATCATCCAT
>Ga0206822_1056_pt2 | contig 12804 bp, 14 predicted proteins | sample Alteio_BWOrgCont_83_FD_152913 | JGI IMG/M metagenome (GOLD analysis project Ga0206822, IMG submission 152913) | Enriched cells from forest soil in Barre Woods Harvard Forest LTER site, Petersham, Massachusetts, United States -... | ecosystem: Environmental > Terrestrial > Soil > Temperate forest >... | reverse complement strand
GCTTCTATTTAAACAAAACCGTAAGATGTTTTGTCCCGATATATTTCCTAAGACATATACCTATTTTGGCAGCTCTAAGGGTAAGTTTAAGTATGCGTTGGGAGTCCAAGCATCTGCTGAAGGGTATTTATGGAATGATATTTATTATACAGTGCTTTTGGGATGGATTGCCTTTGAAAATATTTCCGATGTCGGAGACCGTGACCGTCTTAATCCCTCCCAATTGATTAACGTTCGAACGGATATTATCCGCTATTATCAGCAAAAAGGGATAACTCTTGACGAAGCGTATTTGCAAAAAAATTGGAACTTCGGAAAAGGGTTCTTTGGACGTTTATCGCTTGGATATTTTGAAGTGGAATATGGAGGGGTTGCCGGAGATTTCCTCTATTATCCTCTAAAGTCTGATATTGCGTTTGGCATAGAAGGAGCCATTCTTGGGAAAAGGGAACTCGATAATTGGTTTGGCTTTACGAGACGCATACGCAAACTTGAGCACTTCACACCGACATATAGAAAGTTTATTGGATCGCAATACTTCTTTAACGTTTACTACGAGTGGAAGAAAGCGAAACTTGATTTACGAGTGAAGATGGGAAAATTTTTGGCGAATGATTATGGAGCCCGATTTGAAGTTTCCCGTTATTTTCCGAGTGGACTACGTGTTACGCTATGGTACACAAGGACGAATGGGCATGATAAGATCAATGGAGAGACCTATTACGACAAGGGTATAGCGTTTACAATGCCTCTAGATGTATTTTACACTCATTGCGATCAGAATATGTGGGGATATGGCATGTCGGCATGGCTGCGTGATGTAGGCGTGAGCGGATATACCGGCCAGGAGCTTTATTATTTGATTAATGATGCGCGCAAACCTAAATAAAATGATGCTATATATCTTGGCGAGGGAATTCCCGGAAATTGTCCGGAAGAGCCCATTCCCTATTCTTTTTGCGCGGAAACCATTCGGCCTGATCGATAAACTGTACCTTTTTCGTGTCCTCGCCATAGCGAATCATTTCTAATTCTCCATTTCCCGGATTCACCATAAACGCAAAATATTCCGGACATATTTCATTTACCCAGTTCGTATCGAAGGCGACAATCATAGAATCTATCAATTGCTTTTTTGTTAAATAAGAAAGTAGATCATAGATTTTTTGATCTAACGCTACAGTTGTTTCCTGCATCCAATCATGCTTCGGAGTTTTGTCATGCTCTAGAAGAATTTGCTTTGAAATTTGAATCAATTGAGATCTGAAATCACGAATCGTTACTTGAGTTGGCTGCGTTGCCACTTTGCGGGAAAATGCATGGCGATAGTCGCTTGAACTTATTCCATAAATTATTTCTATGTTTTGATCCTCTCGCATATACTTAATTAACTCGATCCTCATGGCAATTGGAATGATTTGATTCGCTACTTCCTTGCCAGGTACTTGCACTTTTTCCGTGATATATTCAACTGTGTTTAGCTTGCTTAGGTAGGCTTCCCTAAGCGTGGGGAATCCTGCCATCAGTAGAAAGGCATGATTTCCTCTTTGACGGGTATGTATGGAAGAAAAGGGGTTGGAAAATTGATCCTGGATTCTTTTCGGCTGTTTTTTGAGGTAATTAATAATCCAAGCCAATACTTCTCTTGGTGTTCCCGAGAAAAGCAACGTTTTTACCGGAATCTCTTTAATATTGTAATAGGATTGAATGATGTCGGTAGTATGCATCCCTCCTTCAATTTTCCAGGGAGTTTTCTTTCTTTTCGTTCTTTGTCTAAAAAGAAATTTAACCATCAGATTAGTAAAACGTTTTGATCTCACTGTATCGGCAAAAAGATTGGATGTTTCCTTCCATTGCTTTGACGAGAGGGAATTATCCGGCTTGGATTGAAGATGGTTTACCGTTTGCATCATAATGCTGATGATAAAGTCTTGAAACTTTTCCGCTGAATCCACAGCATTCCAGGCCTGGTGGGTATCCGGATGAAACAGCTCAGACGATTCCCTTTCCAATGCAATCGCCATTTGAGATTTAAATAGAGAATCCCCGGAGGCCCCACTATCGAATAATTCGAAGCCATAGTGAGAACTCCATTGATCGCTTTCCATGGCCTTCATACGGTCTGCATGATGATAGTTATATCGATAGTTCATTCTGGCGGTCATAGGAAGAAACATCTCTTTCGTTACCATTTTTAACACCCTCTTGCAGGTGTGTGCAGTTCCCTTCGTGAGTCTATTCATGACAGTAGTCAATGCCCCATGGGCTTCCAGCGGGAAACTCTGCTGGGAAGAATAATAGTTATTCATATTCGCTACTGATTGCTCCCATGCGCGATGAAGCTGATGACAAGTTTGTGCTTCATACGAATATAGGGCTTTATCAATAAGATCGGCGATTTCCAAATGAGACTGGAATCGATCCGTAACCTTTTTTTGTCCTTCGTAAGCATGCGTAGCCAAGCCTTTCATAAAGTCAAAGATTGTAAATGGTTGCTTCAGTTGCCCTAAAATATGCAGTATTGCTTCTTTGGCATTTTCTATTTGGAGAGCCCGGCAAGCCTGTAGTAAACCTGGAGCGTCTTGTAAATAAGGGGCTGAATAGATTGGGAGGGGTTGAGAATTTAATTTCAAGATCTTTCCATCAGCTGATACTACAAGATTCTTATTCTCAAAATTGTACGACGTGCAGGCTTGGAAGCTAAATGATTTAAACTCAGAATCAACCAATCGTTTTAAAGCTCCGCTGCGGATTAGCTCGGAATAATCAATGATGCACGATTTTAAGTCTGTGTTATAGATTTTGATTAATAAAGAAGTCACGGTACACGTGGGACCTTTGACTTGCCGAATGGGATGAAGGATCGCACTGAGCAAAACGATTTGGGCATCCTTTTTTGAAATAGGAGCCTTTGTAGAAATTCCCAAACAAGCGCGTATCATTTCGTTGGCCGGATTATCAGCAGAAGCCGGAGGCATTACTGCCGAGATGAGACGGCATAATTCTGGCTCTTGTGCTAACTGTTTCAGAATGTATTTTATATTTCGATACACAACAGATTCTTTGAAGTCAGCGAGCAGATGATCCGCTACTTCTTCCATGATTTCTACGTTTACCGAACCTATACCCATGAGTAGTAGTTTGGACATTTCCATGGTGCATCTACGTAGCCAGGCTGTTTGAGCACTTTGCAGATTTTGATGATTATGTTGTTCATGGTGTTGCTTATTTCTATATTTCACTGATGATAGCAAAGCTTTAAATGAGGAATCAATTTCCTTTAGGCTTGTGGGAATATCTTTTTTTGAGAGATTTTTTACTATTGTATGCAGGTTGTGTTCCACGAGGAGCATGAGCTTGGCAATGATTTTGCCATATTCTCGTTCTGTTTGAGTGTCCTGAATCATTTGATCACTAATATGTAATCCTAAATTCAGTGCAAAGTTTATAATTTTCTGTATTGAATATCTATGCCCTTTTTTGTACAGATGGCATAGTGAAAGGAGATCTACTATTTGTTTACAAATTGACGCTGAGCACGATTCTGTGATTTTATTAAATATGTCGATTTGTTCATCAAGTAAAGAATCGATCAAATTTTTTATCACGGAATCATTTGTGGCATCCAACATCGTATCATCTTGATAGGCAGCCAGTTCAGTGGGCGTGGGCTTAATTAAGCCTTTCTGAGTTATTTGAATGATTTCATCGTGAGTGTATTCTAATATTAGATGTAGTTTTATTCCCGGGCGGGAAACTTCTGAGGGTTCGACTTTCCTAATTCGTTTTTGTCTTAAAGAGCTATCCGGATGTTCTTGCGCCTGTCGTTTGATGAGAGGTCCGGCACTAGGGATAGGTAATTTTGTGTTTGTTTGGGTTTTTGATTGGAATTCGAGTAGGACTTGGGCGGAGTTTCTATGGGAAACTGCTTGTACGGACATAACATCCCCTTTTTGAGATTAATAGCATGAACGGGGGTGTTCTCTCAACGATAAAACGCCTTGAACACTTCAGAGCTCAATCCAAATTAAATCCACAAGCCAAGAATTAACGGCTTTTAGTATTTGCACTGAATGCACTGTGCCGAGTTTTTTGACTAATCTTTCTTTACTGATCGCTCTAATTTGTTCGCACATAGCAAAGCTTGCGACCTTCACTCCTCCATTAGGTGGCTCAATGCGAATATGTGAAGGTATTCCTTTATCTTTACTTGTGATTGGAACAACGATTACTAGTTCCGCAGGACCCATATTTAGTGAATTACAGGAAACAATCAGTGCAGGTCGCACTTTCTTTCCGATTTCGTTTCCTTTCACTTGATCAGGATCAAATAACCATATATCCCCTTGATGAGGATTATTCTTCTTCAAGACCATCATTAATGGTACCTTCCAATTCTGTGCGTTCTTCCAATTCTTCTTTCCAAATCTTTTTGTTAGAACGGAGTCTTTTGTAACCTTCGTTAAATAAGCGCATACGTTCTTGCCTAAAGTAAACTTCAAGAGCAAGCTCGATCAGTTCGGATTTTGATTGTCCGGTAAGAGATGCCATTTCATGAATGATTGTATCACTGCGTTTTGAAATTCTAGCTGTTTGGGCCATAAAACCTCACCTGTGGATACATATCAGTATACAATATTGTATACATTTTTGTCAATTTGAAGTCTTTTTCGTTATCCCTTCGACTTCAGTATCTCCGCCATTCTCTTAGCGCCATACGTGAAGATAAAGTCTGCGCCAGCTCGCTTAATGCTCAGCAAACACTCCTCGAGAGCACGATCTCCATTAATCCAGCCCTTTTCGGCTGCTGCCATCAACATAGCGTATTCTCCGCTGACGTGGTAAGCTCCGATAGGCAAATCGGTTTGCTGCCGAACCTTTGCCAGGATGTCTAAATAAGGCAGCGCAGGCTTAATCAAGAGCATATCAGCCCCTTCAGACTCATCCAAAGCGCATTCGCGTAAAGCTTCGCGGCAGTTTCCCGGGTTCAGCTGATAGGTTTTTTTGTCTCCGACCTTGGGGGCAGAATCAAGAGCTTGACGGAAAGGACTATAGAAGGCCGAAACAAATTTTACTGCATAGGAGAGGATGTTTACGTTGGTAAATCCATTCCGATCGAGGGCCTCTCTGATGTAGGCCACACGGCCATCCATCATGTCGCTTGGAGCCACCACATCGGCTCCGGCATCAGCAGCCAAAAGCGACATTTTAGCCAATATTTGCAAAGTAGTATCGTTATCGATTTCGCCTTTATCATTGAGAAGTCCATCATGGCCATGATCTGTGTAGGGATCTAAAGCGATATCTACCATCACGCACATTTCCGGGATCTCTTTTTTCAAGGCGAACAATGCTTGCTGAAGGAGATTTCCCGGTCGAATGGCTTCCGATCCATAAGGATCTTTTTTTTCGATAGGGTTATAGGCAAAAAGGTCTATGGCCCTGATGCCTAAGTTGTAAAGTTCGATCGTTTCTTTGATCAGAAAATCGATCGAAAGGCGATGAATGCCCGGCATGCTCGGAATGATTTGTTTTTGGTGGTTTCCGTCTACGACGAAACAGGGGGCGACAAGCTGACTGGAGTGGAGACGGGTTTCCTGCAGCATGGAACGGATGGCCTCGCTTTTTCTGTTGCGCCGTAAGCGGATGGGAAGGTCGATCGAAAAAGATTGAGAGGATGGGGATTTAGTAGTTTTTTGCATGAGGTCGGTCACAGTAATCTCCTTAGGTAAAAAAGATATGATAAACCCAAAACAAATTGCGTTAAACCTAAAAATAAATTTCTTGGATCCCCGATACAATTATGCTATTCTCTTTTGTTCAACCAGAGGTGATTTGCATGACCTATAAAATTAATGTCGGGGATGTCCTGCCTCACTTTTTGAGCAAAGACCAGGAAGGAGAACCTGTCAAAGATTCAGACCTGATCGGCGGACCCATCGTTATCTACTTCTACCCCAAAGATGATACTCCCGGATGTACAAAAGAAGCGTGTTCGTTTCGCGATCATATGACACAGTTCACAGAGAGTGAAACTATAGTCATCGGCGTTAGTCCCGATAGCCTGCACTCCCATCAGAAATTCATTGAAAAACACGATTTGAATTTTACTTTTCTGTGTGATGAAAAGTTGGAGCTCTCCAAAAAGTTCGATGTGATTCGAACGAAAACAGATGACGGAGAAACCACTCAAAAACTGGAAAGGACAACATTCGTGATTGATCCGCAAGGAGTCATCCGCTGGATCGAAAGGCCTGTGAAAGTGGAAGGCCATGTCGAAAGGGTACTTGAAGCTGTTAAGGAATCGTTGGAAGATTGAAAATGATCAGCGTTACCATTTTAACCAAAAATAGCCGTAAATACCTTGAGAAGGTGTTGGACTCAGTGCGTCAATTTGATGAAGTGCTCCTGTTTGACAACGGATCGACCGATGACACCATGGAGATCGCAAAGAGGTATCCTAATGTCCGCATAGTGAAAGGGTTATTTGAAGGGTTTGGACCCACTCACAATAAAGCCTCAGGCCTTGCCAAACATGATTGGATATTGTCCATCGATAGCGATGAAGTGGTAACTCAGGAAATGTCCAAAATGATTTTAGAAGCCAAGTTGGATCCCCAATGCGTCTACTCTTTTCCACGCCATAATTACTTTAACGGCAAATTTATTCGTTGGTGCGGATGGTATCCCGATCGAGTGATCAGGCTCTACAATCGCAAGTCAACTCAATTCACAGATGCTCAAGTCCATGAGTCCGTCAGCACAAAGGGCTTGAAGCATGTGGAGTGGAAGGTGCCTATTAACCATTACTCTTATGCAAACATCGCAGATTTTTTGCCTAAAATGCAATCCTACTCCAGTTTATTTGCCGACCAGTATTGCGGGAAGAAAAGCTCCTCTCCATGTAAAGCCATTTTACATGGATTTTTTGCCTTTTTCAAAAGCTATATTTTGAAGAGGGGCTTTTTAGGGGGGTATGAGGGGTATGTCATTTCTGCTTACAATGGGCATACGGCTTTCTACAAGTACCTTAAGCTGTATGAGGCCAATCAGCACCTCAAGAAGTTGAACAAATAGCAATATATTCACGATTTTCTTCAAATATACGGCGATGGCCGGAAGAAAACGCAAGACTATCGAGCTCCGACAAACTTAACCACTGATAACCAGGTATCTCAACTGATTTTTTACAATAAAACAAAGCCGGAAATAGTTGGACTTGATACCTTGTAAAAGAATGAGCCGTCTCCTTTAATTCCTTTTCTAAAGCTACCGTCAAACCGAATTCCCTTCTGATTTTTTTTGTGAAATCCAAACCATCGATTCGATTCGTTGAGCACTTAATATAGGGAAATTCATGCAAATCAGACATGATCTCCCCTTTTTTCCCTCTGCGCACCAACAGTTTGCCGTCGGCAATGACGACCGCAACGGCGCGATGCAGATGCTCAGTTTTGACTTTTGCCGATTTAAAGGGAATCTTCTCGGCTAATCCTTGTTCGTAGGCTTTACATCCTTTCCGCAGTGGGCAATCTGAGCATTTGGGCTTCCGAGCACATAGTGTAGCTCCTAATTCGATTAACGCTTCATTGACAATCCAAGGCTCTTCTTCCGGCAAAATTGAGGACGCAAGTTCCCATAACTTTTTGATGGTTTTGGGTTTGCTGGTATCCTCTTCCACTAGGAAGAAGCGGCTTAGGACTCGGATGACGTTTCCGTCCACGGCCGGAGCTTTTTGCTTAAAGGCGAAGCTGCGGATGGCTCCGATGGTATAAGGCCCCAAGCCCTTGATTTTTTTGAGATCATCTTCGTGCTCGGGTAATTTTCCGTTATAATGCTCGAGCACATAGCGGGCGCCCTCATGCAGATTGCGTGCACGGGAATAGTAGCCAAGCCCTTCCCAGGCTTTGATGACTTTGTCTAGAGGAGATCTGGCTAGGGCCTCGATTGTGGGGAAGAGGGTCATCCAGCGTTCGAAATAGGGAATGACGACGGAAACTCGGGTTTGTTGGAGCATTACTTCCGAGACCCAGATGGAATAAGGGTTTGGATTTTGGCGCCAAGGGAGTTCACGTTTTTCACGAAGGAACCATTTTTTGAGGAGATTAGAATCGAAGGTGGTCATATGTGGAATACGCGATTATGGTTTTGTAGGACTCCCTATCGAGGTACTACGGCAGAATCACCTCAATAGGGGGATGCGATCCTTTTACTTTTTAGTGCGTACCGGGAGCTCAATTCCTTCGTCCCTCAACGCCTGATCAATTTCCAGGACGAAATCATCCTCCATAGATTTTGCACTTTCTGCTACAGAATCCTCGATTGAAGAATGATTTAGCCGATAAGCTTCATGAATTCTTTCGGCATAGGTATTAAAGTGAGAGGATCTAATAATACCTGTTCTCTTATGCTCCTCAAGCATATCATCTACTTCATTTTCTTTGAAAGCGTCAAACATTTTTATACAGACATTAAAGAGAAGTGTTTCTCTAAGACTTTTTATCCTTTCAGTGGATACCTTATTCCAAACTCGTTCCTTTAGCACACTATCAAACTTAGTTTTTGAATATTCTTCTATGGCTAATATTGCGCCTTCGAATACACACTCTAAAGACTGTTTCGGAGCTTTAGAATGTCCGGTTATCCGGGTGGCTAATTCCATTTTCTTAGAACTGAAAGTAATTCTACTTTCATCGAAAGGTTTTTTTTCTGTATACGTATATAATGATATTGAATTCATTTAATTTTCCTTTGTTTATGTTTTTATTTTAATAAAATAATTGCTTCAGACAGCTAACCGTTCTATAATTTATGGACATTTATTCCACTCATTAATTCTTGTTTCAATGACCCATAACTCGTAGACCAGTTTCCTGTTCCGCCGTTAGAGGGATCTCCACAAGCGTAAATTCCCGGGGAACTCCCGGTATAAAATTTCAATAAATTTAGTGCAGCATTTATATCTCTATCATGTTGAGACTGGCAGCTTGGGCAACACCAGTCGCGAATTGATAACGGCATCTCATTTACTTTAAAATCACATTTGGAACACAATTTGCTGGAAGGATAATAGCGAGGAGCTACCACAAGTTTAGAGCCATACCAAGTTGTCTTATATTCCAACATCCGTCTGAACTCTCCCCAGCCTGCATCATGGATTGGCCTATTTAGTTTGCCGGAACCACGCAACATTCCTCTGATATCTAGATCTTCAATGATAATTACTGACTTGGTTTTTGCCAGTTTCGTTGAAAATTTATGGAGATAATCTTTACGGGTGTTGCGAATTTTCCTATGTTGACGGGCGAGTTTTAAAGCGGACTTTATGCGATTTTTTGAGCCTTTAGTCTTTCGACTATGTTGTTTGGATAAGCGCTTTATGCGCTTCATTTTCTTTTCTAATGGTTTTGGAGCAAATTGTTTTTCCTTATTGGAAAGGGCAGCAAAACAGTGGAGGCCGACATCGACACCAACAGCCTCACCAATTACCTGGTTCGGTATTTCAATATGTTGTTCGACAGTTATACTGACATACCAGCGATCTGCGTCACGAGATACCGTTGCTGAAAGGATTTTCCCTTTCACTTTGGAATTTTCTTTTAACCTTATAGAACCTAAGCGTGGTAATTGAATTTCTTTATTTTTAATCTTAATGGTTCCTGTCAAACGAAAACTGTCGTAATAACTTCTCTTTTTAAATCTTGGAAAACCATTTTTTTGATTTTGCTTTAGTCCTCTGAAAAAGTTCTTGAAGGCTTTATCGAGATCCCTTAAGGCCTCTTGCGGGGCACACTTGGAGACCTCATACATCCAGGGAAAATCGGAAAGCTTGATACTGTTTAGAAGTTTGTGCTGTTCTATGGCATTCGTTGATTTCTTGCTTTTTTCGTACAATTCAATTCTTAATGCAAGTCCCCAGTTATAGGTAAATCGTGCAGCACCCGCATGCTGCGCTAAAAGAGTTTTTTGCTTTGTATTAGGGCTCAACTCATAGCGATAGGCGCGATTAAGTTGCATTTTGAATAGTCTCCAGCGCTTTCTTTGCTCGATTTTTGGCCGATCGGCGACCGTAGAGCCTAGCGCAAAAAGAGGTTAATACTTCGATCATATCCTGGACTAAATCGTCTTTTAATTCAGCGGCATCTGCCACAATAAGTCTTCTTCCTTGAGCCTGCAAAGCTGCCTCAACATATTCAGCGCCAAATCTCATTAAACGGTCCCGATGTTCGACAAGAATAATCTTTATACTAGAATTTGTCAAAAGTTTCTTCAATTTCGGTCGATGCCCATTCAAACCGGAACCTATCTCTGTTATCGTTTGAGAGATTCTTTAGAATTAGCAAACAATACTAAACGTCCAATTTGTTGGTCTAAATCTTTTTTCTGATCAGCAGATGACACTCTGGCATAGATAGCCACAGCATTTGATTGCTCCACTTCATCCTTGATTAGAATGGTGCCGGATTTAGTTTGTTCGGCGGCAACAGGCAATTTACCTTCTTTAAACCAGCACCATGCTGTTCTGTAGCTTATGCCCTGTCTTTTAGCCCAAGTACTTAATTTCATAGTGATAAAATGCAATATCTGAGCATATTTGTCCACATTTTATTCAACTATTGCTTACCCCTCTATTTTTCCTCGGATGAAGGAAGAAGGTTCATAACCTTAAATTGGTGTGGGTTTAAACTTGGTTGAAAATACTCAAACTCTCTTTCTTTTACAAAGTTCTCTGTACATGTAATTATAAATTTATGGGAGCCGAAGTCTTGCAATTTATTAGTCATATATAAATTTCTAAACATTAACATACCGTTTTCTGCTATATCAAATTTTATTTGATCGTATCCATCAAAAATCCATAGAATTTTTTCTGCGACTATATCTTGTTTGGATAGTCCATATAGTTGCAAACTGTCTGAAATTAGGGAATTGAAAGGAACTTTAACCCTTGAAAGTGGGACATAGATAGGGATATATTTGTCATTATCTTTGGTTTGTAGAAGACTCAAAGCGAGCTGTTTGGCGAAGGTCGTTAATTCTGAGCCAGTCTTTCCTTTTATTAATAAAACTTTTTCTTGCGTGCTATCCAAAAAGGCCCTTGTATGATAATAACCTGACACCGGATTTGTGCTTACATCACCTCGTACAGTTGCAACTACCTTTGAATGAAAGGCTAACTCTTCTTGGGGAGTGATATTGTTTACAAGGAACTTATTTAAATACCATTCCAAGGGTGCTTTTGCCTGCAATGCCTTTTTAAATAATTCATTTGAAACAGGATCAAGAGAGTGTTCTTCCGCCGAAAAGGCTTGTTGTTCAACAGGGCCCTTGACTGCTTCCTTTAATCTTCGGAACCGATCTTCATCCAAGCCCATTTTTTTGAGGTTTTCAATACTCGGATCTATTGATAGGAGAATCTCTGGTTTTATGACAGCAATTTTACGCAAGGCAAAGAAGGGAATGATCCACGTTTGAGTTGCAGCTGCCTGATTTTCCGGTAATAAGGAAAAAGCTTTACTGAAACAAGAACAGGCATCAGATATATGTGTGAAGAATGCTTCAATATTCTCTGCGTCACACGCATTGCTTATATGTCGTAAAGTCCTCTCATAATTTTGTATGTAAGGTTCCAAGAATGGAACATGATCCGTACTCACTGTTGGTGAGCTGCGAAGCAAAAAGGAATTATATGCAGCTAAACTATTGATTTTTGGATTAGGATGGTTTTCCAGATTCTTGAGGATTTCAAGAAATTCCTCTCGTTCTGACCAGGACTTATCTGAATGTCTACAACATAGCTTGATTTCAAGGGCATCAGATAAAATCTCTAAAGTTTTGATGAGTATTTCGGGGTCATTTCTTTCTAAAAGAGAGGGCAATTCGCTAATCAAAATTTGGGAAAATTCAGTAAAAGTGCTAATATTTCCAATTACGGAGATTTTTGAAGATAGGGAAAAAAATTCTTTGTATAATACATTTTTTTTCAAATCCACCTTCATTGCCACTGCAGAGTTATTACCCTGCATTACTTTCTTGATGAGCGAGAAGGCTCTAGACAGTATTTTTAGCCATTCTTGATTTTGCCATTCAACATTTTTCACAGAAGCTAATAGGCAAGGGATAAACCTCCCCTGGCTTTCCAAATTTGCAAACTCAAATATTTCAGCAAAATCTTCTAGTTGTGATAAAGATGGAGTTCGTGCTTGGCGAACTTGATATGTCATTTCATTAGCAACATCTTTAAGCCATAGCTGGTGTGGGTTTTTTCGAATCGCTAGCGCAAGCCCTTTCGGATTTTGCATTTGATATATAGAATTATCTAGCAGCGTTAGTTGGATATTTGCCTCAGGCTTGACGGTGATCTTGAGCCTTGAGAGTGAATGTTTGAGTTGTTCGACAGATAGAGAGGAGAGACCGCTAACATCTAGTGTGGCTTTGATTGTTCTATTGGATAACCAGCCTGAGCTCTCGCTTAATTTATTTAGGCAAAGCGTAACCTCATAAGTTTGTGTCATTAATCTCATGTAGATATTGTGTTTTTCAAGATCAGGGCTTGATTCGATAATTTGCCATGAAGAAATGCTGTCTATTGCCATAATAACTCCTCGGGTAGCGTGGTTTAAAAAGTTTTTAAGTTTCAGACGGGTAATTATATCAAAGGGTTGCGGATAAATCGAATTAATTAAACTTATAAGTTGTATAAGTTGTATAAGTTTTTCTTAATGAATCTTTCAAACATTAATGTTTTTCAACTTTTGTATGATAGGAGCTATTTCCGGAATTAAAGTCATCATTCGATTGTCC
>Ga0206822_1168_pt1 | contig 12860 bp, 9 predicted proteins | sample Alteio_BWOrgCont_83_FD_152913 | JGI IMG/M metagenome (GOLD analysis project Ga0206822, IMG submission 152913) | Enriched cells from forest soil in Barre Woods Harvard Forest LTER site, Petersham, Massachusetts, United States -... | ecosystem: Environmental > Terrestrial > Soil > Temperate forest > O... | reverse complement strand
TCTGGACGGAGATGAAAAGGAGAAACCTGATGGCGACAATGATAGCGACGATGAAGATACCGTTCTCAAATACAACCTAAATGCCTTTTATCCATCTCATTTCGGACTTTCATTCTGTGTAAGTAAAAATTGCACTGAGTTGAATCTTCAGGTTTCATTTGGAAATTACAGGAAGGCGGGTGTTGAAGAAATCGCCTTGCCATACAACGGAACCGACCTGAATTTACTGCCACAATTTGGGTTTGACCAGTTTGTAGCTTACGATGAAGAGAAGAAAACTTTGAAGCAGAAGAGGAAAATAAAGAAAAAAGAAAAAGGTCAATTTACAAATGAGTATCTGGCTTTACAATCTGCATTTAAAGATATGTCAGCAGAACATAGAAACTCCGCTATTTTTAAACATCTTACCAAGCTCTTCTTTAAGGACAAATATAAAAGATATAAAAATGAAATCTCTTTTTCTTCAAGCATTGCTGAGTTACTAAGAGCCGAAAAAAATCACATCAAAATTACCCTTTCTGAATTACCAGATCTAAATTCCGGTCACTGGCACAAAGACAACAGAGATAACATAATCCTGCACTTAAAACTGTACAACAAGCAATCAGACAAGTATTTCATAAAAACAGTAATTGAAAATAAATTTATACATAAGCGAAAAGAATTTGCATTTTTTAAAGCCAAGCTCAATCAGTTGGCATTATTTCAAACCGAGATCAAAGTAACAAGTGAGTTCCTCCTACCATTTAGAGATTATCAATCGCACCTCTATAAGACTGACGAAGATAAAATGCTTGACTACTTATTTCGAGATAAATTAGCATATGGGGTAGGGCATAATACCTCATGTACCTGGGAAGAATGTGAGCAGGACAAGAACAAACCCACGTGGATTAAAACAACGTTCCTTCCCACTTATAATGTAAAAGGTCAAAGCACAGAAACTGACAAAATAGCAAGCGAAATATTAAATATTAGAAGCCTATCATCATTTGGCAAAAGTCGCAATCAAATAATCAGCGATCTCAAAACATTATCGGACGCGTATAAGCAATGGATAATTGATGAAGACAAAGGTTCAAATGGCGATACATTTGGCAAAATCAATGTTGAAAAATGCAAAGAAATTCACAAACGCATTGAAAGAGGGATTACTCTCCTTTCCGAAAACGAAGTAGCATTTAAGGCATTTCAATTTGCAAATGCCTCCATATATATACAAATGCTTCAAGCTGACTGGCATTTTAATAAAAAAGATGGATATGAAATTTATGAGAGAGCCGAAAGTCCCCAACACCCCTATGCTGAATATTCTACGATAGCTTATCCTAATAACAAAAGAGAACCAAGTTGGAGGCCCTTTCAATTGGCCTTCATCTTACAGTGCATACCTTCCTTTGTTGATCCCACCAATCATGAGAGGGATCTTGTTGACTTACTGTATTTTCCAACTGGCGGCGGCAAAACTGAAGCATATTTAGCCGTTTCTGCTTTCCTTATTTTTTGGCGACGTCTAACTTACAATAACAGCTATGATGGGGTTAATATAATAATGAGATATACTTTGAGACTACTTTCAGCGCAACAATTTGAGCGAGCGACGAGATTAATCCTGGCCTGCGAATTTGTAAGGCAAAATAATAGCGTCTTGGGAAATGAGAGAATTTCAATTGGCTTTTGGATTGGCGGAACAACAATACCCAATAAACATAAAACATCAAATGGTTCAGGAGCATATGACAAATTTAAGAGGGCTTTGAACTTGCTTAATGCTGGAAAATATATAAATAGTCCTTTCCAGGTATCGAACTGCCAATGGTGCAATACAAAACTTATTTCCAAAAATCAAGAAGCAGATTCAAACTTTGTCTTCGGACACAGGCATAACGAAAACCGCCTTACCACATTCTGTAATAATCCCAAATGCATTTTTCATGAGAATTATGGCGGATTGCCAATTGTCTTAATTGACGAGGATATTTATAGAAAACCTCCGACTATGTTGTTCGGCACGGTAGATAAATTTGCTCAATTAGCCTGGGAGGGAGAAGCTCATTCATTATTCAATTATAAAGGCAATCGAAAACCTGAACTCATAATCCAAGACGAACTGCACCTATTAAATGGACCTTTGGGTAGTTTGGTTGGTCTATTTGAGAATGTAATTCTCTCCCTCTGCACTGATGCAGATCAAAGTCCCAAAATTATCGCTTCTACTGCGACAATAAAGAATGTCGAATCTCAAATTCGAGGTTTATATGGAAGGGAGGCCAGAATATTTCCACAATTTGCAACAAATTCTGATGACACCTTCTTTTCAAAAGAGGTAAAAGAGAGTAAGCGAAGATATATTGGAATTTTACCCACGGGAAAGACTACCGTGATGACTAACTTGCAATTGCTTTCTGCCTTGTTATATGCACGCTTGGAAATTTGGGAGAAAATACAAAATAAAAAAGACGTTGATCATTTCTGGACCTTACTTTCATATTTTAAGAGCCTAAAAGAGATTGGGAGATTTTCAAATAAAATCTCATCCGAGCTAAGGCCAACCACAAAGCAATTACAGGTAAGGCATTTAAAAAACCATGGCGATTTAACATATAACTACTCCAAACTGTCATATAGAAACATCGAACTGACAAGCCGAATTCCAAACGAAAAGATCAAAAAGAATCTTGACAAGCTAGAAATTCAGTTTAACGGGAATCTCAAAGATCATAAAGCTTTTGACATAGTCTTAGCTACTAATATGATAAGCGTAGGTTTGGATGTTGGTCGATTAGGAATAATGATAATGAATGGAATGCCTCCCAATACGGCTGAATACATTCAGGCAAGCAGCCGTGTAGCGAGAAAGAGTGAGGGAATTGTATTGACAATGTTTGATCCATTTAATGCTAGAGACCTCTCGTACTTTGAAGACTTTGTTCAATTTCACAAAACATTCTACAGGCAAGTCGAACCATTAAGCGTAACCCCTTTTGCTGACAGCGCTCTTGACAAAATGCTTTTTACCCTAATGGTGGCCTTCTTCCGGCAAAAAATGAATTTTTCCGCAAATAATAGGGCCAATGCTTTATTAGAAACCGATGTGAAGGCACAATTTCAAAATCAATTTGAAAAATTATTCACAGGTCATCCTTATGCCAAAAACGAAATGGAGAATATTACTTCTAAAATTAATAGACTCATTCAAAGCTGGCAATACAAAATAGAGTCAGTGGATGACTTAAAGTATTTTTGGTATCAAAATCCGAAAGCATCCTTAATGAAACCTGTGCAAGAAAGAAAAACCGAAGACGATGTTTTAATAGCAATGCAGTCAATGAGAAATGTAGAGCCAAACTCTGAAATAGTTATTAAACAAATGTAACAAATGCTGTACAATAAAATAAAGCACGGAAGGAGTAAACTTATTTCGAACTACGGGGGTGTTGGATCTTTAATTGAAACACAGGATTGTTCTGTAATCATCGAAACATTTGACAATTGGCAATACAAAGATTTGTCAAATAAACTCTCTTCCTATATCATTAAGGATGATAGAATGTTGACTCGTTTAAGGAATAGATTCCCACACCTACGGCATATTGTTAAAATACCTACTGAAAAAAACTCACTGGTAGATCAAGTACGACCAACAGCCAACTATTTTTCAAAATGGTTTTATTGCCCGAGATGCAACCGATTTGCAGATTATGATGAAATGAAAAAAAGATGGGTCGCGTCGGGAAAGAAAATCGACTATTTTAACCCCCCAAAGTGCTCAAATCAAAGTTGCAGGGAAGAAGCGCTTGAGCAAGTTCGTTTTGTAATGACATGCAAAGACGGACATATACACGATATACCCTGGAAACACTGGAACACTTATATCGGTAGCGAAGAGACCGACACTGAAGATGAAGACTCAGAGGAAGAGAATATAGACCAGAAACCAAAAGGACCTCAAATTGATATGTCAGCGCTGTGTTGCGAGTCTCAAGATTTAAGATATGAGATAAATAAAGAGAATACCGAACTTACTGGCATTCGAGTGGTTTGTAAATCTTGCAAAAGTGTAAGAACACTAAAAGGTATATTCAATTACCAGGCAGATTGCTCGGGGCAGAAATATTGGCTGGGCATGACGAATGGAAAGTGGTTATATGAAAACTGCATGCAGAAAACTAAAGTCGTAGTTAAAACAAGCAACAGCGTTTACTATGCGAACTGCCTAAGCAGCATTTTCATCCCAATAGGTCAGCAAGACGGAAGGATAACAAATGAAATTCGAGTTTTAATTGATGAAAGACTGGAAAGTGGCGAATTTACAAATGAGGAAATTATTAAAAACATAAGCTTTGATTTCAAAATCCCAAAGGAGATCATAAAAGGCTATATAGAATCTGGAAATGAAGCAACGTATATTCCGGAGGAAGTCTTTCGAAAATCCGAATATGATTATTTTTTAAACGGCGAACAACCTGAAAGCAACGAAATAAAATTCCGTCTAATTGAGTGCGAAAACAAAGTTCCTGGATTTTCAAAATTGGTTAAACTTGATAAGCTAAAGAAAATATCAGTACAAACCTCCTTCACTCGGCAAGAACCGATTGATGTTGATTCTATTTTACAGGAGGATAATGCTTATGAATACACGGTGAAGAGGCAATCGGTTTCTAAGAACAATTTTGATACTAAATTACTGCCAGGAATCGAAAGTTTTGGTGAAGGGATTCTGTTTGTATTGGATGAACAAAAGCTCGGTGATTGGGAATTACAGGCCGAAGTAATTGAACGTACCAACATAATTAAAACAAATGCTGACAACTCTACATGGAAATATCATAGAATTATCGCAAGATCACTAACACCAAGGAAAATACTAACTCACACAATCGCCCATTTATTGATCCGCGAATTAGAATATGTTTGCGGCTACCCTGCTTCCTCGCTGCAAGAGAGATTATATGTAGGTGATAAAATGAATGGATTTTTAGTTTGTGCCTTTGATGGCACTGATGGTTATTTAGGGGGCCTTTCAGACTTAAGTAGCGACTTAGAAAACCTGAATGTAATTATTCAGAGTGCAATTCATCGAGCTAACGATTGTTCGTCAGATCCAATTTGTATCGATTCAGATGGACAGGGGATTTCACAATTGAATTTGGCTGCGTGTCATTCTTGCACCTTGACTCCGGATTCAAGCTGTGAACTCTCAAATCTTTTTTTAGATAGAAAATTGATTGTTGATGAGAATTATGGCTTTTTTAAAACAATATTGCAAGTGTTTTAGTGAGCAACGGCGTGAAAATGTATAACACTTTACAGAAGTTCGTCTTGTTAATATAAATAAATTCCTAAAACGATACTAAAATGGCATACTCCGCAGAAATAAGTAGAACACATCCGAGTTGCTTTCTATTCCTAATCGACCAATCAGGATCAATGAGTGACGTTTTTTCAAAAACCAATACATCCAAATCTGCTGCGGTTGCCGACGCCATTAATAGGATGCTGCAGCAATTGGTCATTAAATGTGCTAAATCCGAAGGTGTAAGAGACTATTATCATGTAGGAGTCATCGGATACGGAAATGGCGGAGCGAAGCCAGCTTTTCTCGGTGCAATAGCCGGCCAGAACCTTGTGCCCATATCCCTAATAGCTAAAACGCCCGCCCGCGTCGAACAAAGAACAAAAAAAGTATCCGATGGTGCAGGAGGCCTAATCGAAACTACGGTGAAGTTCCCTATTTGGTTTGACGCTGTAAATGAAGGGGGAACTCCTATGAAAGAGGCTTTCACAACGGCGAATGACATCATTAGGAATTGGCTGGGTCAACATCCAGATTGCTTTCCGCCAGTGGTGATGAATTTTACAGACGGAGAGAGTACAGATGGAGATCCACTAGATGAAATGAGAAATTTGACCAGCAAAGCTTCCTCTGACGGAAATGTAATACTTTTCAATGTTCATGCTTCTGTAAGGTCTTCGAATATTATTTCATTTTGTGGTGCAGAAACGACATTGCCGGATCAATATGCTGAATTATTGTTTAATGGGGCATCAATCCTGCCTGATTTCATGAAAAAGGTGGCAAAAGAAGAATACCAATATTCACTCCCTGGAGACGCAAAGGCGTTCGTGTTGAATGGAGACATTGAAATGATTGTAACAGCCATTGAGATAGGTACCAGGCCAGCCAATCTTCTACGTTAATGCTTTCCTGCACTATAAAATCCTTTACCTGCGTGAAGGCAGGCAATTCCACTGACGAGAATGAAGACTCGTTATTGGCACCTTCTGGCTCTTTTGAGGGAAATATTCGCGTTGCCGTTGCCGACGGAGCAACAGAAAGTTCATTTTCGCTGGAATGGGCTGATCTTTTAGTAAGTTATTATAAAGACTTTCCAAATTTCGAGACTGACTTTTTTACTCTTTTTCCTGATATAAAAGGAAGTTGGCTGGACCGAATTGATTCCGCTAATCTTGAATGGTACGCGCAACAAAAACTGGAGTTGGGAGCCTTTGCTTCCTTTTTAGGTGCCGATATAGACCTATCGACGAAATTGGTAAAAATCATAGCGGTTGGCGATAGTAATTTTTTTGCATTTAAGAATGGTAAAATGATTCAGGCCTTTCCCATCGAACGCTCTGAAACCTTTAGTAATACTCCGGTTCTTATTAGCAGTGAATTGCATAAAAACAAGATTGAGGATGAGTTTTTTAAAAAAGCAACTTTTGAGATTGCAACGGGTGATGTGCTGATAGTAGCTACTGATGCGATCAGCCAGTGGATTCTGAAAGAAATAGAACAAGAGAACTATCCGATTAATGAGTTATTGGACTTGCCTGATACTAAAATCGATTCATGGCCGTTCCAGAACTGGCTGGATAAACTACGAAGGCTGCACTTGATAAAAAATGATGATACAACGCTAGTACTAATCGAAATAGCCTAACCAATGGCATTACCTAAGGGGGACCAGTATAATGAAGCGGTCCAAAATCCGCAAATCTCCTTTTCCGACGCTGATTTGAAGTCATCGGAAGTTGAGAGTGATTTCATGGGGCTTCCCAAACCTTATTCCGGAGGTTTCACCGTAACCTTTAAATTGCAAAATGCCCGAAATAGTTGGGCAGTTAGGTGTATTATTCGAGATATTTCTGGACTGAAAGAGCGATACCAGGCGATAACTGATTTTTTTTCCGGCATTACTTCAGACTATTTTATTGATGCCAAATTCCTTCAAAACGGAATCAGGGTCAATGGAGCCTTCTATCCAGTGATTAAGATGAAGTGGATGGAGGGGGAACCGTTGAACATTTATTTGTCCAATCACTATATGAGTAAGGACAAGGTTCAGGTTATATTGAACGACTTCTCTAAAATGGTCGAAGAGCTGGAGCGTTTGGGAATTGCGCATGGTGATCTACAACAAGGAAACATCATTGTTCGAAATGGTAAGCTCTGTCTTATCGATTATGATGGCATGTATCTCCCAGCCTTGAAGGGTTTATCGTCTAATGAATTAGGGCATCCTAATTTTCAACATCCAGGACGGTCGGCAAAGGATTTTAATGAGAAAATAGATCGATTTTCGGCTATCGTAATCTATCTGAGTCTAAAAGCAATCCTCTACAAACCATCCCTATGGTCTAAATATCACAATAGTGAAAATCTTATCCTTAGAAGTAAGGACATAAGCGATCTAGCCAGTTCGCCTGTAATGACCGATTTGAATGCTATCCCAGAAATGAAGCCGCTGGTGGAAAGATTTGTTGGGGTATGCCATCTTGACTTTTCTCGCATTCCCTCTTTAAAGGAATTTATCGACGGCAGCTTTGTTTATGATAAGACTAAAGTTGGTAAGATCGCCGTTAAAGGTTCTCAGTATGAAGTATTGGATGGAGCTAGAATGGCAAGCATTTTGGAGCATTTTGGCGAAAGAGTCGAAGTCGTAGGGTATATTTCCGCATACCGCGAGTCAAAAACATTCAACGGAAAGCCTTATTACTTTTTAAATTTTGGGAGATACCCTAAGCAGACTTTTACAATTACCGTGTGGTCGGATGGTATTGCATCTTTGACAGCAGCAGGCCTTTCTCCTTCTTCTTTGGTCAATAAGTGGGTATCGGTTGTTGGTGTAATAACTAGTTATAGTGGCAAGCCCCAGACGGTTGCAGATCAGGCTTCACAAATCCAAATTCTGCAAAATGAACAGGAGGCAAGAGATAGGTTACAGCTAAAAAAGGCAGCGTCCGTTCCACCTTCGCGGCCTACAAGCAATATACCCCCAAAAGGCTATGATAAAGAACAGAAAGTCTTTGAGGAACTCTATAAAAACCACCCTGTACATAATGCACATCCTAGCAAACCTGCTCCGAAATCAACACCACTCTCCACCCCGACACAAATTTATAATACCCCCAATCAATACTCAAAGCCTTCGCCTTCATATACTTCCGGAAGCAGTAAATCTAATAATGGCTGTATAATCCCTATTGTTTTTGCTATTATAGGAGCGATAATAGTTGGAGGAGCAACAGACGGAAAATTTTGGTTTATAGGCGCAATAGTCGGTGGAATTATCGGTGGATGGATCTCTAGTGCGTTTAGGTAACATCTAGTTTCCTCTTTTTATCCACTCATCGATTTGACTTACTACGCTGGATATTTCCTGCTGAGGATAATATTTTTTCATGAAGTCCCTGAATTTCGCTTGTATTTCCGTGGATTCCCACTCCATAACAGTAAGGATTTTGAGGGGCCACCGTAGCGGCGCCTCGATGAAATGATGCAGGGGGAAATAGGGTGGCGCAAGAAGAATGGATTGGTCAATTAACCGCTGATACAAGTCGGGTTTCAATGCCCTTTTAAGGTCCAGGATCACATCGAAAATAGAAACTTCATGCTGGCTATTGGCAAGGGCATCGCCTAAATAGTGCATCCCTTCATCATCTAAATAGGTCCGTACATAATTTATAAAACCCGGCTCCATTTCGTCAAGTAGATCCCGGCTATAATAATCGTATTCCTTCTTAAACAGCTCTAAGGTGAAATCCTCCGGGTGGCGGTCGATAACAAATTCAATCAATTTTTCCTCCCGCTCGATGATCTTATCTACATGAGGAGGATATATTTCACCTGAAACGCGGATACCATATTTCGTCTTTAAGAACAAGTCGAACAGATTGGACCGGTACTCTGTTGTCCTCCTATCAAAGGTTAATCTTAGGTATAACGGATAGACTAGCATACCGTGAAAGGAGACTTTTTTTAACCTTTCATTATCGTAGACCTTGTATGTTACCCGATATGTCTTGTCGCCGCCCATTTTGATTTATTTTAGCCAATTTTGATAAAGTTGCGCTCATGATTTTTGGTGCATTTGCCACCCAAACAGCACAAATAAGCACAAAACAGTTTAACCAAGTAAAGTTACGCGTTTAGCGCATAAGTTTGGTAAAAATATTTGTTCTACCTAACAATATTTCCTATATTTGTATTGATAGTTCTTTTACCCGAACGCAATTGTGAAAAAGAAAACCAGTGTAGAATGGAAAAATTGTCACCGGAAAAGGCTGCGGAAATGCTCAGTAGAGGAAGTATGAATGTATCAGTGGCCCAGGCTGCAATTGTCCTGGAATTTCTTCGGAAGTTGGCGGACATTGTAGTATCAAATTACCTGGACCGCCACTGGTAGCAGTGCAAAAGAGAGCATTTTCCAATCAAGACGGCCTGGAATTCCCCCATGATTTCAGGCCGTTTTCTGCAAACTTCAGTAAATTGATATAGACCACCGTATCGCCAAATAAAAACCTTTGACATGAAAATAGCAGACTTATATATCCGGGTATCTACCGACGAACAGGCAGACAAGGGCTATTCTCAACGCAGCCAGGAAGAATTGCTCCGCCGGTATTGTCAGCTCAACAATATCTCCGTCCGGCAGGTGATCTTTGAAGATCATTCCGCCAAAACCTTTAACCGCCCTCAGTGGTAAGCATTCGATCCGTGGCATCTTTGACAGATGAGCAAGAGTCATTAGTTTTGCCTCCGAACGATGATCGTGACGGGGAGTTCTTTGATTTAAGGATGTTGGGAAGCCGGAGTCGGTTTCCAATGGGAAGGCAATAAATGGATGAGTTCGTTAGCCGGGCAGTCGTGGAGGCGGTTATATACATCTTGCAGGTATTCGAAGGGATCAATACCATTCAACTTGCAAGACTCCACCAGAGAATAAAAAAGGGCAGCCCTTTCTCCACCATGGGCATTACTGGCAAACAAGGAATTTTTTCTAAAAAGTGTCACCGGCCGGATAGCTCTTTCCGTGCTGTTGTTATCGACGTCGATCTGGCCATTCTCCATAAAGGCCTCCAGCCTGCTCCATTGATTCAGCGCATATACAATCGCCTTTGCCACCGGTGTTCCGGGTACATGTTGATCCCGCTGCGACAGCAGCCACGCATAGATCTTATTCAAAAATGGCTGGGTGTATTTCTTTCGCAATCTCAGCCGCTCATCACTGCTCATTTTTTTGCGCTTCGCATAAGCTTCTATTTTATAGATGATCGCGAACCAGACTAATACTTCTTCGACCAGTGCCCGGTTTTGCTGTTGCGCCTTTTGGAAGCCTCTGCGAATATGCGCAAGGCAGGCCGCCAGGGTAACTTTCCCGGGTTCTTTAAATGCAGCCGTGTAGGAGGCCATCGCATCCACCTGTAAGACGCCCTTAAAATCCTTCAATACCTCTTTGGGTACACCTTGGCCACGACCAGGATGGAACTCGAACAAGATTAGTTTTATTTCCGGCGCCAGAAAGACCCATAGCCATCCATTGGAAGCTTTACCAGTTCCTTCGTCGTGCAGGTATTTGAGGGGTGTTTCGTCGGCTTTTATATAACTCGCCTGCTGGATGATCTTCTTCAGCAGTTTTAGAAGACGCTTCAGTTTCCGATAACAGACCTCTTCCCAATGATCGATCGTGGAAGCCGCAAAACTCACACCGGCGGCTCTTAATAATCGCTGCAGCTGACGATAATAAGGAACGTAGTAGACGAACCGTTCGGTCTGCAAATGCGCCAGCAGGGCATTGCTCACCGTACCTCTTTCGATCATGCGAGGCAGGACGGGGGTACACACGATCTTCCCTCCATCAGCAGATCTGTATTGAAGATGCTCTTCGATCTTTTTGATCAGCTGGCCTGGGATAAAATCCCAGTACTCCGAAACCTTCTTTCCCATCGGTATCAGGCCGGCTTTATCTCCGGGATAATCAAAAACGATTTTTTCAGTCCGGATATGAGCGGGGATACCTCTCCTTCCTTTATGGGCCTGATGACGCTTGTGCTTCCGGCTGCCTTTGAGGATAGCAGCGGTGGCCTCTTCTGTTGTTAATGGTGCGATAGCCTGCCCTATGATCGCCTCCAACTCCGGTCTATCAAATTCTTCTCCCAGTGTTTGCTGAACCGATCTCTGTACCGCAGCGGCCTCTGGAATATATCGTTCGCTGCGGGGGCCGAACAGCGCCGTTTGTAGTTCCTTCAACTGATAGCCTGTCTTAATCCGCTCTTCCTCTTTGGATTGCAGCGATGCAACCAACTGTCGTAAGTGTTCAATTTCCGCCTGCAAGCTGGACATTTGCCGATCTTTATCGACGGTTCGCTCCTGTTCGGTAGCCAACCACTGAAGATATTGTTGCTTTTCTGTGTTTGCCTGTTCAAGAGCAGCTGCCTGTTCCTGGATGATCCTGCTAAATACGACCCGTTCCTGCGTGAGGGTACCCGAGAGATCGGCCTTCGCTTGCTGTAAGGCTGCAATTTGTAAAACTGCTTCGGGGAGCGTGTAGATAATGTCAGGCTTCACCTGACAAATATACTAATATATACTAACGTTGATATACAAACGATATAATTTTATTTAAGACGCCTGCCTCATCGGCGACCGGCTGTAGCGCTTTCGGTATCGGATCTCGATACCTTCCAGCATCAAGACGAGATCCTTCTTTTCTAACACCATCATTTTCGCCGAACTATCATAGACGGGCTTACCAAAGCTTCCCCGGGAAAGCCGCTTGTAATAAATAGAAAAACCATCTCCGTCCCAGGCGAGAAGCTTACACTGGGTTCTTCGCTGATTGAAGAAAGCATAGATCGTTCCGTACACAAAAGGATCTTCTTTCCCTTCATTGACAACCAGCCCGGACAGTCCGTTAAAACTCAGACGCATGTCGGCAGGGCCGGTCCACAGGACCAGCCGGTACCCGGTTAAGGACAGCATGGTTATAACAATGCCTTAAGATAGGCCGCATCGACCCGTTGATAAAAGATGATTCCACGAAACTCGGCGAATATTGCGCCCCGATTCCGATCCGATCGCAACTCCGATAGATCCACTTCTGTAAAACCGGGGGGTGCAATGGCTTGCTCCTTCGCCTGGTACTTCTTGCGCCAGTTATAATAAGTAGCCTCCGAGATCTGGTAGGCTGCCGCAAATTCTTTAATGCTAATATTGCCGGCTTCATCGAACTGCCGCAACGCTGAAAATATTTCCAGTTCTCCGACACTTCCTCTACGGCGCCGGATCGTCACTCCTCCCTTGGGTTGTTTCATGTTTTTACTTTTTCAACCAGCAAAGCTAAGGTCGCAAGTGACTCATTCAAAGATGCTCCAAATCGTATGCTTACCGTCTCTCACCATTAACAACAAGGCCAACTTGCTGAGGCAAATGATGGGTGATGATTTGACTGCCAGCGATAAAGCAAGAGAGATTTCAAAAAAATCAAGGGAAAAAATAATTTTGGCAGAAGAAAAATGGCCAATACAATGGACCAGTTTTCTTAAGGACTTGGCTAAAGAAGACCCTCTATCGGCCA
>Ga0206822_1167_pt1 | contig 12898 bp, 10 predicted proteins | sample Alteio_BWOrgCont_83_FD_152913 | JGI IMG/M metagenome (GOLD analysis project Ga0206822, IMG submission 152913) | Enriched cells from forest soil in Barre Woods Harvard Forest LTER site, Petersham, Massachusetts, United States -... | ecosystem: Environmental > Terrestrial > Soil > Temperate forest >... | reverse complement strand
TGTCAAGACGCAACGATTGCGCAGACGGATCTTGTTAGAATCGCGAGGCATTTTATTCAGGGCAAGTCTTGCTAATGCTCTGTCTTCTTCTGAAGCATTCACATCGCTTGCTTGCTTTCTGAGTTCTTGGCGCTTGTCCCACTTGCTATTCACAAGTCTTTGACGGCGCAGGTTTTTTTCTACGGATGATTTTTTGGCCATACTTCCTTACCTAGTTGCTATTTTTTACGAGCAGGGCCTTTCTGGCGCTGTTTGCGGTTTGGGTCTTTTTTATTGATGACATAAAGACGACCTTGTCGGCGGACGAGAATGTCTCCCTTCGATGGATCGGCTTTGACTGATGCTTTAACTTTCATAATCGATTCCTAATTTCTTAACGAAAAGTGTTTTTTAGCTGAATAAGCACCTTTTATAGCCAATTCGGTATTTTCTTTTCAATCCTTTTTCTCGCTTTTGTGCATTTTCTTCATTTTTCTTGCATTTTATGCCCCTCTCCCTCATAATTTCTAATCACAAGATACCTCAAAGAAAGGAAAAAAATCGTGAAACGTACATATCAACCAAGCAAGCGCTGCCGCAAATCTGTTCATGGTTTCCGTGCGCGTATGAAAACAGCTAACGGCCGCAAAATCATCAACAGCCGCCGCCGTCAAGGCCGCAAGCAATTGACCAGGGCGTGAGCTACCATTATCCCAAAGCCTTGCGCTTGCGCTCCCGACGCGATTTTCAGCGGATGGGCAGACAGCAAACAAGGCTGAAGGGAAACTACATTCTCATCGATGTACGCGAAAATCAAACCTCAGTCACTCGATTGGGGATCACTGTCACTCGTCAGTTTGGCGATTCCCACAAGCGTAATCGCTTTAAGAGGCTTGTCAGAGAGGCGTTTAGGCTCGGTTACCCCGACCTCATTAAAGGTTTAGACCTCAATATCCGCCCGTGTAACCCCGAAGCCACATTACAACAGATCCAGAGCGAACTGCGGTACTTCCTGGAAAAGGAAGTATGAGTGTAGAATCCAGAATTTCCCTGATGTAGATCTTGCATTTTAAACCACAGAGGCACAGAGACACAGAGAAGAGGCAAAGAGGAGTGAAAAATAATATGCAAAATTATTGAGGCACATACGTTACATTTTTCATTCCTCTTTGCCTCTTCTCTGTGTCTCTGTGCCTCTGTGGTTTAAAATGAATTGAGATTGTGGTGTCAAAGTGCTTTTCGATTCTGGATTCTTTCCTAAGGAGCCCCCATGTTAAACCCAAATCAACAACACGCAGTCCAAACGGTCAACGGCCGCGTCTTGATCCTTGCAGGCGCCGGCAGCGGCAAAACTCGGGTACTTACCCACCGCATGGCACATCTGATCAATACACTAAAAGTGTCTCCCAAAAACATTCTTGGGCTTACTTTCACCAATAAAGCTGCAGCGGAAATGCGCCACCGGATCGGCACTTTAGTAGACGAAAAGTCCGCTAAACAGGTTACTCTCTCGACATTTCACAGCTTTTGCCTGCAAATTCTTAGAAACGACATCCACCGGCTCGGCTACACGCCAAAATTCAGCGTCTACGATGAGCACGACGTCCAACGCCTCACCAACTATATTGCAAGGGATATCCTCGAACACGATAAAGAACTGCCTTCCATCACCCAAGCGATTGCTCTGATCAATCACGCAAAAAGCCAAGGATGGCAGTCCGGGCAGATCGTGGATCCGAATTCCGCCTGGCATGAACAGTTTACCCGCACCCTTTTTCAACGACTCCAAGATAGCATGAGAGCCTATAATGCTGTCGATTTCGATCATTTGCTTTGCCTAAGCGTCGAACTTTTTGAAAAGCATACCGATGTTCTGGATAAATATCAGGAACGGTATCGCTACATCATGATCGATGAATACCAGGACACAAATCCGGTTCAATACAGACTCGCTTCACTACTCGCTGCAAAGTATAACAATTTATGCGTTGTCGGTGATGATGACCAGTCCATCTATGGATGGCGCGGAGCCGATATGCGCAATATCCTCAATTTCTCCGATGCCACCGTGATTAAATTGGAACAAAACTATCGGTCGACAAATACAATTTTAAAAGCCGCCAATTCCATCATCAGCCGTAATACCCAGCGCCATCAAAAGGCCCTTTGGAGCGAATGCGGACAAGGAAATCTGATCGAAATATTTGTCGCTCCTACGGATACAGAAGAGGCCCAGGCCGTTGTGTCCCGCATAGCAAAACTCCGGGAAACGCAAGGTTTAAAGTGGAAAGAAATAGCTATCCTCTATCGTTCAAACTCGCTCTCGAGGCAATTTGAAGCAGCATTGATGAAGCATACATGGCATGACAAGGACCGCTGGGTGATAGGCATTCCCTATCAAATTCATGGAGGAGTCGAATTTTATGAGCGTAAAGAGGTCAAAGACCTGTTTGCTTACCTGCGGGTCATTGTCAATCCTCTTGATCAAGAAGCTTTATTGCGCATCATCAATCAACCGCGAAGGGGGATAGGGGAGGGCGCTCTGGATAAAATAACAGCCTATAATCGCTCAAAAGAAGTGCCTTTGTGGACCGTTATTCAAGATGTGTGCAGGGGCTCGGAGCATTTGGGCGAAGAAATTTCAGGTAAAGCGCTGAAGGGATTGCACGATTTTGTAAGCGTAATAGGGGAAGCTTCCGAACGATTCGCATCGACTCCTATGGACGAAGCATTGCAATGGCTTATTCAACGCATTGATTACAAGAAAGCGATTCAGGAGGAAGTGAAAAGTCAGCAAATGCGCGATTTTAAGTGGGAAAACGTGCAGGAATTTGCAAACGCTTTAGCTGAATATGAAAAGAATAAAGAACCTGAAGAAAAAGGCTCTCTGGACAAATTTATCACAAGCCTTCCGCTGGACCGTGAATGGGATTTCCAATCCCGCAAAGGGAATCGCGATGAAGATAAAGTGAATCTGCTCACTTTCCATAGCGCTAAAGGATTAGAGTTTCCTGCCTGCTTTTTAGTCGGGATGGAGGACCACATTATGCCACACGAAAAAAGCGTAAAGGAATCAGGACTGGAAGAGGAGCGGCGCCTCATGTATGTAGCGGTAACAAGGGCAATGCACCATTTGACGATGAGCATGGCAATGAAACGGATGCGCATGGGTAAAGAAGAGCGTTGCAATCCTTCCCGCTTTCTGTTTGAAATACCGCAGGAGCTCATCAGGCGTGCTGATTGGAAACTTAACTAATTAAGATAATCTACTAGTGTTTTGCATTTAACTGAGTTTGCATGCTCTTGATCGCTGAAGCAATTTCAGCTTGAACTGATGATGGGGCAGCATCATGTGAAGCTTGCGCATGTTGGATGGCTTCTGCGAGCTTGTTCTTATCGAGGTATACTTGGGAGATAATCATCTCTAAACGCCAAAGATTGTCTTTATCTTTGGATCCGAACTTGCTTACATAGTCGGAAAGGGGTGCGACAACTTGTTCCGGTGAATAATTTTCCTTCTGGGTCTCCTCGCTTAATGCTTCAAATTCGATAACAGAAATATCGTAATGAATATGTTTTTTATTATCCGGATCAATAGCCAGGAGCTGTTGCCTTAAAGCAACAGCTTCTGGATTGTGAATCATTCCTTCATCCGCTAAAAAACGGTAGCGTTCGGTCAGAAAAAAAAGCTTTTCATCTGACTCCAACCCGATTTTAAGGATGGTATTCGTGTCGTTAGCAAGATCCAATTCCTTGGATTTTTCATAAAGCTTGCGCAAGTCGGCTCCGGACAACTTTTGTTTGGGCAGATTTTGTATTTTTTCCCTATAAGCGGTAAAATCACTGACCATTTTCTGCAAATGCAATGCATATTGCTTGCCGCCGCCCGGACGATAACCTGTGACCCCAATCTGCTGCTGCTCTTGCGAATCCAACACAATCAGAGTGGGAAAACTTCTGACATCATACTTTTTTTGGAGTTGTTTGTTTTGGGCACTGATTTTTGGAGTTAATGGAGTGTACAATGGGAAGTCAAGCTTGACAAAGATGTATTTGTCGCCGGATGCTTCTGAAAATTCTTGGGAGTTGAAGACCTCGTCTTCAAGTTTGTTGCACCAACCGCACCAATCGGATCCTGTGAAGAATAGGATAATGGGTTTAGAAGTTGCTTTGGCTTTGTCTACAGCCTCTTCGTAGCTAGTAGTCCAATTCACCTTTGTTTTGGCATTTTCTCCTGAGTGGAGACTACATGAAATCGTATTTAGAACGATCACGAAGAAGAAAGCAATAAGTTGTTTCATAGGAAATCCTTTTTGATTTTTCTTTCAGCAGTTCCATTTAAAGCGATGTCCATATTAAAATGGAAGAGTTTTAATTAAGGTGTATTATGCAACCCTATCCTCCGACTGTAATTTTACGTCATGCTAGAGAAAATCTTAAAAAATGCAGCTTGCGAGGCCTTGAGACCAGACCGGATTTTGATTTTTACACTTATCCAAAAGATATTTTACCCGATTTATCTGGATATTTGCTCCTATCGATTGATGGTTCCCCCTTGTCGGCAGAGGACAGCGGTAAAGGACTGCTTATCTTAGATGGAACCTGGCGTCTTGCGGAAAAGATGAACCGCTTTGTGGATTCCAAGACTCGGGAGGTGCTCCAGCGCCGTTCAATTCCGGGGGGATTTCGCACGGCCTATCCACGGCGGCAGAATGACTGTCCCGATCCAACTGCGGGGTTAGCTTCAATCGAAGCCATTTATATCGCATACAAAATTTTAGGGAGAAATACCGATGGTATTCTCGATCAGTACTACTGGAAAGATGATTTTTTAAAGAATTTCCCTTGACTTTTAACCTAATTTTGAAATATAATTTATATATTAACATGTATAATTTGTATTAAAAATGCAGATGCGTTACAATTATTGAAATTTTAACAAAGAAAAGCCATGATTGAAGCTTTCTACTATTTAGAGTTCATAGAGGAATTTTTATGGTCATACATCGCTGTGCCGATGATTATGATGCTTGGGCTCTACCTCTCCTACACTTCAAATTTTGTGCAAATTCGCAAGCTCCCTACAGTAATACGGACATTTTTTGGCTTTTTTAAAAAACAGGACAAAAAAGTTGAAGGCGTTCACCCGCTTAAAGCCTTTTTTGCATGTGTAGGCGGATGTGTTGGGGTAGGCAACGTCGTCGGGATTTGTACAGCCGTCCAGCTAGGGGGTCCCGGAGCTTTATTTTGGATTTGGGTGACCGCACTTGTTGGAATGCTGATCAAGTACGCAGAAGTATATCTTGGATTGCGTTATCGGGTAGAAAATGGGGAAGGAGGTTATAATGGCGGACCGATGTTCTTCCTTCAAAAAGTTTTCAAAAAGCGATGGATTCCCTTGTTGGTGTGTTTTCTTCTCTGTATTTATGGAATTGAGATTTATCAATTCCGAGTTGTAACTACAGCCATTACGACGAATTTCGAGATCAATGAATACCTGGTTGTGGCAGTGCTGCTGGCATTAGTCATTTTTGCCGGATCCGGCGGTGTCCGTCGCGTGGGAAACATTTCAAGTGCGGTAATCCCTGTGTTCGTGGTTTTGTATGTCGGGATGGGCTTATGGGTGTTTGCCAATAACTTGACTCTGATCCCCGGGGCTATTGTTGAAGTTTTGTCTGCTGCTTTTACCGGATCCGCCATGGCTGGAGGTTTTGTAGGAAGTACTTTGATGAAAACCATTTCTGAAGGGGTTCGGCGTGGCTGTTATACCGCCGACGTTGGAGTTGGGTATGCTTCGGTAATTCATAGTGAAAGTTCAGCTAAAATTCCGGAAAAGCAAGCGAGTTTGGTGATTTTTGATATATTTATGGACACATTTTTGATCTGTACAACAAGTGTGATGCTGATCCTTGTGACGGGAGTGTGGAATCAGGAATTGCCGACATCTATGCTTGTGCAAACGGCATTGGGACAATATTTCCCATATATGCATTATTTTATGCCATTTTTCTTGTTCCTGTTGGGATATTCAACGATTAATGCGTATTTCTGCGTTGGATTAAAGTGTGCCTCGATGATATCTCAAAAATACGGGAAGCCTATCTATTATGTGTATGCTATAAGTGCTCTTGTTCTGTTTTCCTTTGTGGATCCGACACAAGCACAGTCAGTGATGACGATTGCCGGAGGGCTTCTTTTGGTGATAAACTGTTATGGGATCTTCAAGCTTCGCCATGAAATTTCGTACAATCTAGACCATGAAACAGCTGAGGAGCCTGCTGCGGTAGCTCAGCCTGTTATAGCAGAGGCTTAAGTAAGCTCTTCGTGCGGCGCTCCGGACTAGGACAGCCACACTGGGCCAACACGTGAGGAAATGGGCCGTCAAATCTTTTAAGTCAAAGATCCTATTTAAATCCTTCCACCGCTTTATCAAATTCAACCTTGATATCTGCTAAGCTACAACGCATTTCAGGTTTGTGTGGCAGCTTTTTCTCAGGTTTGGATGGCAGCACTTCCCCAGGATTGGGTGGCAGCATTTTCTCAGGTTTGGGTGGCAGCATTTTCTCAGGATTGGGGTGCAGCATTTTCTCAAGTATGGGTTTAAAGGATTCAAATCGAGGATCTAGCATTTCAATGGAATCCCAATCAAGCCATTCTTTAAATACCCTAAAGGTAAAGTCTAAATCCTTGCCCCCAGCTTTCCTCGCAAAGTTTTTCATCGTATCCTCTTTGTCTTTATGCTTTTCAAATTCCACATCAAGACTTTTGAAAAACTCAGAATGTTTGAAATCTTTGACAAAAAGCATGTAGAATATCATTCCCAAAGACCACACTTCAGCTTTGTTTCTATCTACATTGACCTTATCATTTCCAAGTCGGAAGCTGCGCTCACCATAGAAAAATATTTCTGGCGACCATGACATAGGAGCTGCTAAAAATAATTTTTTCTCTCTATAGCCCTTATCTTCATCAAGGTCGGACTTCTCAATTTTATGCGTCAAGTCGAAATCCAATAAAAATCCATGTAGTATTCCCTTATCATCCAAATGCAATTGTATATTTTGCGCTTTCACTTCTCCATGGGCCATTCCTTCTGATTGAAGTTTTAAAAGGCAGTTAAATATCTCTAGAGCAATTCTCACCCGATCCTCTGGTCTTAACTTGTCCACTTCGTCCCACAGATTCCCTTGATTATATAATGGCTGTATCAGTTGCTGTACCGCTTCAATCTTCTCACCTTCTTCGTTCCGACCTCCTTTGATCTCCCTAACTCCCAGTATACGCCCAAGTCCTCCTCCAATGTTTTTTGCGGCACATTCATTACATTTATCTATTGTAGTTTTGCGTACTTTGAACTTTTGGAATTTGGATGGGTCTTTTAGGTCTTCTCGAAGTTCTGAAATAGCCACAAATTCACTCGTTTCTCCGGTATCATGAATACCCAGTTTTATTTCTTTTATGCTCCCCGCATTGAATCTAAAGGAGGTAATATGATATTTCACACCTTCGCAATCCACTGTCTCATCTATAAATTTTGATAACTGGTTCCTAAATTTAGAAGCTCCTTGTACTTTTTGTTGAAGTTCTAAAACTTGGGTTCGTAGAAGAGAGACTTCGGTATTAGCTGCAAAAATTTGGGCTCTTTGAGCCGAAAGTTGATTTTCATGACTTTTAGATTCTTGTTCTTTTTGAACTTTTTGATCCCACAATTTTTTTATATACAAAATACCGCCAACTGCTAGCAAGCCTCCAGCTAATAAAGGATTGGCTATAAAAGCTGAAACTCTAGGGATGGTTATAATAAACGCTTGAATTCTTTGGGCATAATGTAAGCCATATAAGGCAGTACCTAATGCCAAAAAAATTGGCGATACTGTTGCTGTGATAGCATGAATCCCTTTCGAAATAAATGTCGGCTGTTTGACAGCAGGAAGAGGAGAAGCTTGTGTAACCGGTAATGAGGCCATGTTTTATATCCCTATTTTTTTTCTAATTTGTCAGAACTTTTTTTCTTTTCACGATTTAACTCTTGCAGCACTAATGCCTCAAATATAGCCCAAAATGAGAGTTTTTCTGTATTTAAGCATTGAAGATAGAGACCCAACCCTACGATGTTTATATATTCTTCTTTTTCCATCGAGGAATAATCTCCATCCTCTTCAGCTTTTTTTGCCTTCAGAAATATCCCATGTAAACGGCTGCAGGATTTGCCCCATCCATGAACGCCGAATAGAACGTTTCCTACTTGGTTAGCTGTATTGCCATTAATTAATCCCATTTTAGCTACAACATGGAAGGCATTGAGAATATTAAATAAGTCACCGCCTACAACAAGAGGTTCATTTCTTTCGATATCAAAAATTACTTCTTCCTTCTCTTGGAATTTGATTCCAACGTATTTAAATATTGATAAGAGTCTATGTGCATTAAATTCTTTTATTGATTTCAATAGCTCCATATCTTCACTCAAAACGAAATCACAAACACTACTTCCGAGCCAGGCCGGAGGATAGAGTTCTTGCCATGTATCAGGGAATGTTTGATCTGCGTCGATCCTGACCAGTTCATAACTCCTCTCGCCTTTAGTGGAAGAGGGAGATTCTATTAAAAAAGTATTTTCCGCATTTTGATCGAAGTCTGGAAGGTGATTAGAATAACTCACACTTTCTCTTAAAGAAGATTGTGTGATGAAATTCCAGATAGGCATAGTGCTGAGTGAGCTTTGAGAATCACCTACTTTTCCCCACCCTTCACATAATTGGATTGCCTTTATTTGGGCTTCAGATTTTTTTTCCTTAACAGAAAAGTGACCACGCGCGGCTTTGGCGCCCTCTAGGGCAAAGTTTAGTCTATTTAATTCTTTTGTCCGCTCTTCTTCATCTCTTTTATCATCTTTCAATGCTTCTATATCTAATTGATATTGCTTAATTAACTTATCGTAATTCTCTGCTTTTACAGCATCTGCTAATTCGCGGAGTGTATAAATATGGTGTACGAATTGAATCAACAGTCCGCTTTTCAATTCCTTTGACTGTGCAGTTTTTAGCGTAGCGAGACTCCGAATAGGCGAAAATCCTAAAATACTTAAAGCGTATTCTCTAAATATTCCTTGGTTGACCGGAAATCCCAATCTGACAGGTTTTTCGATTAAACTTCTATTACCGACAACTCTGAGTGATTCCTTCGTATGTCCTCGCGGATTCCCCGGCATGCCAGGTGCTTCATCCATAGGTTTAAAGACAAATAAAGGAGCGCGTCCTTCCGTATCAGGTGGTTTATTATAAATTAGATAAACTCCCCCTGATCCATCGTTAATTAATTCTGCGTCGTTATATTTTCCATCTTGATTGGTTAAACAAAGAGCTTGACGAGCCATTTCGGCAAGTACGGCTTCGTAAAAATTATAATCTTTTGGTTCTTTAGGCTTTTTGGGGAAGATGTTCATTCTAAGACAAGTTTCTGCTTCTTTTTTAATTGTATCGGATAAAAAGTCAATTCGAACTTTTTCTCTTATCTGCTTTTCTTCCTTGCGTAGAGTATGTATTTTTCGCGGTAGTTCTATCATGTCATCTTGAATACTGGCTTTAGCTTCCTCAAAATCATCCGAAAGAAGAAGAGTGTTAAGCAATTCAAGTTCTAAATTCAAAAGCTCGATTTTTTTGAGTCTTTCAGTATTAGAAACAAAATTTTTGCGTTCATCCTTCTTTTGTTCGAGGGACAATTTTATTTCATTCCAATCCTTTTTTTCAAGAATTAATGGCTTAAGGAATTTTATATGTTTGGGATCTATTGTCTTAAGATCTATTTTTTCAAGAAAAGCTTTTGCTTCCTCCTTACTTTTGCATTGCAAGCAGGAAATGACGTGTTGTAATCTGACTTCTTCCTCTTCATTTCCAAGGGAAAGAAGGGCGAGGACAGTTTTTGCTTCCTCCATACTTGTGCATTTTAAGCAAGAAATGATGATTTGTAATCTGCTGATTTCCTCCTCTGCATTCCCAAAAGAAAGAAGAGTCAATACTGATTGAAAGGATGCCTTTTTTTCCTTGAGCGCTAGTTTTGCCTCTTTCCAAGTTTGATAATCTTTTAAGTCATTCAACAAGCTTCTACTTTTTTTCAGTTTAACAGTCAGTTCTTCTATTTCTTTTTTTATTTCCGTGAGCTTTGTTACAATATCTGTAAATCCTTTGCTATGAAAGGCAAAATAGCTTGGGGATATTTCTAAACCTAGCCAGTTGCTTAAGTCAGCTGTAGGGTTTTCTTCTATTTCTTTTTTATGAACTGTTCCAACAGTCTGATGGGCAATGCTGGCAGCCTTTTTTGATAAAAATGTTGAAGAGGAACTTTTTTGCGAAGAAATATCGGAAATCTTTCTTTTGATACTGCTTTCCGTTTGAGAAGCTCTGTCGATACCTAGAAGCGGGGCATAAAAACCGGATTCCGGCCGCTTGCTTTTGGATGACTTGCGACTTCGCGTTTTGGTGATTTGCCCGTCGTCAGATGAATGTCTTATACTATCATTAATCTTTTCATAAAACCTGTCTTGAAGGGAATGAGATCTGCTGAGCGGGGTTTCTTTTTCTTTTTCCTGAGAATCTTTACGCTTCGTATCAACTATTTTTGCATCTTTAAAGTTTTGTTGGAGCCTATAAAAGTCGGGCATTTCATCTCGGGGTGAAACAAGGGCAGGAATTCTGTAATGTTCATGACGTGGAGTTAATTGTGTTAAAAGTGGAGTACTTCGCGAAGTTATTCGCGGAGTACTTTCGGGTATTTCTTCTGTATCAACGGTACTGGAATTACTCCACATCTCTTCATCGGATAAGTAATCGATTGCTTTCTGTACTACACGTAAATCTAATTTTAATTCTTTTTTTTCTTTGCTTTCACTAGAAGAAACTGACCTATCATCTCCTCCTATATGAGGGGTTCTTGAAAGGTCTGATAGAGAAATATTAATACCAGTCATATTAATCACTTATTATTATTGTTAAAGATGTTGTCTATTCTCATAACAAATGCAGTTATGTTACTTGTTGTGATATTTAGAATGAGAGTATAAGTTCAATTTATAAAGCAAAGCCTGTTTAATGTCAACATCATTTTTCACAAAATTTAATAGCTGATTAATAAAAGTAAAGAAAGAAGTATTTGACAGAATAACTTTTTCAAAAGGTCAATACACCTTGATCATGGAAACCATTAACTTTTGCAATTACCTCTTTATCCTTTTGAGATCCTTGCGAAGAATTGTGCCAGTTCTAAGTCCGGAGCGCTAGCGGAGGACGTCTGAAACGAGCCCATAGCGACCGAAGGGAGCTATGGGTACGAGAAAGAAAATCTGAGCTCGGAGCGAAGCGAAGAGCGATTGACTTATTTCAACGTTGATTTTTTCCATTTCCAGGGTGATTCAGCAAAAGAATGCATGAAATACTCCAAAATTGGTTTGCTATATGTCTGACAAGTCAATCGCTCTTCGCTTCGCTCCGAGCTCAGATTTTCTTTCTCATACCCATAGCTCCCTCCGGTCGCTATGGGCTCGTTTCAGACGTCCTCCGCTGGCGCTCCGGACTAAGGACTGGTTCAATTCTTTGTAATGATCTCAAAAAATCGTTTTAGTTTCCTGTGCTCTATTTCCTGTGATTGAGGTTGTTGCCATTTATCATCTAACTAGGTATGCTCGTTCATTCATTAGAATGAAGGGGTTATGATGCATTCCATAGAAGTGTATGTTGGGCTTGGCGGAAATATCGGCGACTCGATTTCCATACTGAATCAAGCCATATGCGAGATTTTCATTTTGCCGGAAGTGTGTAATCTGCAAATTTCCGGCTATTATCGAACGTCTCCGGTTAGCCCCATTCCCCAAAATGATTACGTCAACGCTGTCTGCCGATTTACGACAACTTACAGTATGCGCGACTTGCTTGCCTGCCTACAAAAAATCGAACTCAAGTTGGGCAAAATTCCTAAAGACAAGAATGCACCCCGTGTGATTGACCTTGACCTTTTGCTCTATGGCCTCCAGACTAACCTTGAAGACGATTTACAGGTGCCGCACCCGGAATGGAAAAATCGGCTGTTTGTGCTCATCCCCATGCTGGACCTGACCGAGGAAGTGCTTGTGCCGGACCCCGATAGCCCCAAAGGTTGCTCCACGTTATTTTTAAGGAAATATATAGATGCTTTTCACAACAATAATCATGAAATCATACGCCCTATTGATTGAATGTGTTTATTGACTGAAACAAAAAAATACATTATACAACAAGTATGGACATTACGACCTTTTCCATTTATATGCTCATGTATCTATATGGTTTTTCTTTGATGATCTGGGCAGTTTTTTTTGATAAACATCCAACGAAATTGAGCCTTCGCGCCTCAAAATTCGGACTCATTGTTCTCATTGCCACGTTGTTTTACTTTTTCTATCAAATCAGAAACGGAATAACGTGGTGATTGGGGTATTTTGAATTTATTTTGGGAACATTGGGATACGGCACGCTTACAGCGTGCAATGCCGTTCTGGGTAGTACCTAGGCTCGGCGCCCCTTCAGGGCTTGAGCCTAGGCTTACATACAAAAGGCTTTCAGCCTTGGGCATAATTTCAGGTGTTTTGAATTGATTTTAGGGGGCATTCGATTGCACCATGATTTCTGTTGCATTACAAACGTCTATCTTAAGGCTGAAAGCCTTTTGTATGTAAGCCTAGGCTCAAGCCCTGAAGGGGCGCCGAGCCTAGGTACTACCCAGAACGATATTGCACGCTGTAAGCGTGCCGTATTACAACGTCCCTATAAAAATTTTAAAATTGTTCTTCATGTCCTTAAGCGCGTTTACCCGATGCTGTCACAATCACACGAGCCATCCGATTAGGTGTATAATGATAAGGCACAATCTCCAGATCCACGATTTGTAT